>Ga0209475_10003540_pt1 | contig 14265 bp, 10 predicted proteins | sample tdDd471_FD_187128 | JGI IMG/M metagenome (GOLD analysis project Ga0209475, IMG submission 187128) | Marine sediment microbial communities from the Atlantic coast under amendment with organic carbon and nitrate - tdDd47.1 (SPAdes)... | ecosystem: Environmental > Aquatic > Marine > Coastal >... | reverse complement strand
ATTCCCAGGAATATCCTGCTATCATACGGCAAAGACCTAGCTCATTTTCTTTAGTGGTTAATTTCTCGTAAAGGTCGGGAAGCTGATCAAAGAACATCAGTTCATAATCAGGATCATTGTAAACGTAATTTCTGTCTAATTTAATATTTAGAAGTTTGTCAACAAAACTGATATAATTATTGCCTCCCTTCACTCTCATCTGGGAAGCCAGCGTAATCCTTTTAGTCTGATTATTTTTTAACAGGGCATCAAATTTAGTGGACGCTACATCTGAAGGTTTAACAGATTGAGCTTCATCGTAGAAGAAGAGTTGACTTTTACTATTGGCGAGTATCCAATCCAGTTCAGTTCCTTCGTCCCCTAATCCCAGTTGTCGATTTCTCTTTTTAAATGCTCCCATCCAGCCAATGTTTTTGTATTGGCGTAGCCGATGAGCCTCATCAACTATTAGTAAGTCATATTCCTTTTTAAACGTATCAGACGGGCTGATTACCATTGATGCTTTGAGACCAGGTACTTTCCGAAAAACACTTTTTAAGGTCTCCCGGAGCGATGTCATCGCTACCACTAAGCCAATTTTAATATTAGGGCATTTTTTCTTTATGGATTGCAGTAAATTTATTTCTTTTATCTCATTTTCAGATAAAACTTCATCTTCCGCATATTCTGTTTCTAAATCAGAAGCTAGCAGTTTAATCAAGTAGGTAGCGAGTATTGTTTTTCCTGTACCGGCACTACCATGTACGAATATGGTATTGGTATCATTCGCTGATAAGGATTCCAATATTTCCAGAACAGAATTGTACTGATCCTCATTTAAGGATTTGTAAGGGGAGTATTTAAACAGTTCGGAATTCTCAATCTCTTCTAACGATTTACTAACAATTTTTTTCTCAACTAATTTTTCCCAAATAACTTTGAAAAGGTTGCCATACAAATCCTGTTGGTAATAGTTGTGATTTATTAATCCGAAATTGCGATTGAGGAGTTCATAGGTTTCTTCGGAAGAAATATATTGAATCAATTTAGACTCGATATCCAAGGTGGCAGATTTGTTAAATTTGTCTGAGCCTATAATTGATATGGTCTTCAATTTTGCTTTTTCAGAATTAACCAGATGGTTTTTTATTCTTGAAATGGCAATGGTAGATTCTCCTACATACGCAACCTTATCTATGGGATCTTGAATGAAGTACACAATGGGCCATTGGTTCTTTACCCATGTGTTTTGCTCTATTTGAGATAGAGCACCTTTGTTGAAATCGTATGGTTCAGAAACTTCAACAGATAAGTCATACTTAGAATTCATAACTCATCATATTTTCTTGCCGTCCCTTTAGCCTTATCGACAGGGTACTTCTCCCCATTTTGCTTGATTTTGTCTAGCATTATTTGTTTTATATCGAGGTCATATTTGTCCGCAAGTAAAAAAGTGAAAGCTAAAACATCAGCTAATTCTTCTTTTACCTTTTCTACATTTGCTTCTTCATGATTTTTCCAGAGGAACAATTCGAGGAGTTCGCTAGCCTCTATACTTATTGCTAGGGCCAAATCTTTTGGATTATGAAATTGTTTCCAGTCTCGTTCGTCCCGAAATTGGACTAATGTGTTGATAAGCTCCTGTATTTCTCCCATATTGATCAATTTTTTCCGAAAAGGATTTCCGCCATTTCATGTTCTTTGGCAAAATCCAACTGTAATTCCTTCAACTGTGATGGTTCAAAGATAGACCAGCTTACATACATATAGGCCAATAACCTCCACCCGGTAAAAGTGTTCCCCGGCACGGAACTTAGATGATAAGACTCTTTTTTCTCCGGATTGATCCCAAACCGGCCTAAATGAGCGATCTCAAATCCGACCTCTCGCACTTTGTCTTTACTCCTACCGGAAAAGTACTGAAGGGCATCAGCCATATACATCACTACGGCCATGTTTATTCCTTTGTTTCCTTGGGCTTCGACGAATTCTTTCATTTCGGCATCCTGGAAAGCCCGGTCGGTATCCAATTGGAAGGGATCATTTTCCAGTTCTTCCATCAGTTCTTCCGGTAGCTTAAAAGAGGAGCCGGTCGGAGAGGCGGCGAGCGTGGGCGATTCTTCGTCGACCAAGTTGAAATAAGGCTTCAATTTAACATCCTCGGCCCACCACTCAATCAAGTCGTATTCTTCACCCGGCTCTTTATCCTCCTTCATGCGAAGGTATTCCTGATAAATTGTTTTTGCTTTTTTCTCTAATAAGGGTTCCTTGATCTGCCTGGTCAGGTCTACCCCAAAGAGTTCCCGGAATTGAAAAAGCTGAGTGAAAGAAAGGATGATATTGGCATCCCGGATAAATGTTGGAGATATTTTCTTTGCTGTAGCATTGTTTGCCCCGGCAATAGCATCCTGGAGCAATTTCAGGAGGCTTAAGAATTGTATGGGCCGCAGTTTTTCATAGCTGCTGTACAAGCGCTGTTCGATAAAAAGGTCGACCGGAGCATTATATACCTGGAGGTTGATGCCATCGAAAAGCTGAGATAAAAAACCATCTATCCTGTTATTATCGAGGCCTCCTTTGAGCATTTTTTTCTTTTCTCGCTCGGCTCTTTTCCAGAAAGCCTGCCTGTTCTTTTCATTGCTAGTAAATAGCTTATTTTCGTTCAGTGTTCGGGCTTCGTGGATCAGTTCAAGGTGTGTCAGTTCATGCATAACCAAGTGGGCTACTCCAGGGGCTTGTTCTTTGTAGCGCACAATGTGATGGTCACGGCCCCGGTATTCTGCGATCTCGATCTTGGCAGCTGTAGGGATACCATTATCCACAATAATTTCGATCTTCTTCCCTGTCTTTTTCTCTAACTCATCCAGTAACCCGGAGAAGAGTTCTGGAGCCTCGATTTCCACTTGGATCTGCTGGGCAGCCTCCATCATCAAACCTTGGGCAGATTGGGTCAAAGCATCATTGCTCTCTTTCCACTGGAGACTTGCTTTCATTGCCTGAGAAGCAAAATCAAAAGCCAGGTAATGGTCTTTCAGGTGATAATGAGTTAATGCTATGCCATATAGGGTGTTAGGATAATTCGGTTGCGCTGCCAACGCTTTATCAAAAAACGCCAGCGCCGCTGCCAACTTTCCGGATTTAGCCAACACCCCAGCAATGTTATTCAAGGCCAGGTAGTTGTCGGGTTCAATTGCTACTACCTGATTGTAGTACAACTGGGCAGTATCTATGTCATTTCTATAATTGGCAAAGATGTTGCCCATCATGATCAGGGCTTCCATATTCTTAGGATTCCACCTGAGTGCTTCGATCAATTGATCCATAGCGGCTTGTGGCTGACCCTCTTGCTCCAAAATTTGACCGTAAATGCGATACAGGTCAGCGTTTTGGCTACCCTCTTTCAAAAGGGGGATAAGGAGTCCTTTAACCTGCTCAAATTTCCCTTTTTCAGCTAATTGCACAATTCGCCGATACTGTTCATTTATCTTCTTGGACTCTTTTTCACTGATTTCGATAATAATGGTATCATTGGCTATTGTTATTTGGGGCGTATAGCCAGTGTATGAAGAAATGTTGCGCAATGCCTTTTCCAGTTCGGCATCATTTTCAGTATCAATCCCCTGCAATTCAGGGAAGAGCTGATATAAAAAAGCGTCCTTTCGGAAGATAATAGTCATATAATCACTAATTCTTTAATGGGGCAAAGGTAAGGCTTTATACTGTGCTAACCATTGATTGTTGGGGATAATTGACATCACTTCCTGCGATTGCTGGATACCTAAGGTCATTCCATTGAGAATTTGAAAATAGGAACAGTTGGGACGCAGACCAATCGAGCCGTTTAAGCGTCATCCTGACTGGGCTATCCATAAATCCACTATTAATGATTGGTATTCGTGGCCTGTTGCCTATATCGGTCAAACCAAGATACCAGTCATATTGGAGTAAAGCGGTTTGCTCCGATATTTGCATAGCTAAAAAGGCCTTGTAACAAATACAGCAACTTTATGCCATTGAAGGCTAACGTCGACAACAGTAGACCAAGCCTATTTTGAGCCTTTACTCCAATGAGTTAAAATTGGAACAGGCCAACAACAACTCAACAGAATCAAACCCTATCATCTCATCTAAGCCATTCCAAACCATTTTCTTATCAATAGCCTCTGTTAAGTCTTGAGGAGAACAACCTTTTGGTGTTGACCACAAGTTACATTCTTCGGCATTGAAAAACTTCAATTTATCCTTCTTAAAGTGGGGAGCATTGTGATTAAAGGATTGCATCATAGCGGAAAAGAGAGTGTCTTGATTCTCTCCGGAAAGAACACTATTTAGGCGGCTATTTAAGGTTTCGTATAGATCGTTATTGAGAATTACCATTAATTCAAAAAGGCTTATTTTACGGTATTCCCCATGAAAAACATAGTCGTCTATTTCGAAAATATTGGATACAATTAATGGAATGATTTTCAATTCATCCAACCTGCAATCAATCCTCAATTCAGGAATGCGTTTGATGGCTTCAAAGTTTGTGCGGATGTATTCCTCAGTTTTCCTTAATTGATCGCTGGCTTTGTACTCGAATCGGATAGCATTATACCAACCATACCGCAATAGGTCTTCGTCTAAAAAGGTGGATTTTAACTCCAAAATGAACAATACATTATCCTTATAGGCAATCGTGTCAATTTCTCCATCGGAATCGCCATTTTTAAATTTAAAACTATGACGAGCTCCAAAGCCAGCCTGTTGAAAGTTTTCTGCTAATCCTTTTTCGATAGCTGCGGATAGTACTGAATGATCAATTAAGTTTTCTGTTAAACATCGTTTATGCATTAAAACCTCCCATTTTCTATCTTTTAATAGACTTGAAAGCCAGATATACTGCGTACCTATCTTAAGTAATGGTTTAGCTAGAAAGTCTATTGTTGAGGTGGTATCAATTAGATCTAAATCAGTCGTCAAAAAATCAATTAAGGATATGGCAAGGATTTCATCCCAGCCAAAGTATTTGCAACAATTTTTTAACAGTTCACTTTCCTCAATGGTATACAAATAGTTACTCTCAAATAATTGACTGAATTTTTGGGGTATATTTCTTCTTAATACAGCTTGAGGCTGTGTATGATTTTCTTCAGAATATCTGACCATTCTTCCTACAGGCATCAAGTAATTAGAAAAAGTGTATAGGAACGAAAATAGGTGTTTGACTTCAACTAAATTCTCCTTAACAGGGATATGATTGGGTAACTTTAAATATGCCCAATATTCATTTGCAGTTTGAATGGACAAGAAGGTTTGCTTTTCAAATGTTTCTATCTTTTTTGAAAAGAAAGAATTAACCTCTTTCTTCTGCAAGGCTTTATTTCTTGCCAAATTTTCCTGATACCAACTTTTCTTATCGTTGCGCCAATGAATAGCAAAAAAGTTATTCGTTTTTAGCGTAGCTTCCAGTCCCTCGATGGTCTCAAAATCGGCGTATCCACATAAATATTTATCAATCTGATAATTGACAGCATAAAAAGAGAAATAAAAACTTATGGTTTCCCGAATCAGCTTCTTTGCTGGACTAATGGATTCAACAGGCAAATAGGCTCCCTTAATCAATCCTTCGGTCGTATTCAAAGGCGGTAGGGTATCCTCTATCACTTTTTTAAATTCCAAAATTCCATATTTGTTCCTGATCTTTTCCCCTGTTGCTCTAATTGCAGCATGTTTAATATTCAAAAGGTCATTCAAAACATAACATAAACTTATTTCATAGCTGGTCAGAAGGCTTTGATTACTGATCGTTTGTTTACTCCGTTTTAATTTTTCAAAGTAAGAGATGGAATGGATTAGAATACCTTCATCATCCAATTCCTGAATCACGCCTTCGTGGAATCCTCTCTTCTCCTCCCAATCATTAACTAGTTTACGGAGGAATTCCAATTCTTTATAAAAGATTTTCAATTCATGATTTTGGTGCTTTTTAAAGATATAGAAGCTTTCCCAATGCTCCTTGTTTGGGAATACTTTGGATAATTTAATTGCCCTTTTCAATAATTGAGGATTTATCTTGGCAACGGTTTGAAGAAAAACAGCATTTACATTTTCTGATTTTGAGAAATAATCTAAGAGAAAGAACATTTTGGCGGGTAGAGATAGCAATTCTTTAGTCCAGCTTCCTGGCAAAGCAGATTTCCAAAATAATTCGGTACACTTGGCGTTTCTGAATTTTCTAGATTTCAAGAACGCCAGAACCGCGTTAAATGGTTTTCCTATGAGGTCGTCAATTTTTTGTTGGAAATCAATCTCATGCGTATTCATTCAATTTGGGGTTTTAAATGTAGGCTTATCATATTCTAAAGGGGTAACACTACCAAATTAATTCACTAGTATCCTTATCTCATTCACCTCCCCAACCATCCCCTCAGCAACTCCCTGGCAATACTCTCCTGCCAGGCTGCAATCCCCTTTTCAGTAGGAATAGTAATGACACTGCACTCCTTATCTGAGAGGACCTGATGATCAGCTTCATAATAATTACCGGGATGAATATTAGCAGGGCCGGGATACACCAAGGCCACCTTATGAGCCTGGTAATATTCATGATAGACATACAACTGCCTTAAGTCGGCGGCTGAAGGCTTCCCATTTCCGAGGTTTTTCCATTTAGTGTCCATCACAACGGATTTTCCTCCTTCCATATGAAGAACCAGGTCAGGTTGGATCGTAGAATCATTGCCTTTTTGGGACTTCCAAAAATACTTTGAAGCCTGAGCAGTCAAACTCATGCCAGGCCTTAAGTGTTTTCGAAGACTCACGTAAATAAATCGTTCCCAGAGAGTATTCATATCAAACATCAAGGCCAGAACATTCTTTTTTCCGCGACTCAAGTCGGGATGGTAATTGAGGAGCAGCAGCCTCGAAATGGCTATGGCATTTTCATAGCCTTCCGTCTTTCTGTTGAGTACGAGCCGAGTAAAAGTAGCCTCACTTACCTTCAGATCCTCCATCTCTGGAAAATGAAGCAGAAGGCTTCCTATTCTGCTGTTTAAGGAAACATTGCTATTGATACGTTGCAATAACCGCAGCGTTTTGTACAAAACCTGATGCAAAAGATGTTGCTGATCATATTGCGTATGCCGCACATAAAAACGTTCCTGGTGCACCACATTTTGCTGAAGGTGCTTACTAAAGAGAATATTACCTTTCAAGGCCAGCGTATTCCCTTCCGTTTTTCTATACTTTTTGATTAAGCCCTTATTGAAAAGGTATTCCAGTTCAATAATAAACAGCTCGAAATACAAGTCGAGTATAAAATTAGACTTTAAGCTCAGCGAAGAACTACTTGGCGCATGAATATTAAAAGCACCGACGGCCAATAGCATACCGGTTAGAATCGCCTGCCAGTCTTTTTCGGTGGTGTATCTATCCGCTTTAGGTAATACCTCAATGGTGAGACTACCCATTTGTAAAACACCAACGTATTCATTGAACCGAACACCCTTGTGAATCAAGGTATAAAAGGGTACACCTTTCTCTCCATAGAACTGCTGTAGTGCAAGCAATTGAGGTGCCGATAAGGTATCTTTCCCCTTATGAGTCCACAAGCATTGATGCTCAAAAACAGTAATGTGGTTGGGATTTTTGCGCCTATCCATCAGTCTTATTTAATAGCGTTTTGATGGCCGTTGCGATATCAAAATCATCCTGAGCAATATCGGGGATCGTATAAATGATCTTCTCCGTAAAGTGGCTAGTGTCATAATCATTGACCGCTGCAAATTTTCCAACTTCGACCTTTTGCCCTTTACAAAAGGCTTCTCCCAGCACCAAGGCGATTTTTCCATAATCGCCATAGAAATACTCTTGTAGCAAGGGAATAATGTGTTTGGAAAAAGCGGTCTTTAAACCATTGGGATTGTCAACTGTCATAAAATAGCTATGGCCAATCAAGTGGTCGCGGTCTAATAGTATTTCAATTCTTTCGTTGATAACCGCTAAAAGCTCCGCCAGATCTACCTGAATATCACCTAAATCTAGTTTACCTAAAGCGCTTCCTAATTTACCTTTGCTAGTGATGACGGAAGGAACGGGCGGCATTTCCATGAAACTAAACCGTCTTCGTAATGCAGTATCTAAGGCCTCTACACTTCGATCGGCCGTATTCATGGTTCCGATGATGAATACATTAGCAGGCACGCCAAACTTTTCCTTGCTGTAGGGTAAATCTACTTCCAATGCTTCAGCCCTACCTAGTCGCTTATCTTCTTCTATTAGCGTAATTAACTCACCAAATATTTGCGAGACATTGCCGCGGTTCACTTCATCAATGATGAGGACAAAAGGCTTTTTCGTTTTTCCGGCTTCCGTACAAATCTTTTTAAAAATGCCATTTTCTACTTTATAGATGACTGGATGCCCTGCTTCCTTTGGCTCCTGTGGTTTAATGCCTTCTATAAAATCTTCATAGCTCATACTTTGATGAAAAGTCGTAAAGATGATCCGACCATCCCCTACCAACCGATCAAACTCTGCTTTTATCTTTTCTCTTTCTTGTCCTAAATCAAAATCAGGATTAATGATTTCAATAGCCTTATTAATCGTATGGAAAGTCTTTCCCGTACCTGGAGGCCCATAGAAGATTTGATTCAACGGAATATTCCTGTTACTTAGTCCTTCTTGTACAAATGATTGGGGATGAAGCAATGCCTGTTCCACCATTTTCAAGATGTCCGAATGAGCGATTTTCCAAACCGAGGTAAGTTTCCCATCCTTATTCTTAAACCCTGGAGCAAACACCTTCCATTCAACTGGCAGTTGATGTGGAAACCCACTGCTTTCTTCGTAGCCATACTCATCTTTCACGATGCCAATGCCCAGGATCGACTCACCATCCTGCGCGAGGACTACATCACCCACACTGATCTCGTTAAAGAACTGATAGACCTCTCCCGCCTTTCGAGTAAGTGTTCCTTTTTTATCTTGATAGTAGCCAGCTTGGTCCATAAGATTTACAATATCCTTCTTAGCTTGGATCTCTTTTTCACTCAAATCTCCTAATTCTGGCCAGCCAATACAGACCATTTCCTGGGTTTTCATATCGTTCCAATAGCTCTGCTTTTTTTCATCCCTTGTGCCGATTCGCCAATAGGTTTTGGCTGCCCCTAATTGTTGATCTAATGTGCAATACAAAATATCCTGAGCCAACAACAAGTGGTTTTCATCGCGAAAAACGTTTTCAGGCAGTTTTTCTTTGACCAAGGCAATGAGTTCCTGGTCGGGTTCGATATATTTTTTAATTAAATCATCAACAAGAGTTAAATAATGTATATACTTCTCGTTTTTCTTCTGTGGTTTGAGCCCCATTAAATCACAGTACTTCTTGTAAAAAGAGAATTTGTAGAAAGCATATTTATTGGGATTATGGTAAGTAAGCAAAGTGGCGATCGTTCTTTCATCCTGATGATGTTTTAGCCCAAGGTTAGGCTCCGTTGCGCTGAAAAGTCGTGGTGCCTCATAGAGGTAATGTAAAATCCGATCTTGTAGCGACTTGGTCTCATCAAATAGGTGATGTAGACAATCGCGGAAGCCTTCAGTTTGTTGCTCCCCTAGTTGCAGCATGACCAACAGTGCCTTAGTGTAGATGAGATTAGAGAAGTCGATAGTTCTTATTTCTCCGAAAAAATCTGCTGCGCTAGGATCGGGCCGTCCTTGATATTTCGCTAGTAATTCCCATTTGTATAACTCTTCGGAAAGACCTTGTTCACGAAGGTGTTTTTTGTAGGTGGCAATGAGCGCTTTTTCTTTAATCATTGGGTATAACTTTCAGAAGGGTTATCGAAATCGCTGAATATCTGATTATATCTTTCTAGGAAAGGGTTGTTTAGAGACTGAAGTTGGTCGTAATAACGCTGCACAAATTGAATCAACTCTTTCCTGTTACGCCCTTTCTTAGCATGATTGGTATGATTCGTATCTTGGAAAGCATGACAAAGTTTACAAAGGCATTGTAGGTTTTTTGGATGATTATTTGTTTTGTTTCTATCCCTATGATGTACTTCCATGTACCGTCTATCATATTCCAACTGGAGCTTGCAGGATTCACAAGTGTACTCTCTTGCCTGTTTAAATTGTTTACTAATCAAAGGCCAATCTAAGGTATAGCCATTCAGGTTGACTTTTACATCTTCGGTTTTTTCTTGTTGTTGTTCATACTTCTCTCTTAAGCGTTCAAAAAACACTTCTGTATCCATTGGCGGGTTATTTACTTCGCGGACACAGTTGCCACAAATACTCAATTTGAGAGTGTATTCTCTTTGCCCTTGATTGCGATTGGCATTTCTAATGGTTACTTCTTTGGTATTGGCTGCTGAAAAATCGTTAATACCGTATTCCTTTATCGTTGTACACCGGATAATATGAAACTTGGGCGTACTTCGACCTTCATGATGTTGACTATAGAACCAAAAGGGATTTTTGAAGAAATAAACGGCATGTCTCGCTCCATATTCGTCTAAAACATAAGCTCCTTCTTTAGCTAACTTTGCTTGATTTAGGTTTAATTTTTTTGTAAAATCTACCGCCTTAATCAATTGGAAATTACTAGCAATATGTTTGTTAGGGCGCCTACCAATTTTTTTGAAATATTGAGCTGTAATCCCATCCAAGAAATTATAGATCATTGTTACCTATTTGAGTTGGGAAATAATATCTGCAATAACCTGTTCACTTGTAGTGATAATTCTAAATTCTACTCTCCTGGAGCAAGCTTCACAAATCTCCTTGCCAGAGGAGATAGAATAGGCTCCTTCCTTGTCCAGTGTGCGTCCATAACCATACCCATTAGCTACCAACCAGAATTCTAGTTGACCTTGAGTTGCTTTTGGTAAATCGTCGAAATCAGGACTATTGATGAAGTATTTTAATACATTTTTAGCTCTGCTCTGCGCCCAAAAGACACCAAGCATATAAGAACGGTGGGAATCAGGTTCTACCTTGTTAGCATGCCCCTCAATCCGGACCTCAGCTATCTTATTTTTGTATTTATCTTGTGCAATTACACTGAGATAAGCAGGAATGAAATCATCCAATATTTGTCTGAACTTAGACTGAATAACATCACTATCACTTCGGAACTGAATATCCTTTCCTATGAATTTTATAGAAAGGTTAGTACTATCGAATTCGATAAAGTCTTGCCATTCTTCTAACGCATGCAAAAGCATCACAAGATCTTGGCGAATGGAATCCTTTGTATTCTCATAAGAATCTAGTATTTGTTGGATCTCATCTTGTTTTTTATTGGCTTCCATCATGTAGGAAATGGCGATGAACATAAAAATGACCATCAAGCCCGTCATAATATCTGAAAAAGAAATCCAATGATTATCTGTTGGTTGATTCATGGCAACGGTGATTAATTAGTAGCAGTTACCACATAACCTTGGATTAGGCGATCCAAGTTGATAAAGGTCTCATGCAAATTGGTTTTGAACTGCTCATCGATATTTTCAAGGTCGGCACTTAATCGTTTACTGGCACCATTAAGGACATTGACACCTTCACCAAGCCGGTCTTTTACATCAGTCCAATACCCCTCATTGACGTCCTTTAATTTTTGTAATTCTTTCAATTCATTGGTCAAAACAACCATAGATTCTTGCAATCCGTAAAGATTATTCTTGATACCCTCGACCTGCTCCATCCCGTCTGAAAATTTAGTCGTAGAAGTAGCCATATTGGCAATAGCAGTTTCAGCCTGGGTGATAATAGATTTGAACTGGTTTTCCCCTAAGGCAATGCTTTCAAGTTCAGTTACAATTTTTTGCAGCCTACCATTATCATTGCTTAGTGAATTTGTAGAAATGGCTACTTCTTGCATTTTCTCTGAAGCGTCCGTTAAGTTTCCTGCGACGGAATCAGTGGTTGATTTAAGTTGAGTAGCCACTGTCTTGTTTTGTTGTATCGTTTCTTGGAGTCCTTCAATGAGCAGCTCCATATTTGTTTTGTGTTGAACTTGCCAATTGTTCAGTTGCTGTACACTTTTATTTAGACTTTCGAAGTTTTTCTTAATCAATCGGCCAAGAATATCTTCCATCTTATTGTTGAAAATTTCGACTGATTGTTCCATGGCCTGGAGCAATTCTTTGGAATTCATTTCAACCAATTGTTTGGATAATTCCTTGTTATTTTCAATCAGAGTTTTTATCAGTTGTTGGCCACGACGAGCCTGAGTTGCAATTATTTCTTTGTGCTGTGAACTGGCTAGCTTCCATGCTTTTTCTCCTTGATCGACTACTTCCTTTTTCAAGCCTTGTTGGCCGGATAGCAATGCGTTTAGTTGAACCTCTTGTGTTTGTGCAGTTGCACTTTGTATTTCCTTTTGACCTTCAAGTATATCTTGAATTTGGGAAGAGGAGCTAAGTATGTTTTTTAGAACAGCTAATTGATCTTTTGTTTGAGCTAAACCTGCGGCTTTTATCTCATCTACTAATGCTTTTATATTGGACTCATTTTGGCGGATACTATCAATAAGAATACCCGCTATGGTTTTTAACTCTGCTGTCTCTGGGGAGTGAATTTGGCTATCATTTTTGAAATTAATAAATTCAATATACTTTGAAAAAAGCATTGAAAATACTATCCCCACAATCGAGGTTAGAAAGGCCATTTTTAAACCAGTGAGTAATTCGGGTATACTACCAGAAATATCTTTCTCATTAAAGAAATAAAGACCAGTAGCTATACCAATAAAGGTTCCTAGTACGCCTGACGTAGTGAAACCACTAGGAATCGAAGCTACATAATGTGGATTTCGTTTTCCGATAAGCCAAATGACCGAAAGGATAAACCAAATGGCTATGGGAGAAAAAGTAATTAAGACTAAGTAATCTCTAAGGATGGGTTCAAGCGTAAGCATAAGTGGTCGATTTATGAATTAAAAAGTCCACCATGTTGCCAGTAAAATCTAAATCCAGATTTAGGACATTAGATATTGAAGGTGCTTTGGTCATGTGGTATTGTTTTCTAATAGTATTACCCTATCTCATCTGGCTAGATTCACCAGCGATAATTGGCTAATTTTTTTCAATTAGTGCCTGACGTCCATTGCATTCAGAACTGTCCAATGAAACGGAAGTCATGTTAAATAAAAAAATGGCAGTTTATGAGTTGTTTAGAACATGCGCTAGAAAGGGAGAGTACTTTGTTTTACTGTGTGCTTATATAATACGATAAGGGAATAGCAATGTTTCGAAAATGAAAATAGAAATTAAGATAGGGGGGGAATACATTATTGTGATGTGATAAGTAGATTCAATGGAAAGGGACTTTACAATTAGAGTCTAACAGCTTTTTACATTTCTAGTTGGAGCATAAATTGTCATTGAAGCTGTTTTATTTCTATCGCAAGCTTGTCATTTAGAACCAATCCCGTTTTTAATAACTCATTTTTTGTTATCACGCCAGACAAAAATCGGTTAATTGAATCTCTGTAGAATCTTAAGCCATTTTGTAGATCTAAATTATCAACCTGCGAAATTTTAGAAAAATACAATTCTTTAAAGACCTTTTGTCTTGCCTTAATGGCCTCTAATTCCTCGCTACTAGCAGCCTCAGCTATTTTGCCAATAACATTGCTGAATTCTGTCAAAACCTTTACCCTACTTTGGTTCGAAGAGGAAGCATTCTTACCAACTGTTAGGAAGGAATAAACCAGAATACTTAATAAAAGTACGGAGGCCATCGAGAGCATTCCGATGTGATAGGTATTGAATTCTCTAAGGCAAAAAACGCTAAACCTATTACCTTCTATACAAGACAATAACCTATTGTTTAGTCTATTTTTCTCAACATTATAATCATCTAAACTTATTAGACCTTCTTGCAAGAGTTTATCCTGTCGAGCTAATTTTGACAAAAACCTAAGGCCCGTGCGGGGATTCACCTGCTCTAATCTTAAGAGGGCTCCCTTTAGGTCATCTTTTCGGATTCTACTTTTTATATAATCTATATCATTACTTTGATACTTCACAAAAAGCGATTTAGGGACCAGTAAAATATAAATTGTAAGATGTGTCTAACACGGTAGTTCCATAACTGGTTAGCATCATGTCCTCTCCATGAAAATAAACCAAAAATTCAACAGAAGGTAGGTCAGGAAGTGAGATGTCTGTTACCTCATCCATTGGCGTTTTTAGAAGGCGATCCATGTTGAAAACTCTAATGACCACCTGTCCATATTCATTTTTGGAAAGCGCAAAATTATGGATGGTCCTAGGATAATATGGACTTATATAACAA
>Ga0209475_10003538_pt1 | contig 14270 bp, 7 predicted proteins | sample tdDd471_FD_187128 | JGI IMG/M metagenome (GOLD analysis project Ga0209475, IMG submission 187128) | Marine sediment microbial communities from the Atlantic coast under amendment with organic carbon and nitrate - tdDd47.1 (SPAdes)... | ecosystem: Environmental > Aquatic > Marine > Coastal >... | reverse complement strand
AATACCTCCAAGCATAATAATACCAATGTAAGCCATAATATTCATTGGAATTCCCAATATAAAGAATGCCCAAACTGCTCCAACTCCAGCCAAAGGAATGGTTAGTAAAATGGTGAATGGATGAATTAAAGATTCAAACTGAGAAGCCATAACCATATAGACCAAAATGATGGACAACATTAATGCAAAACTAAGATTTGAAAGGGCTTCCTGCCTTTTCTGTTCTTCTCCAATTAAGCTTACCTGATAACCTTGTGGTAAATTAACATTTGCTAATTTGTCGTTGATTTTCTCTATGACTTGATCAAAAGCAGCATCTCCCTGAATATCGGCACTAATCTTACCAATTCGCGTTTGATTTCTTCTTAACATCTGTTTTGGAGAAGACGACTTTTTGATAGTAGCTACTTCGTATAGAGGAATTTCAGAATCTCCACTTTTTAGCAAAAGGGTATTCAATTCGGATAAACCTGGTTCAGGCATGTGAATGCTAATGTCGTTCATTTCTCCACCTTTTTCGAATTTACCAGCATTTTTACCCATCAACATATCTTGTAGCTGACCCGTAATGGCATCTGTTGAAAGGTTGAAAATTCCAGCCTTATAACGATCAATGATAACATCAATTTCTGGAGCTCCTTCTTCGATATTGGTTTTCACATTTGCCAAATCAGGAACTTGAACCAATAGCCCTTTAATTTCGTTTGAAATTCTTTCCAATACCTCAATATCTTTCCCTTTTACTTCTACCTCAATTGGAGCATCTTCGGTTCCAATGGTCGATTGAAGTGCTGTTTCATCTCGTATTATTGATATCTCTGCATTAGGAATATCGCTAACCATTGTTCCTACATTTTTGAGAATGCTTTCCGATTGAGCGATATATTCATCCTTCAAGCGAATTTTAATGCTGGCAGTATTTTCATTTTGGAAAACTGCCTTATCGGAATTGGAACCACTACCTGGTCCAACCTGTGTATAAATATTGGCAATTTGGTCGCCCATGGATTGATGGAGCATAGATTCAATTGCCTCCACCGTTTGAGATGTTCTATCCAGTTGCGTGCCTTCCTTTAATTCTATATCCAAACTAAATTCACCAACTCCACTTTTAGGTAGATATTCATTACCAACATAGGGCAGAATTAAACCGGTAAGTATAATTAGTACACAAGCACTACCAATTACCAAACTTCTGCGATTCAAAAGTGTAGAAAGCAGGTCTCCATACCATCCTATTTTTACGGATTTGAATTCTATTTTTTTCTTTTTCCCTTTGTATGCATAATTGAATAACATTGGGATAACCAGAATTGCAACAAAAAGGGAAGCAATAAGGGAAAACGCAACTGTCCAAGCCTGATCTTTGAACAAAGCTCCTGATGCACCATGCAAATAAACGATTGGTAAGAAAACCACAATGGTTGTAAGTGTTGAGGCAACAATTGCACCTCCAACTTCTGAGGTTCCTTCAATGGCTGCATCCTTTACGGATAAGCCCATTTCCATTTTTCTGAAGATGTTTTCAATTACTACAATGGCATTGTCAACCAGCATACCAGCTCCCAAAGCCAAACCACCTAAGGTCATAATGTTCAAACTTAAACCATTAAAATACATCAGATTAAATGTCGCAATAATGGAAATGGGAATGGCAAAGCTTACAATTGCAGTTACCTTCACTCTTCTTAAAAAGACAAATAAAACGAGTATGGCAATTAACACTCCAATTAGTGCTGTTTCTTCCACTTCGTCGATTGCTTTTTGAATAAACTTGCCTTGATTTTGAACTACGATGAACTGGTAACCAGGCAATGCTTTTTTAATAGAAGTCATTGTCTTTTCAAAATCTTCAACTGCTTTTACAGTATTCGATCCAGTTTCTTTGTAGATGGATAAACCAACACATCTTTCGCCATTAATTCTAACCAAGTTTTGAACTTTTTTAGGAGCAAAGCTTACATTAGCTACATCTTTTAAAAGAATTGGAACTCTGTCTTTTACCAAAGTTTGTTGATTGGCACCCATTTGATTGGATGATGAGGCAGAGGCTGCAGTTGACTGTTTTATTCCTACAATTACATTTTCGATCTCTTCAACATTTCGAATCAAACCAGATCCTTTGATGATGTATTTCGTTCCCATTTCTACAATGCTTCCTCCGGAAACATTCTGATTCAGATTCTGAATTTTCTGTACAATCTCGTTTACGGTTATATTATGAGCATCCAAAAGGTACTGATTGGTTTCAATTCGAATCTCTTTTTCCTGAGTTCCTGTTAGTTCAACTTCTGCAATTCCTTCCAAACGAATCAGCTCGTTACGAATGTAGTTTTCACCTACTTTTCGCAATTCATCCATGTCTTTAATTTCCGGATGAAGCATTCCTAGAATTAAAATTGGTGATGCATTTGGATCGTGCTGAGTAATGGTGAATTCATCTATTTCAGCATCCTGACTATATGTGGTTAAAGCTTTCTGCAAATCGAGAAAGGCTTCATCCATATCACTGCCCCAAGTGTATTCAACAGTTACTCTCGCCGAACCTACCATACAAACCGACGAAACCTGACTTACACCTTTCTGACGAATGGATTGAGCTTCTATACTTTCAATAAATTGCTTCTCTATTTCTTCGGGCGGACGTTCTCCTGCTTTAATTTCAACAAAAATGCGGGGTGCATTCATCTCGGGAAACAAATCAACATTGAGTTTGCCTAAGGAGACATATCCTAATAGCAATATCGCCATAACAATCATAGAGACTGTTACCGGGTAATTGACCGAAAATTGCGTTATTTTCTTCATTTTGAATTCTTTTAATCGTGTGAATAAAGCTAAGTCTGTGGAAAAGGACCTGCTATTTCACAACTTTAATTTTCGATCTGTTTCTTAGCGTTTCAAAGCCTTTAATCACCAATCGATCTTTCTTCTCCAAGCCTGAAATTACCTGAACTACATCAGGGTTTTCAAGACCAAACTCAATGATTCTCTCCTCGGCTAATCCTTTGTTCACAACAAATACAGTATGCCCCTTTTGTTTGTTAAGAATTACATCCTTAGGAATTACAATTGTAGAATCGGCACTAGCAACAATAATTTCACCTTTGGCAAACATACCTGGGCGAAGCTTTAATTTTGAGTTGTTGATATTCACAATGGCTTTAAACGATCTTGTTTCAGAGTCGATCGCCGGCGAAATTTGAGCCAATACTGCTTGTAACGTATCACCTGGAAGAGTGTAATTTACTATTTTAACTTCCTGACCAGTTTTAATTGAACCCAAATTCTTCTCTGCCAACTGAATTTCCATATGTAGTTTACTGTAATCCATCATGCTTAGCACCGGAGAAGCAGCTTCAATACGAGTATTTTCAGTATAGTAATTCAGGTTGGTAATAATGCCTGAAAATGGCGCTTGTACTTTCAACTTCGCTAAACGGTATAAAGCATCTTCGTAAGAATATTTTGCGTTGATTAAATCAATTTCAGCATTTTTCAACTCAGAAAGGGTAACACCTCCTTTTTTATAAAGAGATTGTTGTTTCTCAAATACTTGTTGAGAAATTTCTAACCTCAGTTCCAAGGATTTGATTTTAATATTGTTTTCGTATTCTTTATCTTCTAAAACAATTACATCGATTCCTTCCTTCACATAATCACCCAATTCAAATTTCCTGTTGGTTCTCGGATTGATCATCAGGTGGTATTTTCCTCCAACTTCATTTTTTAAATCAACAGTTTTAATCGGATTAACAGTACCGGTTGTACTGATGTATTTTTCGATTCCTTTTGGAACAATTTCCTCAACAGATACCTGAACGGAGATATCTTTATTTAACTCGGTATCTTTTTCGTTACAGGCTGTAAATAAGGCTAAACTAATGATGATAAATGCAATTCGTTTCATATTGTAGGCGTTTGTATGGTGTGTCATGATTGTTAGTAGATTATTCCATTATCAGATTTTCCTGAAGCTCCTGTGGAACAAAAGATCTGTCGTTTTCAAAGTCCCAAAGCGACTGTATTTTCAAATTCAACAATTCAAGTTTATAATTGATAAGAGAGTTAGCCAGATTCATTTTCTTTTCGGATAATTGGTTCTGGAAACGCTCCAGATCGATACTGGTTAAATCTCCGTTTTTATATCTCTCTAAGTTGATATCGTAGGTCAATTCAGCATTCTTTTCATTTTGCTTGGCAATGTCTATTTGCTGAATCAGATTTTGTAGGTTTCTATAAATTTTACGAATGTTGATCGTGATGTCATCTTTCAAGACATTCTTATCAATTTCACGACTTTCCACTTCCAGTTCGGCAGCTCTTATTCTGGCTTTTCTCTCGCCCCAATCAAAAATTGGAATGGAAAAAGTAATTTCCGCTTTAGGACTTTTGGTTGGTCGGTTGTATACATCTGCCAATTTTTCGTTATTTCCCATAATCCCGATCGAAAGACTTACATTTCCTTTGAATTCATTTACAGCAGAGGTTTGAATCAAATCGAATTTGGCATTGTTCAGATCAATTTCACGCTGTGTTAATTCCAACCTTTGACTTAAACCATTTTGGATCGCTTTTTCTAAATTAACAACTACAGGGACATATTTAATATCGGTACTAACTGTAATGTCTTCGTAAAGAGAAATACCCAAAAGCAATTTGAATTCGTCTTTTGCATTTTCCAATTCAACCCGATTGTTATCTAAATTAGATTTACTGGTAGCAAAATTTAACTCAGCCTGATACAATTCTTCTTTAGCTGACAGACCACCTTCAACCTTACTTGCAATAATATCCTTACTTATTATTTGATTATCGAACTCTTCTTCGGCAATTTTCAAAGCCATTTGCTTTTGATATATTGAATAAAATGCCTGATTTACTTGTCGCTCCATATTCAGCATTTGAATGGAATAGGCAAGTGTTGCATTCTCAAGATTCAACTCATTTCTAGTCAAATCCATTTTGGTTTTGTTGTAGGTGAATAGCGGCTGATCGTACTGCATGTAAAGTGAATTGTTATATCCAGAGTAGGAAGAATTACTTGCTTCGGAGTAATTATCCTGATAGCCGAATTCATTTCGCAGAGATAATCTGCCATCGGTATATTTTATAGGCTGAGAAACAATAAATGTTCCATTTGCTCCTTTATTCTCAGAAGTATTCCATTTTGAGAAATACTCTTCATAGCTTTCTGTTTTGCTATACGATAAAGGAGTAACATCAAATGAAAATCGTGAACGTAAAGATGCCAGCTGGGCATTCAGTTGTTCTTTGTTTTGCATCATATTAATCCTCGATTTTTTAATGTCAGGACTATTTTCAAAAGCAATTAAAAGAGATTCTTCCAAAGTAATTTCCTTTTGTGCCTTTGCTCTTGTTGGGCTTAAAAAAACTGCTCCAATACATATTGCAAGTACAAGTGAGAGTTTTGTTTTGGTAATGATCATCGCCTATAAGTATTTGTATATTTTATTTATTTTCTATCCATTTTATTGCATCAGCAAAAAGATAAGGACCTACGGATTTATTTACCAGTTCCACCTTTGCTGTTTCAGGAGTGATATAGTAACTACCTAAATAATTCCATCCGTTATCCAATTCCTGATCGGTCTTATTCACTTCTTCAAATCCATCTTCATGATAAATTTTGAAGTTGTAATCCGCTTTTGATTTCCTTTTTCGTCCCCAATGTTCCACTTTTTCAATGTGGCAATAGATATCGTAATAGCCTTTGTTTTTCACTTCAGCTTTCCAGCTCGCAGTTCTTTCTCCTTGTCCGGATTTTGTGAAAAATGCCGATCGCACATATTTGCCAAAGAATCCTGATCGTAAAACATTTTTCCACTCGTTAGGTGGATTCCAGGTTCTCAATCGTGAATATTCTTCTTCTGATCCTCTTCTTTCATCAACCCATTTTTTCAGTTGACTTTTATTGGAAATCTGAACGTATTCGAATCCTTTGTCTTCATTGTCAACAACAAATTCATTATCGGCAAGAATGCCATCAAAAGGAGCAACGTTTTTTACTTCATTAAAAAATTGACTCTTTTTTGTTTCAGAAAAATTACTGAAATCGTATATCAAACTATTGGGTAGATTCTCAGAAATGTGAGTGAAAACATTCATTCTACCTGGCTGAGATGGAAACACAAAGCCCAATTCCAAGGCAGAATTTGCTGGAATGAAGACTGATTTGGTAAAATCGGGATTTTTATTGTCTTGATTTCTTCTGCCTCGTCTACGGTTTTGACCTCCGGTTTCGATATTTACACTTACAATTCCATCAACCGATTCCGGATTAGAAATTTTAAATCGGATTTGATATTTAATGTGATCACCATCTTTCACCTTATAGGTTTCCAAATCTTTAATTAAGAAACCAGGCAATTTTTTTGTGGTGTACCAATCCTTTACCTCTTCCGTTATCGATGCATCGAAATTAGATTTTAGTGCATTATCGAGCTCTTCGAAACTACTATTTTGAAACTGATGATTATTTACATATTTAATCAGGAAATCTGAAAATTCTTTTTCACCATATCGTGCACTTAGTAAAGAAAACAGGTGAGTCCCTTTAGCTCTTAACACATCATTTACATAAATCTGTTCATCCTTGTCATCCGCTTTTTTAATTCCAGAAATCGTAAGCTCCTTAAGTGTTGATTTCTTTAATTCCAGATTGATGCGTTCAGTTTTGCTAATTCCATCGAAACGCCAGCGTGATTGTCTTTGCGTAGTTTCATGTTTCTCCTTTAAGTAAACACCTAAGGCAAAATTTAAGGCAGAATATTCTTTTGATTTTAAATCGGTAGTAAATGTATAATAGTTAGGAAATAGCGAGTAAGTATTTCTATCTACATGATCGAATTGATACCATTCCGTTGTTGGAGGCATAAAATTTCCACGAATAAATCGTTTCAGCATTCTCGCTTGTAATTCTTCGTCAGAAACTTCTTCATTATCCCGTTTCATTCTTTTTTCGAAACGCTTTCGTCTTCTTTTAAAATCAGTTTCTTCCATCACAACCCCCTTTTCAGGATAGAAGATGATCTCTGGTTGCACTGCATTACTTGCTATGGACCAAATGTGTTTGTCCAAAGCAAATTGAATTGGAACCTCGGCAAGAGAAAATCTTTTAAAAGGATATTCTAGACCATGTGTGGTTTCATATTCGTTCTTCAATTCGCGAATTAAGCGTGGCAGGCTATCCTGAATGGCATCGAAATGTTTTAGGAAAAATTCATTCCCTTTAATCGAGAATATCGAATAATCAATAGAATCAATCGAGGTAGTATATTGTTTGTAATCACCTATTAACAGGCTGATTTGAGGCAGTTTATTTTCAGGGCGAAATTTATAAATTCCACCTTCTGTTGTTTTAAGATCTCCTTGCGAAACCGGAACTAAAGAATTCGAAGTATGCACATCAAGAGAATATTGTGTGAAATCTGGAGAATGTAAAGTTGGATTTTTCGAAGAATAGCCAACACCCGAAATTGGATACCAAAGTGCTTCATTTGTTAGGCAAACAAAACCTTCTTGTAAGTATGAATACCTCTTACGAATACGAAACATTTCAGCTGTAAAATTCCCAGTTGCCAATTCCGGGTCTTGATCTAAAAAGTGAGTTCTTTCATCAATACCTCCTTTATAGAATATATCCAAAATCATTTTTTTTTCGGAATCTAAACCTTTTATTGGAATGATTTTGAGTAGATGTAATTCTCTTTCAAAATCAATATTTTTTCCCTTAGAACTTACCGAGGCAACTTTTAAGTCAGGATTTAAACTAAAGATTATTGTATCTATCGATGATTTCGTAGTATTTAAAATCTCTAGTTTGGCTTTTACAGAAATTTCCTCTCCTGTATGCGCTAAATCAATAAAATTTGAAACAACATCAACCTTAGGTTGGTTCACATATTTATCGTTTAAGGCAATCAATTGCTCCCTGTATTCTTGTCCGCCAATTTTAATATCCAGGTATTTTTTAGATAGTAGTCCACCAATGATAAAACAGAATATTGCCAAATAAATTGGTAAGGAAACCAATCGTTTTGCTTGAGGCAATCGTGGTAGTTTTGAAATGGTAAAAAAGATCAATCCAATACCTAAAAAGAAATAAATACCACGATGAATTGCCACTTCAACAATATCTCCAAATCCACCAATAGTGGAATTCATCATTGGAATCTGATAGGCGATATAGTCGAAGATGTGGTAAAATTTCGTATTGAGATAAAAGATAGTTAGGGCAATATATCCAAGTAAAATGATGAACGTAATTGCCTGATTTTTCAATACTATCATTAAAAAGAAAGCCAAACCAAGTATGTAAATCAAAGTTGGTATAGATATCAGTAGGGGGTAATAAAACAGTACCCAAATGCTTTTTGATGATTCGTTACTAATAAAGGAAAAGCCTATTCCCATTAGTAATATCAATACATTAAGAATTACAAAAACCATGATAATCCCGAATGATTTTCCTAGAATGTATTCACTATTGGTCATCGATCGGGCATAAATAACCTCAACCGTATCGTTTTTGCTGTCTTGTTTCAAAAATTCTGATGCCAGAAACACTGCGACAATTGCTTGTCCCAAATTTAGAATGATAAGGTTGGCATAAGGAATGGCTGCAGGTATTGCTCTGTATAGCCAAGGTGCGCCACTATCTTCAACAAAAGCAGCAATATTAAAACCTGCAACAAACAAAATTGATAAGCCTGCAAAAATTCTAAAAAACCAAGATCTGAGCAGAGTTCTGGTTTCGTATTTGGCAACTGTACGTATGGTGTGTAGAGAAATCATATTAGGCTAAATTAAGGTCGGTGATTTTTCCATAAAATAAACATAGGCATGTTCCAGATTTGGCTCCAACTCAATTGCGTTCTTAAATTGACTGCCATCACCGATTAGTTGCACTTCCCACCCTTCCTGAGTTGGAATGGTTGAAACCACGGCATATTTGTCTTTAATTAAATCGTACTCGTAGCCCGATGTGCTAACCTGCCAAACATGCCCTTTGGCTTGTTCTATTAAAGCTTGTGGTGATCCTTGAAATGCAACTTGTCCACTATTTAAAAGTGCCAGGTTGTTACAAACGCTCGAAATATCTCCAACAATATGAGTCGATAGAATAATGATCACATCTTGCTGACTAATTTCAGAAAGTATATTTCTGAATCGGATTCTTTCTTCAGGATCAAGTCCTGTAGTTGGCTCATCAACAATCACAATTTTAGGATTACCAATTAAGGTTTGAGCGATACCTAATCTTCGCTTCATTCCTCCTGATAGTTTATTGGCGTCGCGTTCTCGAACATCAAATAAACCAACCTTATCAAGCCATTCATCTACTTTTTGCAATCTGATTTTCTTGCTTTTTTCACCTGATAAGGAAGCTGCGTAATCCAGAAATTCCCAGGTTTTTAATTTTGAAAAGAATCTGAAATCTTGCGGTAAGTAGCCCAGCATGCTTCTTATTTCCTTTCGATTCTTCATTAGGTCATAAGAATCAACTGTAACAGAACCTTGAGTAGGCTCCATTAAGCTTACTAAAATTCTCATTAAACTTGATTTTCCTGCACCATTTGGACCTAGTAATCCAAACATGCCGTTTCCAATTTCAAGGTTAACATTATCTAATGCTTTTTTACCATTAGGATATATTTTACTTAGCTGATTGATATTGATCTGCATTAAAGGCTTCTTATTTAGGTTAGCGCACTATTGGTGTGTAATGCAATGCAAAAGTAATTGGTTGGTTTCCTATCAAATTTACAATTTATGCTAAACTTTACTTCATTGAGTTTATACTTTTCGACGAAGTTGATAGTTTACACGACCTACATAAGATATGAGACAAGGTATTGGAAGAAATGGTTACAATTTTTTACAATTATTCTAAATAAATTATTCGGGAAATGTATTTTCAATTAAAATGAGAAATCTAAATAGAATCTGATTATAGATTTTTAACAGATCAATTTTATGATATATAGTATTGGTTGTAAATATTTTTATAAAGGAAATATACGAGTTGGAAGAATAAGTTCAAAGATTAATGAAAATCGCTTTTTCTTAATTTATTGCAAACTCATTCAATTGTTATTTAGATTTTGATAAAGTATTGACATCGTTCTGATAAAGAGGTAATTTGTGTTTTATCACAAATGGAGGATGATGATATGAAGCGGAAGAAAATTTATGATGAAATTGAACAAATGTTTGGATTGGTGCCAACAATGTTCAAACTGATTCCGGATAATACTTTGGAATTAGAGTGGAATTTATTTAAAAAATTACAGATTGAAGATGGTGCGATTAATGCCAAGAATCGTGAATTAATTGGACTTTCGATTGCTGCTGTTACCAAATGTAGATATTGTACATATTTTCATGCTGAGATGGCTAAGTTAAACGGAGCAACGGAACAAGAACTTGAGGAAGCAGTTCATTTTGCAAAAGCAACTGCTGGTTGGAGTGCGTATGTGAATGGAATGCAGTTGGATTACAATGAATTTACAAAGGAAATTGATTCGGCATGTGATCATGTAAGATCATTGCACCTGCAAGATTAATTAATTTATGAAGACCAAATAGTATGGAGAGAATCAAAATTGATTCTCTCTTTTTTTCTGAATTCTATCTATCTTTATATTGATACAAACGGAAAAGTTTAATTATCATGTTTAAAAAAGATCCTTTAGAGATAAATGAATTTACTCCTCTTGAATTGTTGCAGGAGATGGAGAAGAGGCAAGATATGCTGATGTTGGATGTTCGTGAACCTGTTGAAATTCAAATTTGTCATATTGAGAATGCCATGCATGTACCTATGGGACAAATTCCTACTAAATTGGAAGAACTTCCTAAAAATAAGGATTTAGTCGTATTCTGTCATATGGGAATAAGAAGTCGACAGGTAATGAATTACCTGAAAAAAAATGGATTTTCTCGTGTTTATAATTTAAAGGGAGGAATTGATCGTTGGTCTATTGAGGTGGATTCTAAAATGCAGAGATATAGATAATTAAGATCAATCGAGCCACAAAATTATTGTGACTCGATTCATAGATTTATTCAATTAAAATACTTTGTTTTAACACAATCGGTTCCCCTTTTTCTGAAATTCCTTCTAGAACCAATTCATACTCTCCTTTCACATCACTGGATATAAATTCTAACTTAATTTCGTTGTTTTTGGTTAGAGTTAAATTTGGTTCCCAGAGTAGATCTGTTCTAAAATCAGGTTGATGTTTTTCGGGCTTTTGATAACCCGATTTTTGAATTTCAGAAATAAACAGAGGCAGATAATAGCGTTCTGTATTATTTGGTAAACTCGAAACTTCGCATGTTTTATTTCTTGAAATAACGTGAACAATGCCGTAAAAATGAGAAGATTTATAAAAGTATTCGTAAGGAACAACTTCTATTCTTTCAATTTCATTTGGGCTTTTAGCAAGTATTTCAGTAGGATTGGATATAATTAGCCCATCGTAAAGAAATAATGGTTTTTGATTCATCAATCTATGCTGATCATAGTTGTAAACATTCATTAAAGCCTGTTTTTTACGGTATTTGATTTTTACATGCGAAATTAGTTCATGAAAATATTCATCTAAAGAATCCAGACGAACGTAGTCATCAATACTGATTTTTAATTTAGGATCATTAAAGAAATTGCTTTCGGCTCTGTATAAAGTTGAATCACTTTGATTATTGATATCTAGTTGTTTGTATATGTTGCGAATTTTATAATTCTCCCACTGATTTTTAATAAACTCTTTGTTTTTCTCAGATGAAAGGTTCAGTGCCTTCAACGGATAGAACAATCCTGTTTTATTGTATTTCGATTTTAGATCAAATCTTATATCGATTGAGTCATTATCAATTACTTGCAGTGATATGTCATGCAAACCAGATTTTAAAGGAAGGTGAAAATAAAACTTCCCATTTTCTTTGGTTAAAAAAGGTTGTATATCAGCAAATTCACCAATTTTCGATAAGAAAACTTCGGAATTTGAGTGAGGAGAGTTTGTCTCCTTATTTACAGCTTGTCCTTCAAGTATGTAATTGTCTTTTTCAATATATCTTGAATCAGATTGCGGATATGTTGAATTTACATTTAGCCAAATTGGTAATAGTTTTTTATTCCCAAGCCATTTATTATTAGTGATTTGATCTAAATTATCATTCGTTTCGTTTGATTGATAGTTAAAATTTTTATAAAAGTTTTGAAAGGTGATTATATTTTTAGCAATAGGAATAGGCTCTTTTTTTATGATACTAGCAGAAACAAAGAGACTATCAGATTTATAGGAAAGGTCAGATAATTGCAAAATGATCTTGTTTTTTTGCCTGCTTTTTACTTTTAATCTAGGTTTTTCAATAACTTGTTTATACCAAATCTTATCTAAATATAGTGTGTTTTGATAGATGGAATTTCCTTCGTGATTGGTAATGTTAAGGTAATATATTGGAGATTTTAATTCAGATAACTTTATGTTTGTGTCCCATTTACCATTCACAAATCTAAACTCTTTTTTCCATTCAATATCAGTTTGTGATGAAAGTTTAATGTGATGTAACTCGCTGGCAATTATATTTGTATCATGATGTTCTATGTTTATGGCAAGAATTCGTTCCAGATCAATCAATTTTGTTTTAACATTCACTTCATCATTCGAATCATTTCCAATTGAAGTACTATTTACCCAATCATTGGTTTTTATAATATTGATTTGTGAGTTGTTGGTAAATATTTCTGGCTTCTGTCCATTAGCGTTATTATTGTAAATATAAATCGGATATACACTGATTAAGTCTTTGCCGATGTTGTTTCCCCAATGCGTATATGCGTTTATAGAGTAATAACCACTTGGTAAAAGTTCATTAGTAATAACTCCACCATGTCCTGCTCCGTTCTCTATAATTATACTTTGCTTGGCAACAGGAAATCCATTTTTATTAACCAATTCTATGTATGCAATATTACTTAGTTTAGAGAGTTTGTTGTTTGATAAATCAAGACAATACGCTTTAAAGTTTACATCTTCTCCTGCTATAAAAATGCTTTTTTGCAGGTGAAGATATATTTTTTCGGTAGGGTAACTCTTTTCCTTTTGAGCTACAGCGGATTTACCACTAAATAAAATGATAATCAGTACTGATATAGTAAAAAATATTTTTCTCATAGCTCTAAAATTCAATATTATAGGTTACGGTTGGAATTGCCTGTCCGAAAATCGACAACTTATAACCCGTTACTTCGTTATGATCAGATCTAAAATAAACTGAATAGGCATTATTCCTTCCAGTTAAATTGTAAATACCAAAGGCTAAAGAGGAGTGAAAAGCTTTCTTTTTCTTTAAATTACCTTGCATGAGAATGGAAAAATCCATTCTAAAATAATTCGGTAAACGATAGGCATTTCTCTTCGAATAGTATAAAACAGGAATATCTTGTACATAGTATTTTGCAACTGGATAAGTGGAAGGACGCCCAGTGTGATAGGTAAGGTTTGTAGAGACAATAAATCTTCTAGACAGTTTCAAACTTAAGAATGTTTTTAGGTTGTGAGGTTTGTCAAATGGAGCTCGATAGAATTCACCATTGTTTACTGCGAATTCACCTGTTTTATCATCTGATTTTAAATAACTCCTTGAATAGGAATAACTAATTGCAGCCTTAAATCTTCCTACATTTTTTCGGTACATAAGTTCAATTCCATAATTCTTACCAGTAGCATTTAATACTTCCGTTTCGGCAAATTCATTTAAATACAATTCTGCACCATCTTTGTAATCTTTTGCATTTTCTATTCTCTTGTAGTAAACTTCCATTGAAAATTCTGAAGCTGCATTGTTTATGTTTTTATATAAACCAAGCGAATACTGATCACCAATTTGTGGTTTTATGTATTTATCGGATAATTTCCACGTGTCGGTTGGTGAAATTGAGGTCGTGTTGGATAAAAGATGAATGTATTGTCTGTTTCTATTGTAACTCGCTTTTATTGATGAGCTAGCATTTAAAGTGTAGCTAAAGCTTAAACGGAATTCAGGTCCATGCTCAAGATTATTGAATCCTGATTTCGTTATTGTATCTAATATGCTATAGCTTCCAGGAGTATTATTTAAATAAACCAATTCCTCTTTAGATCCAACATTTCCATACGTGGAATATCGCAAACCAGCTTCCAGAGTTAAAGAAGGTAGTAAATTAAAATTTCCACCTAAAAAAAGTGCCGATTCAACAG
>Ga0209475_10003536_pt1 | contig 14271 bp, 8 predicted proteins | sample tdDd471_FD_187128 | JGI IMG/M metagenome (GOLD analysis project Ga0209475, IMG submission 187128) | Marine sediment microbial communities from the Atlantic coast under amendment with organic carbon and nitrate - tdDd47.1 (SPAdes)... | ecosystem: Environmental > Aquatic > Marine > Coastal >... | reverse complement strand
CGTTTCATACCCTTGTGTATAACGGTGAGGGGCGGATTATCCATACATCGCTCGGCACATCCACACAGATCAATGTTAATAAAGCCGACGACTATGAAATTGCTTTACGCGCTGTTGATCCCACAACCGAAGGGGTTATCACTGTAGAATCGAATAGCCGTCAGATTGCCACACAAGCTGTTAGCCAAGAGGATGATACGCCGACGGTTCAAACCCCCACACCATCCTTCTTTGTACCAACCCAATACGTGAATCCGATATTCGATGCATATGATAAGTGTGGTATTTTTTCAGAAGGTTTCCCCAATATCCGGACAGGTCCTTCCACCACCAATACTGTTATCACACAAGTCCAACCGGGTGTCGCTTATAATGTTTTTGGAAAATATCTGGATTGGTATCAGGTTCTTGTACCGATTTATGGCTCTGGTTGGGTGAGTAGCAAGGTCGTGGGTACAGGTGGTAATTGCGACAATATCCCCTTTATATCACCAAACAATACGCCTGTGCTACCAACACATACACCGACGATTACAAATACACCCACACCGACACATACCGCTACCGCGACAAACACACCGACTTCTACACCAACGCCCACCATCACACCGACACCAACAACGACGGATACACCGCGCCCTAGCCCAACTGTGGTGATTCAAACTGCACCCGAAGATGTTAGTCCGAATAGTCCATTAAATGTTTTGTTGGGCAATACGGTGAGTGTGTCCGATTTTGTATCTTATCCGAATGGTGATACCGAAGATGTTGTGAGTTGGGATGTTTCTGGGATGGAGGAAGATACATCATCACCCAATGGGCGTGCTCATCTTGTTATTATAGCAACATGCTTTGGAGATGATACCGACACCGTGGAATTTATCATTGATGGCCAATTCTATCAATGCGGTGATACTTTATTCGATGATGATGTCACATTTGACACTAAAACAGGCTCGGTAACGATTACGGCATTTAAGGGTGAAGATACGTATACCCAATGGGTACTAACGGGAACAGCCACCCGCCTTGATTAGCGTTTGATTTGTAATATGATTTTCAAGGGTGTGCATCGTTCATGATCGCTACGATTTAGACATACCCGCCTTCAATTTGCGTTACTAGAATAGGGTCGTCACCATTGATAATGATGGTGTGTTCATATTGTGCGGATACACTGCCATCAATCGTACGAAGTGTCCAGCCATCATCATCTGTTTTAATGCGCCCTTTGCCATTATTTAGGAAGGGTTCTAGGGTGATGACCATGCCATCTTGCAAAACATCTTTATTGCGCTTGTTATAATAATTCGGGATGGATGGCTTTTCGTGAATATGTCGTCCAACACCATGCCCCCCCAATTCACGCAAGGTACGATACCCATTACGCTTGGCTAATTTCTCAACTGCTTTACCGATAGCATTGGTTGCTTGTCCGGGAACAGCCATTTCGATAGATAATTTTAATGCTTGACGGGTCGCGTTACAGAGTTTTCGATATTCAGGGCGTGAGGGTGGGACGATGATAGATGCGCCTGTATCTCCCCAATATCCTTCTAAAATGGCTGATACATCCACATTCAATAAATCCCCAGCTTTGATAATTCGATCTTCCCGCGGGATACCGTGTGCTGCTTCATCATTAAGACTAATACATGTAAAGCCGGGAAATTGATAAGCCGTAATAGGTGCAGATGTTGCCCCTTCTTTTTGTAAAAAGTCACGCCCTATATCATCGAGATGTTTGGTACTCATGCCGGGTTCGGCACGATCAAGCATATATTTAAGTGCGTGGGCACAGATTTGCCCGATACGTTTCATACCTTCAAGGTCTTGGTTGGTTTCGATTTGCATAGCGAACCTTATATTGTTGACTGTATCGGCACATTGTAGCAAAAGTGATAGGTATCAGTCAGGGGCAAGCCTCAAGCTGATGGAAATCATAAACAGCATTAAGTTAGGGATATTGACGAAAAAGCCTTCGATTTTGACTCACTTAATATAACAGTTTTCAAACAATCAGATGATCTAACTATAAACTTGTCCTATATGCTTGTAGACATTATCTAAAACCACTTATTGGTTTGGATATAAAGATTTGTAATATCAGAAAAATATTAGATATAATCACCGAGTCGTATTTTAATACCATTTATTTAAGAGAGGAAAAGCATATGCGTCTCAAATTATCTCTTCTTGCTGTAATGCTCATGATGAGTAGTGTCTTTGGTAGCTTCACCATGGCTCAGGGGGCTAATGAATTAACCATCCTGTATTGGCAAGCTGCTTCAATTCTTACACCCTATCTATCTAGCGGTACCAAAGATATTGATGCTTCTGCCATTATCTTAGAGCCATTAGCTAATATTGGTGCTGAGGGTGAGTTTGTTCCAGTTTTGGCGGCAGATATTCCAACGGTTGAAAATGGTGGCGTATCTGAAGATTTAATGAGTATCACATGGACACTCCGTGATGATGTACTCTGGTCGGATGGTACACCTTTTACTGCTGACGATGTCATTTTCACATGGCAGTATTGTACTGATCCAGAAGGTGGTTGTACCTATGTCAACAACTTTGACGATGTAACCAATGTAGAAGCTGTTGGTGATAATCAAGTCTTGATCACTTTTGGTGTTCCCAAACCCTACCCTTATCTCCCATTTGTTGGACAAGTTACCCCGATTGTTCAAAAAGCACAATTTGAAAATTGTGTAGGTATCGAAATGGCAGCATGTACAGACGAGAACTTCGCTCCTATTGGAACAGGTCCATTCATGGTAGAAGAATTCCGCGCAAATGATGTTGTGACATATGTCCGTAACCCGAACTTCCGCTTTGCAGATGAAGGTAAACCTTTCTTTGATCGCGTAATTTTCAAGGGTGGTGGTGATGCAGAATCTGCCGCACGCGCTGTCCTCGAAACAGGCGAAGCAGACTATGCTTGGAATCTCCAAATTTCTCCTGATGTTTTGGCAAATATGGAAGCAGCTGGTAACGGTCAAGTTGTGATTGCTTATGGTCAAAGTGTTGAACGTATTTTGATCAACTTTACCGACCCAAGTCCAGATAATCCTAACCGTTCTATTTGGATGGAAGATGGCTCTAATGCACACCCATTCTTGTCTAACAAGACCATTCGCCAAGCGATGTCGATGGCGATTAACCGTAACACCATTGCAGAGAACTTTTATGGTGCCGCAGGTAAGGCAAGCTGCAACTTAATCAGTGGACCTCCCTATAATTCATCAACAAACAATGATATTTGCCTCACATGGGGAACTGAAGAAGCCATAGCAGAAGCAAATGCAATGCTTGATGAAGCTGGTATTGTTGATACTGACGGTGATGGTATCCGCGAATATGAAGGTATCCCATTGGTTGTCCTGTATCAAACATCAACAAATGCAGTTCGTCAAGATACTCAAGCATTGGTAAAACAAGCATGGGCGCAAATCGGTATCGAAACCGAACTCCGTAATATTGATGCTGGCGTATTCTTCGGTGGCGATCCTGCTAGCCCAGATACATTCCAAAAATTCTATGCAGATGTTGAAATGTTCACCAGTGGTGCGTCAAGTCCAGACATGGAAGGTCAATTAATCGGCTATCAATGCGGTTTAGCACCAACACCAGATAATGGTTGGCTCGGTCAAAATAATCCACGTTGGTGTAACGAAGAATTTGATGCCATGTTTGTAGAATTAACACAAACTGGCGATTTGGAAGCACGTGCCGAATTAGTTAAGGCACTAAATGACTTGATTGTGCAAGACTATTCCCAACTACCACTTGTATTCCGTGCAGCAGCATCCTCGGCTCATGCGAACTCACTTGGTGGTATCAATATCACCGGTTGGGATTCCGAAATGTGGAATATCGAAGACTGGTACCGTATCGAGTAATCCAAGTTAATATATAGGTCTATTGTAGGGGGCATGTCTTCCCCCTACAACCAAATAATTCCTCAATATAATCTTTTTCATGTTACTAACCTCTTGTGTATGTATTTTGAGCCATATATATATTCAATCTATCAATATTCAAACCGAAAACGCGAACTGAGAATTAGGTACTTTATCAGGGATTAGCAAGGTTAAATTGTTTATTGTTTATAATGTTGTCCCAAATTTTTGTCTAAATAGTTAATTCCAACGAAGATTTGCTTATTTAATTGTAGATAGTGCATAAGGCCAATCGTAAAATTGGATATATAGATTTGTCATATTGAAAAATTTTCGGGTATAATGCCAGAGTCGTATTTTGTTTAAATAATTTTTTTTTAGAGAGGAAAGAATATGCGTTTTAAATTATCTCTTCTTACCGTAATGCTCATGGTGAGCAGTTTTGTTGGTAGTTTTGCTATCGCACAAGATGCCAGCGAATTAAATATTCTATACTGGCAGGCGGTTTCGATTCTGAATCCGTATTTGTCGGGTGGTACAAAAGATATTGACGGTTCTGCGTTGATTCTTGAGCCCCTTGCAAACTTTGGGCCTGATGGTGCTTTAGTTCCTGTATTGGCAGAAGAAATCCCAACCTTAGAAAATGGTGGCGTTTCTGAAGACCTAACCACAATCACATGGACAATTAAAGAAGGTGTGACATGGTCAGATGGTAGCCCATTAACACTCGATGACTTCATCTTTACATGGCAATATTGCACCGACCCAGAAGGCGGTTGTGCATCTGTTCAATTCTTTGAAGATGTCGTTAGTATGGAAGCTGTTGGCGATAATCAGTTACAGATTACCTTCGGTGTTCCTAAACCATTCCCATACAATCCATTTGTTACCCAACAAGCTCCTGTTCTCAATTCAGCACAATTTGCTGATTGCATGGGCGCAAATGCTGCATCTTGCACCGATCAAAACTTTGGCCCCATCGGTACAGGCCCATTCATGGTAGAAGAATTCCGTGCCAATGATGTTGTGACTTATGTTGCTAACCCGAACTACCGTGAAGAAGGCAAGCCCGGTTTTGAACGTGTTGTCTTTAAAGGTGGTGGTGATGCAGAATCTGCCGCACGCGCTGTATTAGAAACTGGTGAAGCAGACTATGCTTGGAATCTCCAAATTTCTCCAGATGTTTTGTCTTCAATGGAAGCTGCTGGTAACGGTTCTGTTATCGTTGCTTTTGCCGCTAACGTAGAACGTTTGATGCTCAACCAAGCTAATGTTGACCCTGACAACGAAAACCGTTCCTTGACAATGGGTGGCGAAAACCCACATCCATTCTTGACAATCCCAGAAGTTGCTGATGCGATGTCAATGGCAATTGATCGCAACCTCATCGCAGAACAACTCTACGGTGCTGGTGGTCAAGCAGGTTGTAACATTGTTAATGGTCCTCCAGTCAATGTTTCGGAAACTTATCTCGGTTGTTCACAAGACATCGAGGGTGCAAATGCACTACTGGATAGCGCTGGAATCGTTGATACCGATGGTGATGGTATCCGTGAAGCCAATGGCGTACCATTGAAAGTTGTTTATCAGACTTCAACCAATGCTGTTCGTCAAGATACTCAAGCCTTGATTAAACAATGGTGGGGTGAAATCGGTATCGAAACGGAACTCCGCAACATCGATGCTGGTGTATTCTTCGGCGGTGACCCTGCTAGCCCAGATACATACCAGAAATTCTATGCAGATGTTCAGATGTTCACAAGTGGTACCAACGGTCCGGATGCAGAATCCTTCCTCGTGCGTTGGATTTGTGGCGAAGACCCAACACCAGATAATGGTTGGCTCGGACGCAACGTCCCACGTCACTGTGATCCTGCATACGATGCACTCTTCACCGAATTAACCCAAACAGGTGGTATCGAAGCTCGTGCAGAACTTGTTAAACAAATGAACGATATTCTGATTGAAAATGGTGCGTTAATCCCATTAGTATTCCGTGGTAACGTTTCTGCAATCTCCAATACCCTTGCTGGTGTTAATATGGGTAGCTGGGATTCTGAAATGTGGAATATCGAAGACTGGACACGTTCAGAGTAATCCGACTCAAATTTTGTAGAGGCGTTGCTACGTCATCGTCCATTGGGGAGTACGCAGGTACTCCCTCTACAATTCTAACATCCTTAATTTCGCGTTTAAAAAATATTTTTTATGTAGATTTTGGCTAAAATATTGATTTTTCGACTCCACAGAACGCAATCTCAGATGTCTAATTTTGTAAATTATGATCACTTTGGTCTTATGGTCATTGACCATTTTCATCTGTTTTTGTACATATTAGCTAAATAAGACCACTTATCTTGAGTTGAATCTGATTTGCAACAAAATGAAAAGTATCGTTATAATCAATATTGCCATACTTTTTATACTTAGTTCAATAACTGTGAGGTATATATGAAAAATGCACGTTTACATGTAATTTTGTTTTCTGTTCTACTAGTGCTATCCAGTTCTTTTGGCGGGACAATGGCACAAGAAGACGAAAGCGTAAATCTTTTGATTTGGCAAGCGGCTTCGACTGTGAACCCTTACCTCTCCGGCGGTACTAAAGATTTAATGGCAGGTAGCCTTGTTGTCGAATCTTTGGCTCGCTCTAATCCAGAAGGCATTATGATTCCTGTTCTGGCAGAAGAAATCCCAACCGTGGAAAATGGTGGCGTTTCCGAAGACTTAACAAGTATCACATGGAAACTTAAAGACGGCATTGTTTGGTCTGATGGTACACCATTTACTGCCGAAGATGTCGCATTTAGTGCTGCTTATTGTATGGACCCAGCAACAGGTTGCTCCCAAGTGCCTTTCTATGCTGATGTAGAAACAGTTGAAGTGGTAGACGATTTAACTGTTACAGTACACTTCTCCGTGCCTAAACCATTCCCCTATGGCCCATTTGTTGGTTATCAATCGGTCATCATCCAAAAAGCTCAATTTGAAGAATGTATCGGTGAAAATGCACAGAATTGTACCGACCAAAACTTCTATCCGATCGGTACCGGACCGTATATAGTAGAAGAATTCCGTGCCAATGATGTGGTCACGTATACTGCTAACCCACTTTATCGTGAAGAAGGTAAACCATACTTCCAACGTGTTATTCTTAAAGGTGGTGGTGATGCCGAATCTGCTGCACGTGCCGTCCTTGAAACTGGCGAAGCAGACTATGCTTGGAATCTCCAGATTTCACCAGATGTTTTAAGTAATATGGAAGCCGCTGGTCTCGGTACAGTTAGTGTTGGTTTCGCAACCAATGTTGAACGTATCATGATCAACCAAACCAACCCTGATCCAGAGTTAGGGGAAATGCGTGCAGAATGGGTAGAAGATGGCTCGAATAAACATCCATTCTTGACAGATCCAGCTGTTTGGAAAGCGATGTCGATGGCAATTGACCGCAACCTTATCGCAGAACAACTCTATGGTGCTGGCGGTGTTGCAACCTGTAACGTCCTTCCTGGACCACCTATGTTTGCTTCTACTGCAAATGACGACTGCCTCGTACAAGACATTGACGGCGCTATTGCCATGCTTGATGAAGCTGGTATTGTTGATACCGACGGTGATGGTGTTCGTGAATACAATGGTATCCCACTGAGCATTACATACCAGACATCAACCAATGCTGTTCGTCAAGATACACAAGCTTTGGTTAAACAATGGTGGGAACAAATCGGTTTCGAAGTTGAACTCCGTAACATTGATGCGGGTGTATTCTTCGGCGGTGATCCTGCTAGTCCAGATACCTATGGTAAATTCTATGCAGATGTAGAAATGTACACCAATGGTTCATCAGGTGTTGATCCAGAAGCTTATATGAATAGTTGGGTTTGTGCTGAAGTGAGTGGCGCAAGCAATAACTGGCTCGGTACAAATGTTCCTCGTTACTGTAACCCAGCTTATGATGAACTTGCAGCCCAAATGGGAAAAACAGCTGTTCTTGAAGAACGTGCTGCACTGGCAATCCAGATGAACGACCTCCTGATTCAAGAAGGCGCGCTGATTCCGCTAGTTTATCGCGGTAGTGTTTCGGCTAGCCTCAATACCCTTGCCGGGTTTGAAATGAATGCTTGGGACTCTGAATTCTGGAATATTGCTGACTGGACACGAGCAGAATAATCTATATCAAATTTAAATGAGATACGGGAGGGTTTTATTCCTCCCCTATCTTATATATCCAAACTTATAACATTTAAACCAGTTAAAAATGTTGTTTCTAGTTCCAATTTTTCTAGTGGTGATGGGATCGGTTGCTAAGGATTGTCAATCCGGCTTCATCAGTGTTAATCCTAATGTTGGTTTTGTACAACTAGGCTAAATAATATTCTATAACATTGGACTTAACATAATTTGCAAAAACGCAAAATATGTCGCTATAATCATTTTGAGTATTTAATTTAAACAGATCAACGAGGTTACAATGAAGAAAATGCGGTTTTTAATGATGATGTGTTTGGTTGCGTTGATGGCAATCGGATCACTGATTCCAACAGCTGTAGCACAAGATGAAAAAGTATTAAATATCCTTTATTGGCAAGCCGCCTCTACCTTAAATACATTTTTAGGTGGTGGTACAAAAGATCAAGACCCATCCGCATTGATACTCGAACCACTGGCAGGTTATGATCAAGACGGTATTTTATTCCCTAGATTGGCTGAGGAAATTCCAACCGTTGAAAATGGTGGAATCTCAGAAGATTTAACACAGATCACTTGGACACTCAAAGAAGGCTTAGTTTGGTCTGATGGTACACCTGTCACATCAGCTGATGTTGTTTTCACTGGCAATTATTGTATGAACCCTGAAACAGGTTGTGCATGGGCGAATCAATTTGCAGGTGTCACAAATATCGAAGCGATTGATGAACGGTCAATTACCGTCACATTTGAGTCAACAACACCCTATCCATATGGCCCGTTTGTGAGCGTATTCTCACCAATTCTCCAAGCAGCACAATTTGAAGGTTGTGAAGGTGCGAATGCACAAAGCTGTACAGAACAAAACTTTGGACCAATCGGTACCGGTCCATTTATGGTGGAAGAATTCCGCGCCAACGATGTGGTAACTTTTGTCCGTAATCCAAACTACCGCGAAGAAGGTAAACCTTACTTTGATCGCGTTATTTGGAAAGGTGGCGGTGATGCAGAATCTGCTGCTCGTGCTGTTCTCGAAACCGGTGAAGCAGATTACGCATGGAATCTACAAATTTCGCCAGACGTTTTAACTGCAATGGAATCAGCGGGTAACGGACAAGTTGTTGTTGGTTTCGCGGTGAACGTTGAACGTATCTTGGTCAACCAGACCAATCCAGACCCAGCACTTGGCGATGATCGCTCGTCTTATATGGATGGCAACAACCCACATCCATTCTTGACAGACCCAGTTGTCTGGAAAGCAATGTCAATGGCAATTGATCGTAGTCTCATCTCCGAACAACTGTATGGCGCGGCTGGTCAACCAACCTGTAACATTATTCCTGCTCCTCCGATCTATGCATCACCAAACAACGATGATTGTTTGGTACAAGATCTTGATGGCGCAATCGCAATGCTCGACGAAGCTGGTATTGTCGACAGTGATGGTGATGGTGTCCGTGAATATAACGGCATCCCAATGAGCATCCTGTACCAGACATCAACCAATGCTGTCCGTCAAGATACACAAGCACTGGTTAAACAATGGTGGGAACAACTCGGTCTTGATGTTGAACTCCGTAACATTGATAGTGCTGTATTCTTTGGTGGTGATCCAGCAAGTCCAGATACATATGGTAAGTTTTATGCTGACGTTGAAATGTTCACGAATGGTGCTCCCGGTACCGACCCGCAAGGTTACTTAGGTAACTGGCGCTCCAGTGAAATCAGCGGCCCAGATAATAACTGGCTTGGTAATAACGTTCCTCGCTTCTATAGCGAAGAATACGATGCGCTCTATGCACAATTATCCGAAACATCGGTTATCGAAGACCGCGCGGCACTCGCCATCCAAATGAACGACCTTCTCGTTCAGACGGGTGCTTATATCCCGCTCGTTCATCGTGGTAGCGCATCCGCACATGCGAATTCATTGGCTGGTGTACTCATCAACCCGTGGGATAACGAAATGTGGAATATCGCTGATTGGACTCGTATCGAGTAATTTCGTTTAATAAAGATAGAGGGTGGCTATGTGTCACCCTCTTGTATTATCCATCTGATGGGTCAGTTATGAGGTAAGACACCGTGGGAAAATATATTATTCGTCGTTTATTAACAGCAATCCCAACCATACTGGTTATTAGTTTTGTCATTTTTGCAATTTTGGAACTTTCTCCCAGTGATCCAACGGGGCAATTACCTTTGACTATCCCACCCGAAACTCGTGAGAAAATCCGCGAGGCTTTAGGTGCGAATGATCCCTTCTTAGTGAAATATACAAAGTGGGTCGTTCAATTCTTTTATACAGAACCGCTTAATGTATTTGAATCGGCAACAGGGATTACATTACCTGGTTCCGAAGATCGTACCCGAATCATCTCATGGCAAACCCGCGGCCCTGTTGTTGATATTATTGTGGAGCGATTGCCGCAGACTATCTGGGTGGTAGGATCGGCATATGTATTAGGGGTATTGATTGCTGTGCCAATTGGTGTGTTCTCGGCATATAAGCAATACTCGTGGTTTGATCAGGTGGGTACATTCTTGATGATGATTGGCTTCTCTGTGCCGACCTTTTTTACGGGATTGTTATTTATCATTATTTTTAGTGTCAATCTAAAGTGGTTTCCATCAATATATGATACAACGCTGGTCGTAAAAGATATTGAGACTCTGCAATTACAACTCAAGCAGATATTTATGCCAGTGACCGTTTTAACGCTCTTCTATACAGCACAAATTAGTCGATATACACGAGCATCCACACTCGATAACTTAGGACAAGATTACATCCGCACAGCGCGTTCTAAAGGATTAAGTGAACGAGTCGTTATCACGCGTCACGCTGTCCGTAATAGCTTGATCCCAGTTGTGACACTAATCGCGCTTGGTATCCCCGGTATCTTTGCGGGTGCGATTATTACCGAGCAGATTTTCCGTGTGAATGGCATTGGGCAATATTTGATTATTGCCATCCAAGGTGGCGACTTACCCACGGTACAGACTATCACCTTTATTTTTGCGGTCTTGGTGGTCTTCTTTAATATCGTAGCCGATGTGTTATACGGGGTACTTGACCCTCGTGTTGTATACAATTAGATGATTTGATGGACTTTGACTATGGCTTCTACAATTAAACCTGCACAACTTGGTAATAACCAAGCTGAACTACAAGTGGCACGAACCATGATGGGTGATGCGTGGCGACAATTCCGCAAACATCGCCTTGCTATGCTGGCAAGTGTTGTCTTGATCTTGATTATCGCATTTGTCATCTTCGGCCCCATATTGTGGAGCGTTGACCCTGAATATATTGATTTTGCGTCTAAGCATTCCGGTCCTAGTGCCGCCCATCCTTTTGGTGCAGATCAATTGGGGCGTGATACCTTGGCACGGGTTGCAAATGGTGGACGAATCTCTTTGTTGATTGGTATCTCGGCGATGGCGGTGGCAATTGCGATTGGGACGATTGTTGGATTGTTATCGGGTTATTTTAATTCCCTAGATAATATTCTGATGCGTATCACTGATATTTTTATTGCGCTGCCACAATTGCCTCTTTTATTGGTGCTGACGATGCTATTTCGAGAGCCTTTGAAGGCATCTTTTGGCCCTGAGGGGGGTATCTTTATCCTTGTTGTGTCGACCATTGGGATTCTGCAATGGATGCCAACCGCGCGCCTTGTTCGTGGTGAAGTGTTGACAGTGAAAGCCCGCGAATTTATCTTGGCGGCGGATGCACTTGGCTCGAAAAATCGACGAATTCTTATCCGTCATATTTTACCGAATGTGATGAGCCCCGTGATTGTTGCGGCAACCTTTAGTATTGCGAGCGCGATTATTACAGAATCAGCTTTATCGTTCTTAGGCTTGGGTTTTCCACCAGACTTCCCAACATGGGGACGCTTGCTCTTTGATGGCAATGCCGTGATCAATGTCAATACACTCTTGGTATTCTGGCCCGGTATGCTAATTTCGTTAACGGTGCTTTGTGTAAACTTCATTGGTGATGGTCTGCGGGATGCGCTTGACCCACGCTTACGCAAATAAATTTCCCATCAGATATGCTATTTCAAAAAGAGTGAGCCATCAGATGGTTTGCTCTTTTTTATTTCTGTGCTCAAATCGTTACTACAATGGATATAAAAATCACGAATAAGGGCAATTCAAAGCCCTTAAAATATAGAGTGGAATTTTAATTTTGTTGCTCTGCGCCCTTGCAACCCTGCGTTAAACCTATGAATCAGGGGCTGGTCCTGTGGATGCACGGATAATCAATTCTGGTGGGATCACATGTTGACGCTTTTTGATCGTTTTTTTGTTGATACTTGCTTTGAGCATGGTAATTAGAAGTGTAGCGACTTCTGGAATTGGTTGACGTAGGGTTGTCAGGGCTGGACGCAGATATTGGCTCATGGGGACATCATCAAAGCCGATGATCGATACATCTTTGCCGACTTCGTATCCAGCTTCTTCGGCGGCATTCATTGCGCCAATGGCTTCTAAATCACTGCTACAGATTAAGGCAGTTGGACGTTCAGCTTTGGGTAAAGCATACAGACGATTAAACGAGTTACGTCCATGTGCTTCTTCATTTGCCCCATATGTAATAAAACCTTCAGGGATTGATAACCCATAATCATTCATCACTCGGATAAATCCCTCACGACGATAATAGGAAGCTGTAGCATCGTCTTCCCACGCGACCATCGCTATCTTACGATGTCCAAAATTAACCAGATGTTCCACTGCCATTTGCACCCCTGCCGTACCATCGACATCAACATAGAGCGTATCACCACTACCACGTCCAAAACAGGCAAATGGGAATTTGGCTTCATGCAGGAGTTTAACCCGTTCATCATCATTATCGGTTGCCGACAGAATAAATGCATCTAAACGACGAGTCCGAATCAGTTCATCATAAACAGGCGAGGGGTCTTTACGGGAGTGGGTAAAGGTTAGGATATGATAGCCTTCATTTTCGGCGGCATGAGCCAGATGATAGGTAAAACGATCCATCACCGAGTTAACTTGATCGGGGGGGACATCATGCCATGCATAGCCAATTAACCGAGTCTGACTAAAGCGCAAATTACGGGCTGTGACATTGGGTGTATAGCCGATTCGTTTCGCGGTGGCGAGCACGAGATGTTTTGTATCATCGCTGATCGAGTCGGTTTTATTATTGAGTACATAGGAGACCGTTGCGATAGAAACACCTGCTTCGCGCGCAACATCTTTTATTGTTGGCATAATAACCCTACTTCACTAGCTTAATCGTTTAATATTCAGGTACATAATCGAGTTCAATACCCATCTTATGCCCCGCGTAACAAAATATATTAGCTTCATTATAACCGAGATATGCCTGACAACCAGATAACGCTTTGTATAGTTTATCCCAACAAATCTAAAAACAGCACTTGAAATGTGAATCACGTTTCTATATAATATTTTTTACTATGCGGGTATAGTTCAGCGGTAGAACATTTCCTTGCCAAGGAAAAGGTCACGAGTTCGAATCTCGTTACCCGCTCAATCACCAGTCCAAAGCGACTGGTTTTTTTGTTTTTAGGGCAAGATGCCTTTTCCCCATTCTTGTAAGATATGGTAATCCCAATGTGTCTATAACATTGTGCTTAGGGTTATTACCTCAAGGGTTGTAGATTAAAATTCCTTGTAGACTTTTATGACCCATTGTGATACTCTATTTATAGTTGAAAATATCTCAAAACAAAAAAATAATTTCTTACAAGATTTTTTCTCACATTGCAAAAAACTTTAAGGGAAACTTACCCGATTTTTGTATATCATAATAAGGGTAATCAACACAAAAGGAGAACGTCTCTTGAATACTGTTTCACAACCATCAGAATTGCACGACGACGCAAAGCTAGTTATCGACATCATGAATGAAAAAGAAGCTGTCCAATTGGATTTCTCGGCAGATTCGATTTCATGGTTAGATACCTACATCAATCAACATCGTAATGATCTTGGCGAACATGACAAGCACATCCTCCGTGAAAAATTTGGTGCGTTTGTGGGTGAAACCATCCTCAAGAATTATGGTGGGCATTGGGATAAAACCGATAACGATGAGTGGACGATTGTATTTGAAAATCGTGTAGAGACATCCCCCTTCGAGATGGTCGGCGAAAAACTCAATAACGAA
>Ga0209475_10003535_pt1 | contig 14277 bp, 12 predicted proteins | sample tdDd471_FD_187128 | JGI IMG/M metagenome (GOLD analysis project Ga0209475, IMG submission 187128) | Marine sediment microbial communities from the Atlantic coast under amendment with organic carbon and nitrate - tdDd47.1 (SPAdes)... | ecosystem: Environmental > Aquatic > Marine > Coastal >... | reverse complement strand
GATTTATTCTCAGCAGATGTTGATTGATCATCAGCAATTGATCGTGATGCGCGTTACATTATCCAGCAACGGCGCACAAATCCCAATTCTATCCCCGTGGGTTCTGCTAACAGTGTTTTACTTGTCAATCACGGCGATATTGGTTCTGCTCTCCATCCGTCGTATGGAACGGCAGGGTGAGTGATTTTTTAGCGATAGACGGATTATTTCAATGGAATGGTGATGTCTTCTACCTGATAACCTAAGTCAGTGGTTATATTAAGCGTATTATTTTGGGAGTCGTACACCATATCTATATCACGATGATACGCACCACTATCAATGTATCCTACCTCTTTGGGGAAGCAGGACTCTCCGACACATCTAAAGAGGTATAAATGACCGCTCCCTGTGACATTGTGTGCCACAATATGATAAGTCGTTTCTTCTACAGTGACAGATTCGGCGACAAAGACTGACCCGTTGAGTAACAACCAGAACAACCACGCCACAACAAACATACCCACTTGAGCAAAAATACCTAAAATGTATACCCAATAGCCTTTGACAAAAATGATAACAATGTAGAACGCGACTGCCAAAATCGCAAAGATGATCCATAGTATGTGATATGCGGTCACCCATCGAAATAGAACATAATTAATATCCACCCGACTAAATGAATCTAGGGCTACTTGGTAATTCCCTGCAATCAGAATAAAAGTTAGACCAAAAGGCACAATAAGTAACCCACAAGGGACACCAAACAACCATAGAATCTTTAAAAGAGTTCGCATAGCATCACCTATACCACTATTTACGATGTATTCAACAGCATAACACATTACTAATGTTGAGTAAATATAGTTCAGTATGATGTAGCAAACTCTCAATCGCTGATAATGATCGGGGAGTTGTTACCAGTTGGTAACTGACCCATCACGGCGCGATAGATGCGGTGCTTCCCAGAATTTGCCTTCGGATTTAATTGCCCGTTCTTCGTTAAATTCCACACCGAGTCCGGGTGCATCTGGCACGATTAAGCGGTATTCATCTTGTTGTGGTTGAACAGGAAACCAGTCTGTATCCGTAAACCCTGCTTGTTCAGTCGGTGATGAGCGCACTTCTTGCCATGCAAAGTTCGGGACTGCCGCAGAGAGGTGAATTGTCGCGGCGGTACAAATCGCACCGAGCGGATTATGGGGCATCAGATCAATATAGTGGGCTTCTGCCATCGCGGCTACTTTTTTCGCTTCGGTCAAGCCGCCGACATTACACACATCAATCCGCGCAAATTGTGTAATATCATGTTCAATGTAGGGCAAAAATTGCCACTTACTTGCAAACTCTTCCCCAATCGCAAACGGTACATCTGTCATTTTTCGTAAGGCTTCGTAAGCTGAAGGGGCTTCATCACGAATCGGTTCTTCTAAGAAGTCAATTGTGCCTGATGGCATCCGTTGACAGAAAGACGCGGCTTCTGCTACGGACAACCGATGATGATAATCAATGCCAAGCACAGGATCAGGACCGACTTCTTCTCGTAAGATCGTCAGCCATTTTGCCGTTTGTCCAATCGATTCCCGTGGCTCAAAGATATGCTCTGGATCATCTGAGTTTCTACCGGGGTGCATCCCTGTGCGAATCACTGACCAACCGCGTGACATCAACAACTTGACCTCTTCGATTAATTCGGGACCCATCGGTGCTTTGGTCGTCGCAAAACACGGTATCCAATCACGTTGTTTGCCACCCAATAATTGATACACAGGCACACCTAATGCTTTACCCGTAATATCATAAAACGCAATGTCGAGCGCAGATATAGCGGCGGTCAATACACGTCCACCCTCAAAATATTGGCTACGATATAATTCTTGCCAGATCGCACCCATTTGCATCGGGTCACGTCCGATAAGCCACTCTCGATAATGTTGAATCGCTCCGATGACCGCTTGTTCTCTGCCTGATAAGCCCGATTCACCCCAACCATAGATGCCTTCATCAGTTTCCACTTTGATGATGAGTTGGTTACGGTGACCTATCCATACAAAGTAGGTCTTAATATCAGTAATTTTCATGGGATTGCCTCACTTGCCTATTGGTTAATATGGCGTGAAGTATACCGTATTTGTGTCTTGTCAGCAGGATTTTAACAGGAGTGTTATCTATAATTTTCGGACAGGGCGAGCCGCTGTCCCTACGAAATCATGACATATTGGATGTAGGGGCAAGACATGTCCCGCCCCCAAAATCATGAATAATCTTACCCATTGGGTGGCGGTGGTGGTGGGTCTCCATCATTGCGTGGTGGCGGATTATCCCCATTCGGCGCATCATCGGAACGACAATAGGTTTCGGTTGCGCTGATTGCCCCTGTTGCGACATTATCCACAAATTCATATTCAAAGCACGATTCATCCACTTCTCGATAATTCACCGAGAGCAATGTCCCTTGATATTCATATTCCATGTGAATCCAACCTGTATCATCTTGATACAATGCCGTAATCAAAACTTGAGCCGGTCCACCGCCTTCAACCACGCGGATAGGATGTGCCGCAGGTTGTAAACTCATATCAAATGTCCCTTTAAAACATCCATTGATATAAGGATAGGCTTCGGTAGCATGATAATGGTAGTTGCCATCGGCATCGAATTCACCGTTGCAGTCATCTAAAACAGGGGTGCTACCATCGGCATTGGTAAATCCATAAATCGGGAATCCGTCCATTGCGTAGGCGATTGGTAACATGCCATCGCTATCTTCTGCGAGATGTTCCACTAAACAAACGGGCGCAATATGATAATGGTAATCATCACCGCGTCCACTATGCCCACCGCAGACATCCAACTCCCCAATGAGATAGGGGTCTGAGTCGTCGCTATAGATGCCATCTTGTCGGGTAGGATTAAAGATCATCACACCATTGATGGCAACGGCAATCGGACCTTGTCCAACTGTGGGGGTATTGTTTCCCGTCAGTGTGGGATTCATCGGAATCCGCCATGAATTGTCCTCTGTGATCCGATGCGGAATCGGCACTTGACCGTTCCATGCGGTAATCCCAACCATCATCGGGTGATCAGCAATCGTAAAGGCTTCGATATACATAAAGGTCTCGTCACAATGGACAGCGAGTGCATCCCCAAAAGGCAAAAAGGCTTCGTCTTTACCCATACAAGCAGGGTCTAATCCTGTTTCGGATAAGGGCGTGGAAATCGTATAATATTCAAATACGATATGGTCATCATCATCTTCTTGCGCCATGACCATGAGACTCGATAACCCTAATAATAAGGCAATAGTTATCCATGATTTGATGTGCATATTTTCTCCTTTTTATCAATTTTGATTACAGTATATGCGCTATTAACGGAGATCAGGGTGATTTGACAAGAAAATTTACAAAGCACACAAACTTTTTACAATAGATTCGCCGACAACTATCACGTAAACTCAGCATAAAGTGTGTACAATTTATGTTATACTCTCGAAATTACAATCTGTTTTATGCACAAAATAGGAGTGTGTTATGCCATTAGTCGCTCATACCCCCTTACCGAGTTTTGATAAGCTGAAAGAACGCGGTCAGGAAATCCTACCTTTAGATCGTGCCCTCACACAAGACATCCGTGAGTTACATGTCGGCATATTAAATATGATGCCTGATGCGGCATTACAGGTAACGGAGCGACAATTCATGCGGTTGGTTGGGAATAGTAACCAGATCGCCCAATTTTATGTTCATCTCTTTTCTGTACCGGGCTTAGGTCGTAGTCCTGAAACACAAGAGTACATCGATAAATACTATACAACATTCGATGCAGTTAAACGCGATGGATTGGACGCGCTGATTATCACGGGTGCGAATGTTGCCAACCCAAGCCTCGATCAAGAAAATTTCTGGCAACCCTTAACCGAAGTCATTGAGTGGGCAAAAGAAAATGTAACCTCAACCATGTGTTCGTGTTTATCGACCCATGCACTGATGAAATATTTTTATCAGATTGACCGTGTGAAGCGCGATACCAAAAAATGGGGCGTATATGAACATCATGTAACCCAACCGTTCCATCCACTTCTACGTGAAATTAATACCCGCTTTGATGTCCCTCATTCACGTTGGAATACCGTCACTCGTGAACAATTTGAAGAAGCAGGTTTAACGGTTTTGATTGCAAGTTTTGATGGTGAGGCACACATGGCAGTCAGTCCCGATCAACTGCGGATGATTTATTTTCAGGGACATCCCGAATATGACATCAATAGCTTGTTGAAAGAATATAAGCGCGATCTCATGCTCTATTTGGACGGCCAGAATGACCTACCACCGTATCCTGAAAATTACTTTCCGATTGAAGTGCGGGAACTGGTTGATAAATTTTTGGAACAATCTCGATTAGCGATGGAACAAGGCGAACCTTTGCCAGAGTTTCCCGAAGATGAATTACTACCTTATCTCGATAATACGTGGGGTGATACGGCTAAGGCAATTTTTAATAACTGGCTGGGTGTGGTCTATCAAGTGACAAATGTGGTGCGAAATCTCCCTTTTGCTGACGGCGTTAATCCTGATGACCCCATGGGGATTTTGTAAGTGATAAACCGTTCTTCAAAAGGTTATTTAAGTTGAGTGAAAATTGTCCGTCGCTTTGTCATTGTTCTGGCAAATCTGGCACAAGACAATGAAATTGTTGCGCTAATCCTTCAATTTGAGGTTGCCACATCCAACCACCCAGTGCCGCACCATGTATAAATAAAATGGTGTGTGAATTTTCTTGCCCATACTCCGCAACATGTAACGCCATAAGGATGACCTCCCCATAAGTTTACGAATTAACTCATTTAACCTGAGTTTTGTTTAACATTGACGATGGCTTTAAGTTGTACTTTTGATTTCAGTCAAGCAAGTTTCAAAGTTTTTGGTGATTGGTAACTACAAATACATGGTTTGACCAAAAACTAAGAGCCAAAAACAAAAAACATTGCGCGAATTTGTATAAAATCAACTGCTTTTAATTCCAATCGTCTTATCCAAAACTGACGTTCATTTACGAAATAGACCAAGTTAAAGTCGTAGCGTTAATCCCCGTCTTCATCGGTGCAATAGGGCTCAACCTGATAGATTTCACGTTGGGTACAATTGAGTTCAGGTACAAACCGATTGATTTTGATCCATCGTAGTAATTCATCAAGTGGATGAGGGAATCGCCATACCGTTGCCGTCGTATCAATCGACCCTGTAATCATCTCACGGTTATTGGGATGGAAAGCAACAATCTGAATCCGATCTGTATGTCCGTTAAATTCTTGTTCGGTCACACCTTGATCTAAATTCCATAAGTGCATACTGCTATCGTTACTGCCAGTAATCGCATATCGTCCATCATCGGTAATATCAACACTGGATACCCGTTCACTATGTGCAGTTAAGGTATGAATCCGTTTACCTGTTTCTAAGTTCCAGATCCGCGCCGAATTATCCCATGAACCACTGATACCGATTTTGCCGTCTGCGGTAAAGGCTGTGCTGAGTATGCCATCGGTATGTCCTTCAAGCTCGAGTATTGTTTCGCCTGTTTCGAGGTTTATCAAATGTAGATTGTCTGATGACCCTCGTAACCCAGCCAGCAACTTCGTCCCATCAGGGCTAATCGATAGGGAGTTGTTCCCACCAATTTCGCCATCATAAAATACTTCGCCGAGTTGTTCACCCGTTTCGATGTTATACCAGCGTATACTGCCTTTGAGCGCAACATACACCACATCATCTTGTGTGCTAAATAGCACCATATAGACGCGGCTCGCGATGCCTTCTACCGACAAAATTTGTTCTTCGGTTTGCCAATCCCATACAATGAGATTGTTATTATCGGAAATTGCCGCGACAAGCTGACTATTGGGACTGATCGCCACACTGACGACACGCCCTGTATGACCACTTAATGTTTTAAGATAACGATAGCCTTTGGTATCCCATATTAAAACATTCCCGCTGTCATGTGCTGTCGCTACAATATTCCCGTCAGGGCTGTAGACAAGATGCTGTAATACCGAACCATCCCCTTCAAGAAATCCGACTTCAAGAAAACTTCGTGTCTCCCATAATCGCAAATCGGTATCAAATGAACCCGATACGATAAAACGACCATCTTCGGATAAATCGATACGAGTAATCCCGCCTGTATGACCGTGAAATTTGTGTACAACCTTGCGTGTATATATATCCCAAATACGGATTGTATTATCCCAAGACGCTGTTGTAATCCGACTCGACGTAGGACCAAATGCCACATCCGACACACCGCTATCATGACCTTGAATTAAGAATACTTGCTTCAAATTAATCATATCCCATAAAATGAAGCTGTTATCTTGTCCACCGGATAACGCCTGTGTTCCATCATCATTAAAGGCGACACTTAATACATGATCAGAGTGTCCTTCTAAAAATTGTAGGGCTTCTCCTGTTTCTACATCCCAATAAATGACAGCATTATCTTCACCAGCGGATAGCGCAAATTCCCCATCGGTGGAGATTGCTAGTGCATTGATGAAACTCTCGTGTTCTTTGTCAAATGTGATAATCTCATCAGTATCAATGAACCAACGGTGTATCTGACCACTTTCCATCCCAACTAAAGCCGATTGACCATCAGGCAATAGACGGAATGATTTGATCGGCTCATCAAAGGTGTGGCTATCCAATTCTTGCCCTAATTCAGCACTTTGCGGATCGGTGTTCCATAATTTCATGACCCCAGTATTATCTGCCGTCAATGCACGATGACCATCACTGAAAAATTCAACAGCAATGACTTCACTGTCATGGGCTGTGCCATCTGCCTCACCCATACATGCAATTTTCCGTCCATCACGGGTTTCCCAGAGGCAGGCTGTATGATCGGCTGAACCTGATAAAATCAATCCACCCCGTTCATCAAAATCCACATCCCAGACAAACGCTTCATGGGCGGTCATCCGAATTCGTGTCGCAGGGGCATAAGCCGCATCACGCAGAGATTGTAAGACCTGTCGCTGACCATCATCGACATCAACAGATTCCAGAGCCAACGCCATCGCTAAATCAGGTTTTTCGTCACTGAGGGCATCTTGTGTATAAGCCGATAAGGTTAAACTACGCGCGAGAATTGCAATTTCTTCAGCTTGTTCACGGGCGATATCCGCTTGATCGCGGGCGAGGTCTGCTTGTTCACGGGCGATTTGTGCATCACGCCATTGGAAAACGGAAAAGATAGAGAGTGCTATCGCTACGCCTAATGCAACTGTCACACCCAATAACATATTTCGTTGGCGACTAGTCTGATGTAAACGACTGGCAGATATATATTCGGCATGGAGATTGGTAGGGGTCGGTGATTTGCTTACCCCTTGTGTTAGCCATTGTTCGGCTTGGCGTAAATCTTCGTCACGTAAGAGATATGATTTGTTTTTATTGTCTTGCCATTCTTTTGCACGTACCAACAAACGGGTATGGGTGCGGTTATGGTCGAGGTCAGTCTGGATCGAAGTCATCAGCTTGGTAAATGCTGGATCAAAGTCGTCTTCTTCGCGGAAGAAAATCCAATTATGTGCACTGACTTTTTTATGTACCTTCTGCTTGTCTTCATCTTCAAGGATTTCCCGATGAAGAATCGGGATAATACGCTTATTGGCTTTTACGGCATGTTCAATTTCGTCGCGGCAAATGTCAGAACGGACAGAATCGGGAGTTAGGATAAATATGAATGTTTCAGCGGCATCAATCCCAGCTTCGATCTCTTTCCACCAATCCGCCGTAAGTGGGATGTCTTCAAAATCTACCCATACCTCTAATTCTTTTGCCTTGAACGCATCATAGAGTTTATGAGCAAATGTACTATCCTTACGGGAATAAGAGATAAAAACATCTGACATATTAAATGTATCCGCCATGCGTGCCTCTTTCTAATCTTTCTGTCGGGTTCAGGGCATCTTGTATTTTATACCCCAATGATTGGGTGAGTCGGAATTTTCACCTCACATTAGTATAGCAAATATTAGTATGACGGTTGATTTAGATTTGAATGAGATTTATAACCTGTATCAAAATGATTATTTCCCGATAATCAAAATCAGTTATACAATTTAATAAGGTATTAGTTAATCATCGCTCAACAGGAAGGATATTATGCCAATCGAGAGAATACAAGACAATGTAAATACCATCCGTTCCATCTATCGCGGAAATTGGACATGGGATGAATTCTATGAAGATCAAACGGCAGTTCTCGCATTTTTAGATCAAGCCGAGACTACCGCCAATATGATTATTGACCTGCGTGAGAGTGGTTCTTTGCCAAGTGGTGCATTGGGTCATCTTAAGAATATTAAAACCAGTACACATCCCAAGATGAATACCACGATCTTATTAGGTGCGAATATGTTGATGGAAATCATGGCTAAGATGATGCGGCGGTTACGGTCTGATATGCCAGAGCAGAAGTTTTTTAATACCTTAGAAGAAGCTCTTGAGTATCTCGAAAAAACACAACCGAGCAACATATAATGTTATCAACTTGTCGCAGAGGGGAATGTTTTGAAGTAACGTTCCCTACTTGGCGGAATAGAGATTGTCGAAGGCAGGCAGAAATTAAATTCCGCCCACCCAATGATGATTTAACTTATTGGCATGGATTCGTCCACGCGATTTTATATAAAGACGAGCCATCATAAATCGGTCCTTGCGAATCAACGATATACACATACTCATCGGCAGAATCAAACGCGATCCCATCAGGGCGTGTCATCCCTAACTCACTTGGAATTGTAATCGCACATAACAACGTACCATCGGTCTGATAACGGTAGATCATCTGTCCAACTCCTTGACCACCGCCACTCATCGAGACAACATATAGTGTGCCATCGGCATGAGCAAATAACCCACTTGGTGAGCCTGCAACGGGGAATTCGTCTATTTGGGTAACGGTTTCACCTTCATCTAACCCTAAATCAACCACTACCACTGTCGCCAAATCTTGAATCCCTGCATAGAAATACCCTGTCTCAGGGGAATAGGTCATGGCTTCGATGCCTTTGTCCACATTGGTTGAAACACCGATGTCGGCTAAATCCCATTCACGGAGGACTTCACCTGTATTGAGGTCAAGTTCATAGATGAGGTTATATTCATCCCCGATGTAGAGGTAATCTGGCAACTCTGCAAAGGTCAGTGCTTCCATGTCGATGTCGTGTCCATTAACAGATGTAAACGCATAGGCTTGTATGATGGTGTCATCTTCTAGGGATGCTTTGACGAGTGACTTCGGATAGTAGGAGGTGTAATCCCCTTGATTAACGGGATGTACGCCGTTGACTGCATAATAGGCATTCGCTTCTTCATCAATCACGACCCCACTATTACGGAAGAAGTTATCAATACCGTGTCCGTCGCCAGCTTTGATCTGGTCTGTGAGGGCATTGCCGAAGGTCTCGTAATCGGTAATGTCAAGTGTCACCTGTATCACACTGGAATCAAAGCTGGTTGCACCAACACCTGAATTATCGTTGGGCGGTGGATTTCCGCCACCGTCACCCGGTCTAGGTGGAGGTGTGCCTTGTGGCGGTGGTTGCTGCGCCATCACACTCCCTGCCGCAATCCATAAGGTTCCTAGCATGAATAATGTGAGATATATTTTACGCATTGGTTTTGAGTCTCCCAAATGTATCGAATAGATGGCTATTTAACGTCAGTTTTGGATAAGACGATTGGAATTAAGAGCAGTTGATTTTATACAAATTCGCGCAATGTTTTTTGTTTTTGGTTCTTAGTTTTTGGTCAAACCATGTATTTGTAGTTACCAATACCATAGACCAATCACTAAAAACTTTGAAACTTGCTTGACTGAAATCAAAAGTACAACTTAAAGCCATCGTCAATGTTAAACAAAACTTAGGTTATTTAAACAATTATATAAATCATAGTGGTAAAAGATTGGCGTGATGTAAAGCAGATGTAAATTAACTTTTATCTAGCGAGTAGATTTTATCCATTCGGTGACAAGTAAGTGTTACAATATAATGACGAGATATATAAAATTAAAGGATTTTTCATGGAATACGATTTAGCATCTGTCGATTATATTTTGCAAACAACGCGCAGTGTCCGCAAACGGCTGGATTTAAGCCGTGAGGTAGATCGGGATGTGGTGATAGAATGCCTCGATATTGCGCTACAAGCACCAACGGGCAGTAACTCTCAGGGTTGGAAGTGGTTGATTGTCACGGATGCCGACAAAAAAGCCAAAATCGGTGCGTATTATAAAACCTCATTTGAAGCCTATGCCAAGCGCGGTAGATCATCGGGACCGGGTGCACAAGACCCATCCGAAGCCAAAAAAGTATATAAATCTGCGTCTTATCTAGCAGAGCATATGGGCGAAGTCCCCATGATGATTTTCCCTTGTGTTCATGGGCGTGTCGAAAAAGCTGGGGCAGGGAGTCAAGCAGGTTTATATGGGTCGATTATCCCTGCGGCATGGTCGTTGATGTTGGCATTACGGGCGCGTGGCATCGGTGCGGCGTGGACAACCCTCCATTTAACATATGAAAAAGAATGCGCGGAAATCTTGGGTATCCCTGATGATGTAACGGTTGCGGCTCTTTTGCCAATTGCATATTTCACAGGCGAGACCTTCCAGAAAGCGAAACGACTACCCGCTAAAGAGTTAACCTACTGGGATGAATGGGGTAACACATAAAGGAACGGTAGATGAAACCGCTAGATGGAATCCGTGTGTTGGATTTAACACGATTGTTACCCGGTGCGGTCTGTACGATGATACTCTATGATATGGGTGCGGAAATTATCAAAATCGAAGCCCCAAATGGCGGTGATTATGCGCGCTGGATGCCCCCAATGATTGATGGATTAGGGGCGTTTTTCCGCAGTAGTAATCGTGGTAAAAAGAGTGTCATCATCGACCTTAAGACAGCGCAGGGACAATCTGTATTACATAAGATGGTCAAATCATCGGACGTGGTGATAGAAGGATTCCGTCCCAATGTTACGCAACGTCTGCATGTTGATTATGATACGCTTAAGCAAATCAATCCACGGATTATCTATTGTTCATTGTCTGGTTGGGGACAAGATGGTCCTTATCGCAATGTCAGTGGACATGATGTGAATTATGTGTCATGCAATGGATTATTAGGCGCACAAGAAACGCCTCAACCTCTAGGTGGGCAAATTGCTGATGTGGGTGGATCGTATGTTGGGGTGATGGGTATCCTTGGGGCATTGTTTAAGCGCGTGACCACTGGCGAAGGGGATTATATCGATGTTGCCTTGTCGGAGTCTGCTATGCCGTTTGCGATGGTCGCTTGGGTTGAATCATATATAACCAAGCGTGACCGTGGTAACCTGAGTTTAACAGGTGGTAATGCCTATTATCGTGTGTATACATCTAAAGACGATCAACCGATGGCATTGGGTACGATTGAACCCAAATTTTGGGCGAACTTCTGTAAGGCAGTTGGTAAACCCGAATGGATTGAAAATTATACTGCTCCTGAACGGCAACCGTCACTTATACAAGACCTCACAGCATTATTTAAGACGAAGACAGCTGATGAATGGGGCGCGCTACTCAATAATGCTGATTGTTGTTTTTCGCTGATTATGCCCCCCTATGCCCTTGCTGATGATCCCCATATTCAAGCGCGGGAGATGGTCGGCGTGACAGATGACGGTGTACCGTGGATGCGGAGTCCGATTCGGTTCAGTGAGGATAAGATAGATTTACAACCTGCGCCTGAATACGGGGCAGATACTCATGCTGTTTTATCGAGTTTCGGCTATAGCGACGATACATTAGCACAACTCAATCGAGATGGCATTATCCAACAAGCCTGATGTCCTAGCCGGCTTCAGGATAATTTATTTCGAGGATATAGTATATTGATGGAATAAATCCAAAATTATTAAAGGGTTTTTCATAAACAACACGCACCCATTCACGGGGAATACCATATACATATTCTGTGTCGTCAGTAATTGGGTTATATACATAATCAATAAACCAGCGGATATTATGGTCTCGCATATACGCCCCCATGTTCAATCGGTTTTCAATGGCAGGGAGCAGATCACGATTATTCATCAAACCATCCAGATTAATAACGGCCTGATCAGAAAAGTATCCCAGAACACCTGCATTTAATGATCCGATCACATCATCTGATGGGATATTTTCATTTGCCCAGACAACGGCATCATAATGGGTACGAAAAGGTTTTACACCCTCATAATTAGTAAATGTTCGTGTATATAGTAGTAATGCAAATACAAGCATTGCCGTTAGTACGCGGGGAATCCAGCGTTGCAAAGCAGGCATCTCAAGAACATAAACCAGTGCCATTATCAACCATCCACACACTGGTGTGAGGAAGACATACCATCCAACATAATACCAAGTCCATACTTGTGTAGAATCACCCAGCAAAAATGAAGATAACCACGTCTGGAGCAGTAAATTTGAGCCGATTAGACAAACAACAATTAAGGGGAGCAATGGCACTTGTCGGATGGTGTGAAGTCTGCGTAAAAATGAACGCCGTCGTCGGATAATAGTGACTAATAAGGCAATCAATAAGCCGATAATAAGAATACGGATCACTAGGGTTAATGATGAAAATGACCATAACAACATGGTGAAATAATAACTGACGGTGATTGGAATCTGTTCTAATGCCAGAGTTGTTGTTTCTAGTAGATGGGAAATTGAGAAATGCCCCCCCATGCTCGCCACATATGTACTATGCCAAGTCGTCTTTACTGTCCCGCTGAAAGGAAGAGGGATGCCAAACACAGTGAGATTAAAAGCAATGTAGGCTAAAAATACGAATGTTACAGGGATAGCCAACCAGATGACAGACAGTATCGCCTGTTTCCATTGTTTTTCGCGGAGGCTACCATTTGCATAAATCAGCACGAGTGCAAATGATGGCATCAGTAGCAACATATCAATTCGGGCTAATGGTACTAATGACAATACACAACCTGCAAGCAGGGTTTGGCGCATCGATACATGGTGTATGCGTAGTATCACCCAAAGTGATAATACAACAGTCAATAAGATAATCGGGGTTTCCATGCCACTGAAAAATAAGAGTGGTGAAGCAATCAAACCTGTGTAGACAAGTAATGTTGTGTTTAATGCCCAACCATCAAACCAACGTCCTAGAATATCCGCCATCAACGGCAGAGTGAGGGAAATGAGTATTGTTGCCAAAATCATGACTGATTGCATAAGTGCAAGATCGTCTTGTTGGAACGTGGCGACGAGAATTAATAAAACTGTCCATAGGGGTTGAACGCCATTGGTCTCAACGAGTCCATCAAAGGTCGGACCATTGCCTGTCGCAATGTTGCGGGCATAACTCAGATAGTAAAACCCATCGTCAATAAATGTCAAATTGCTCAGATGATATAACAAGGGCTGTAATGCAACGACAATCAATAAGAGGATAATGATAAGCCATAATCCGATCATCCACAGCGGTATTTTCTTGAGCATTTACAGTCTCCTTGCATAAGCCTGTCTAGCGATCAAACATATCATAAAAATAAATCTTAACACATAGATGGAGGCATAGAGCGTTGAGAATTAATGGCGATGTTATTTTATCAGCTACTAATCATCACTTGATTTTGTCAAGTTACTCACCATAGGATAAAAATCCCCTTTGTGTTCTTTGTTACTTTGTGGTTATATGATTATGATTGAGTTGAAATAGGTTTTCTATCAAACAATGCAGGATAAGCCATGAGAAGTATTTGGGCAGTGTATAAACGTGAATTAAGGCTCTATTTTCAGTCGATTACGGCATATGCGATGATGTTTGGATTTTTGTTCGCGTATGGTGTAATTGTCAGTTCCAATGTTGCAAATATTAGTGCGTATAATGTCGAAATCGCTGGCTCGGCGCAAATTCCATTGACGGCTGGCGATCTCTTAAGTGGGTCATTGTCATCGCTCATGTTTTTGTTATTTTTGGTCGCACCATTACTGACGATGCGCTTATTAGCAGAAGAATCCCGCGAAGGTACATTAGAAGTCTTGATGACACTGCCTGTCAGTGAGTCCCGTTTTATCATCGGTAAATTTTTGTCTGTCTGGACGTTTTATACGGTGATGCTCTTGTTGACGCTGGTACATACCATGCTGATTAGCAATATTAGCCCGATTGATAGTGGCTTGATTTTTTCGGCATATATCGGTGCGTGGTTGTTTGGAGGTGCGGTCTTA
>Ga0209475_10003534_pt1 | contig 14278 bp, 21 predicted proteins | sample tdDd471_FD_187128 | JGI IMG/M metagenome (GOLD analysis project Ga0209475, IMG submission 187128) | Marine sediment microbial communities from the Atlantic coast under amendment with organic carbon and nitrate - tdDd47.1 (SPAdes)... | ecosystem: Environmental > Aquatic > Marine > Coastal >... | reverse complement strand
CGTCAGCCAGATCCGGCGCATGCTGTCGGTGGTGTTGAAGAATCCGGTGGTGACGTGATGGTCGTGCCCCTGGTGATCGTGGCCAGCCTCGAAGGCCATCTCGATCATCGCCCAGAGATACTGTCCATCGACTAGGAAGGCGGTGTAATAATGGGCGATGTGATAGCCCAGCGCGATCGGCAACACCGTCGGCGCGAACAGCCGCATCGCCGGCCCCAGCCCCAGGGTCGAGCGGTTCAGCAGCAATCCCGTCTTGACCGTCGCGGCGAACACCGCGATCAAAAGCGCATTGGCCGCCAGCAGACCGACAAGGTTCTGCGCCACCACCGCCGAGCGGCCGGGAAACTCCAGCGGGTTGATGCCCCAGACCCCCAGCCACCAGAAGGTTTCGTTGACCCCGTCGAAGCTGCCGCAGGCCAGCATCATCAGCATGAACACCGCCCAGCCGCCACGCGGCACGCGGGCACGCAGTACCCGCCAGCCGCTCAGCCCCAGCGCCAGCCCACCCTTGCGGCGCGCCACCAGGCTCATCCGGGCATAGCTGCGCATCAGCAGCGTGACCCCCTCGCCCCGGCGCAGCCAACGCGGCCCGAAAAGCAACGTCGCCAGCATGGTGAACGCCCAGTAGAGCCCGCCGGCCCAGGCCAGCCGTCCCGGATCGGCCGGGGCCGGGTCCACCATCAGAAAACCGGCGAAGCCAAGAAAGGTCGCGATCGCGGGCGCATATCCCAGCCGCGCCGGCAGGGCAAGCACCGGGCGCAGCCCCAATCCGCGCAGCGCCGCCGCCGGCCCGGACCAGGGGTTGACCCAGCGCCAGATGTCGAAAACCACCCCCTGCACCACCACGGTCATGATCCAGAACGCTGTCCAGACCCCCAGCGTCAGCGGGTTTTCCATCGGGTCACGCTCGCCCAATGCCCCCTGCCAGAGCAGCGCCAGGAACAAAAGCGCCGAGAGCAGGCTGGTGATCTGCGGCGCCCGGCCGCGCGGCAGCCGGACCAACGGCAGCGGCAGCGGCGCAAAGATCCGCGACATCGCCCGCTCGGGCAACACCGCCATCAGCACCACGGTCAGCGCCACCGCCGCCGCGCCCGCGGCGGTGTAGAAATCGGTCGGCAACAGCAGCACGATCCCACCTTCGGTGGCATGGGCCAGCGCGGGACCCGCGCCGCAGACGGCAAGAGCGGTGATGACAGCGGCGGTCCGGGCGGCACGCCGCCGACATGTCTGAACAGGATCGATCATGGCGCGATACTAGTGACGGTTTCCGCAAAGGAAAGGTCGTTTTCTCCCCTTTTTCAACGGATCGCAGCCATTTACCGCCGTTGACAGCGCTGCCCGCTTGCGGCGATCATTTGTCTGCGAACAAGTTTGGCGGAGCAGGCATGACAGTCGAAACCTCGGGGGCGGTGGTCGGCATCGACGTGGGCGGAACCTTTACCGACCTGGTGGAACTGGACCCGGTCACCGGGCAGGTGCGGCTGGCCAAGGTCGCCAGCACGCTCGACAACCAGGCCCACGGCGTGCTCAACGCCCTGCGCGAGGCGGGATGCGACCTCGCCGCGCTGGGGCTGATCGTGCATGGCACCACAACCACCACCAACGCGGTTCTGGAGCGCAAGCTGTCGAAAACCGGGCTGATCACCACCCGGGGCTTCCGCGACGTGCTGGAACTGGGCCGCCGCACAAGGCCGCAGCCCTACGGGATGAAGGGCGATTTCACCCCGCTGATCCCGCGCAACCTGCGCCTCGAGGTGCCCGAGCGGATGGACGCAACGGGCGCGGTCGTCACCCCGCTCGACGAACCCGCCCTGCGCGCCGCCGCCGAGGCGCTGCTCGCAGAGGGATGCGAGGCGCTGGTGATCCACTTTCTGCACGCCTATGCCAACCCCGCGCACGAACAACGCGCCGCCGAGGTCCTGCGTGACATCTGGCCGAACGATCACATCACCCTGGGCCACGCGCTGCTGTCGGAAAGCCGCGAGTTCGAGCGCGGCGTCACCGCCGCCGTCAACGCCTCGGTCCAACCGCTGCTCGACCGTTATATCCGGCGCCTCACCGATCATCTCGCCACCGACGGCTATACCGGCGAGGTGCTGGTGATGAACGGCAACGGCGGCATGGTCAGCGCCGCGCGGGTGGCGCAGGAGGCCGCGAAAACCGTGATGTCCGGCCCCGCCTCCGGCGTGATGGCCGCCGCCTATACCGGGCGGCGCGCGGGCCATGAGAACCTGATCACCTATGACATGGGCGGCACCTCCACCGATGTCGCCCTGATTCGCGGCGCCGAACCCACCGTCTCGAACGAGATCGAGATCGAATACGCCATGCCGATCCACGTGCCGATGGTTGATGTGCGCACCGTGGGCGCCGGCGGCGGCTCCATCGCGCGGGTCACCCCGGCGGGATTGCTCGAGGTCGGGCCGCAAAGTGCCGGCGCGATGCCCGGGCCGATCTGCTACGGGCGCGGCGGCGAAAACCCGACGATCTCGGATGCCAATCTGCTGCTGGGCCGGCTCGATCCGGCGGGGCTCAACGCGGTCGAGGGGGGCATTTCTCTGGATCACGTGCGCGATGTCTTCGCCCGCGATCTGGGCGCGCCGCTGGGGCTCGACGCGACGCAGGCGGCGGCGGCGGTGATCCGCATGGCCAATACGAAAATGGCCGGCGCGATCCGCATGGTCTCGGTCTCGCTCGGCGCCGATCCGCGCGACTTTGCCCTGTTCGCCTTCGGCGGCGCCGGGCCGCTGCATGCCACGGCGCTGGCGCGCGAGCTGTCGATCCCCCGCGTCCTCGTCCCCGCCCGCCCCGGCATCACCAACGCGCTCGGCTGCGTGGTGGCTGACCTGCGCCATGATTTCGTGACCACGATCAACACCCCGCTCGACACGCTCGACCCCGCCCGCCTGCACCGGGTGTTCGCCGACCAGACCGCCGAGGGCGAGGCGCTGATCGGCAAGGAAAACATCGAGATCCGCAACCTCCGCCGCATCTATAGCGTCGACATGCAGTTCCAGGGGCAAACCCACCTGTTGCGGGTGCCGCTGGACCGCCCCGACGTCACCGCCGAGACCCTGCAACGCCTGTTCGAGGAGGCTTATTTCAAACGCTTCCGCGTCGCGCTCTCCGACATCCGCGCCAATCTGGTGAACGCCAATTGCTCGGTCATCGGCGCCCGGGCCGAGATCGACCTCTCGGCGCTGATCGACCCCGCCGGGCGCAAGGCGCGGCTTGAGCAGGCCGTGCTGTCCCGCCGCCCGGTCTGGTTCGCGGCAGGCGATCTGGGCGGCGACTGGCACGACACCCCTGTCTACTGGCGCGACCACCTGCCCGAAGGATTCATCCTGACCGGCCCGGCCATCGTCCAGCAGATGGATACCACCCTGCTGATCGAACCGGGCGACCGCGCCACGGGCGATGCCGACGGCAATATCATCGTCGAAATCGGAGGGGACCAATGAACCTCGATCCCGTCACCCTCTCGGTCATCCAGGCCGGTCTGCAACAGGTCTGCGACGAGATGGACCTCAGCTTTTCCCGCGCCGCCTTCTCCCCCGTGATCGCCGAGGCGAACGACCGCTCCGACGGCATTTACGCGGCCAAGGACGGATCGCTGATCGCGCAGGGGGCCGGGGGGCTGCCGGTTTTCGTCGGCACCATGCAGGACTCCACCCGGCAGTTGATCGAACGCATCGACGCCGGGGTCACCCCCGCGCCGCAACCGGGCGACATCTATATCGTCAACGATCCCTACCTTGGCGGCACCCACCTGATGGACGTGCGCTTTGCCATGCCCTTCTATCGCAACGGCGCGCTCTACTGCTGGCTGTCCAACACCGGCCACTGGCCCGACACCGGCGGTGCGGTGCCCGGCGGGTTTTCCGCCTCGGCCACGGCGGTCGAGCAAGAGGGGCTGCGCCTGCCGCCGGTGCGCCTGTTCAAGCAGGGCGAGATGGACAGCGAGATCTACGCGATCATCTGTTCCAACATCCGCGTCGCCGACCAGCGCATCGGCGACGTCAAGGCCCAGGCCGCAGCCCTGCTGGTGGGCGAGGCGCGGCTGAACGAGCTGATGGACCGCTACGGCGACGACACCGTCACCGAGGCCATCGAAGAACTGCGCCGCCGCGCCGCCACCCAGATGCGCGCTTTCATCGCCGACATCCCCGAGGGGAGATATTCCGCGACCGCCTGGATCGACAGCGACGGGGTGGTGAACGAACCGCTCAAGATCGCCCTGACCGTCACCCGCAAGGGCGACGCGCTGACCTTCGATTTTACCGGCTCCAGCGCCCCCTGCGCCGGACCGATGAACTCGGTCCGCGCCACCACGCTCAGCGCGGTCTATCTGGCCATGCGCCACATCTTCCCCGAGGTGCCGATGAGCGCCGGCGCCTTCGAACCGCTGCATGTCACCGGCATCGAAGGCACCTTCCTTGACGCGCATTACCCGCGCCCGGTCTCCGGCTGCGCGGCGGAGGTGTCGCAGCGCATCGCCGAGGCGGTCTTTGCCGCCCTCGTCGCCCCCCTGCCCGACCGCGTCACCGCGGCGCCCGCCGGCACCAGCGGCAATTTCGCCCTCGGTGGCCACGATCCGGCGCGCGGGCGGGATTTCGTGATGTACCAGATTTCCGGGGGCGGCTATGGCGGCAATGCCGACCATGACGGGCTGTCCAACGGCTGCTCCACCATCGGCATCTCCAAGGCGCCACCGGTGGAAATCATGGAGCAGGCATTTCCTGTGCTCTACCACCGCTATGCCCTGCACGAGGGCTCCGGCGGGGCCGGCCACCATCGCGGCGGCTTCGGCCTCGACTACGAGGTCGAGCTGCGCCGGGGCGAGGCGCGGGCCAGCTTCGTGATGGATCACGGCCGCAGCGGGCCGCAGGGGGTGCTGGGCGGCGGCGACGGCGCGGTGAACCAAGTCACCGTCTGGCGCGGCGGTGTGGCCTATACCCCGCCGCACCTCTCCAAGGATCAGGACATCCCGCTGCACCCCGGCGACCGGGTCCACGTGCGCACCCCCGGCGGCGGCGGCTACGGCGATCCGTTCACCCGCCCGGCCGAAGCGGTGCGTTACGATGTCGAGATGGGCCGCTATAGGCCAGAGCAGGCCGCCGACCTCTTCGGGGTGGCCGTCACCGGCACCCCGCCGTTGATCAACGAGGCGGAAACCGCACGGTTGCGCGGGAGGTAGGGCATCCCGCCTGCGCGATTGTACAAATCCGCCAGCAAACTCCCCGAAACGAAAACGCCCCGGCCTTTCGACCGGGGCGCCTCGTTTGGATGACGAGAGAGGCTCAGTCGCGCTCTTCGACGATTTCCACCAGATGCGGGATCTTGTTGACCATGCCGCGCACCGAGGGAGTATCCTCAAGCTCGCGGGTCTTGTGCATCTTGTTCAGGCCCAGCCCGATCAGCGTCTGGCGCTGTTTGGCGGGGCGGCGGATCGGCGAGCCGATCTGTTTGACAACGATGGTCTTGGCCATGGTTTACGCCTCCTCTGCGACGGCTGCAGGGGCTTCTTCCCGCTTGGGCAGGATGTCGGCCACCTTCTTGCCACGACGCTGAGCGACGTTGCGCGGCGACTGCTCTTTCTGCAGGCCGTTCAGGGTGGCGCGGATCATGTTGTAGGGATTCTGCGAGCCGATCGACTTGGACACCACGTCCTTGATGCCCAGCATCTCGAACACGGCACGCATCGGACCACCGGCGATGATCCCGGTGCCTTCCGGCGCGGTGCGCATGACCACCTTGCCGGCGCCCCAGCGGCCCTGCATGTCGTGGTGCAGGGTGCGGCCTTCGCGCAGCGGCACGCGGATCATGTTGCGCTTGGCGGATTCAGTGGCCTTGCGGATCGCCTCGGGCACCTCTTTCGCCTTGCCCTTGCCGAAGCCGACACGGCCCTTCTGGTCGCCGACGACGACAAGCGCGGCAAAGCCGAAACGCTTACCGCCCTTGACGGTTTTCGACACGCGGTTGATCGCAACCAGGCGATCTGCGAATTCGGGGGTCTCGTCGCGGTCGCGACGCCCGCCCCGGTGGGGTTCTCTGGCCATGCTGGCCTCCTGTTTCACCGGCGCCGAAGGCACCGTTCAGACATCAATCCAGGTGGGCGCACGCGCCCCCGGATCATCGAGGCGGCCCCGCGGGGCCGCCTGCACCTTAGATTTTCAGACCACCCTCACGGGCGGCATCTGCAAGCGCCTTGACCTTGCCGTGGTAGAGGAAGCCACCACGGTCGAAATAGGCCTCTTCGACGCCCGCCTTCTTCGCACGCTCGGCAATCGCCACGCCCACCTTGGTGGCGGCTTCGACGTTGTTCTTGCCGACGACGCCCAGATCCTTTTCCAGGGTCGAGGCCGAGGCCAGGGTCACGCCACGAACATCGTCGATCAGCTGCACGCTGATGTTCTTGTTCGAGCGGTGCACGCTCAGGCGCGGACGCCCGGCGTTGACCTTGCGAAGTTTGTTCCGAACGCGCAGGCGGCGCTTCAGAAACAGGGTTCTTTTGCTGTTTGCCATCTGTCCGGTCCTTACTTCTTCTTGCCTTCCTTGCGGAAGATATACTCGCCCTTGTAGCGGATGCCCTTGCCCTTGTAGGGCTCGGGGCGGCGCCACTCGCGGATGTTCGCCGCGACCTGGCCGACCAGTTGCTGGTCGATGCCTTCGACGACGATCTCGGTCTGCTTCGGCGCGGTGATGGTGACGCCTTCGGGGGCGGTGAAATCCACGTCGTGACTGAGGCCGAGGTTCAGTTTCAGGGTATTGCCCTGAAGCTGCGCCCGGTAACCCACACCCTGGATTTCCAGCTCTTTCTTGAAGCCTTCGGTCACCCCGGTCACCAGGTTGGCGATCTGGGTGCGCGACATTCCCCATTGCTGGCGGGCGCGCTTGGACTTGCCACGCGGCGCGATCCGGACCTGGTTGTCTTCCACGGTGATGGTGACGTCGTCGGTCGCGTTGAAGCTGCGGGTGCCTTTCGGTCCCTTCACCTCGACGGTCTGACCCGACACGCTGGCGGTGACGCCGCTGGGCAGATCGACCGGCCGTTTTCCAATACGAGACATGTCTGTCCTCCTTAGAATACGGTGCAGAGCACTTCGCCGCCGACATTGGCGGTGCGTGCGTTTGCGTCCGACATCACACCCTTGGGGGTGGAGACAATCGACACGCCCAGGCCCTGACGGACCGAGGGGATGTCCTTGACGCCCATGTAGACGCGGCGGCCGGGGGTCGAAACCCGCTTGACCTCACGAATGACAGGTTCGCCTTCGAAGTACTTCAGGCTGATTTCCAGCGCCGGATGGCCGTTTTCGCCAGTCACCTTTTCGTAGCCGCGGATATAGCCTTCGTCCGCGAGCACGTCGAGAACCCAGGCCCGCAGCTTGGACGCCGGGGTGATCACGGTGCTTTTGCCGCGCATCTGCGAGTTGCGGATACGGGTGAGCATATCGCCGATAGGATCGTTCATATCATGCCCTCCTTACCAGCTCGACTTCACCATGCCGGGGATCTGGCCGTTCGAGCCAAGATCCCGCAGGGCGATCCGCGAGACTTTCAGTTTGCGGTAATAGGCGTGGGGACGCCCGGTGAGCTGGCAGCGGTTGTGCAGCCGGGTCGCCGAGCTGTTGCGCGGCAGTTTCGCCAGTTTCAGACGCGCCTTGAAGCGCTCTTCCATCGGGCGGCTTTCGTCATTCGCGATCTCTTTCAGCGCGGCCCGCTTTTCGGCGTATTTCGCCACCAGCAGCTCGCGCTTCTTTTCGCGTTCGATCATGCTTTTCTTAGCCATGTCTGTTCCTTCCCGCGATCAGCTGTTGAAGGGCATGTTGAAGTTCTTCAACAGTGCCTTGGCTTCAGCGTCGGTGTTCGCTGTGGTGGCGATGATGATGTCCATCCCCCAGGTCTCGTCGACCTTGTCGAAGTCGATTTCCGGGAACACGATGTGTTCCTTCAGGCCCAAGGCATAGTTGCCACGGCCATCGAACGACTTGCCCGACACACCGCGAAAGTCGCGGATGCGCGGCATCGCGATGGTGATCAGACGATCGAGGAATTCATACATCCGGTCACCGCGCAGGGTCACCTTGGCACCCATCGGCATGTCTTCGCGAACGCGAAAGCCTGCGATGGATTTCTTTGCCTTGGTCACGACAGCCTGCTGGCCTGCGATCGCGCTCAGGTCTTCCTGAGCCGATTTCGCCTTCTTGCTGTCCTTCACGGCCTCGGCACCGCAGCCGATGTTCAGGACGATCTTGTCCAGACGCGGGATCTGCATGTCGTTCTTGTAGCCGAACTCTTCCTTCAGAGCGGCGCGGATGGTCTCGACATACTGCGTCTTGAGGCGCGGCGTATAGGTTGCGGCATCAAGCATCGATCACGTCCCCCGTGGTCTTGGCGAAACGCACCTTCTTGTCGCCTTCCATGCGGAAGCCGACGCGGGTCGCTTTGCCGTTCTCGTCCAGAAACGCCAGGTTGCTCAGATCGACCGGCACGGCCATGGGCAGGCGGCCACCCTGGCTGGTCTGGCTTTGACGGGTGTGGCGGATAGCCATGTTGATGCCGTCGACGACGGCCTTGCCGGCCTTGGGATCGACCGAGGTGATAGTTCCCTCGCGGCCCTTGTCCTTGCCGGCCAGCACGACGACCTTGTCGCCTTTGCGGAGTTTAGCAGCCATGGTTACAGCACCTCCGGAGCGAGCGAGATGATCTTCATGAAGTTCTTTGCGCGCAACTCGCGAACCACCGGCCCGAAGATACGGGTGCCGACCGGCTCGTTGTTGTTGTTGAGGATCACGGCGGCGTTGCGATCGAAACGGATCGCGGTACCGTCGTCGCGGCGAACTTCCTTGGCGGTGCGCACGACGACGGCCTTGCGGACGTCGCCTTTCTTCACGCGGCCGCGGGGGATGGCTTCCTTCACGGATACGACGATGATGTCACCGACACTCGCGTATTTCCGCTTGGACCCACCCAGGACCTTGATGCACTGAACCCGGCGAGCGCCGGAGTTGTCAGCAACATCCAGATTGGTCTGCATCTGGATCATGTGGTTTCTCCCGACCTTTGGGGGTTGTTTCTTTTCTACCCCCCAGGGTTTCGTTCAAACCGAAAGGTTCGCAGGCTTATGCCTCCAGAACCTCCCAGCGTTTCGTTTTCGACTTCGGCGCGCATTCGACGATTCGCACGCTGTCGCCCACCTTGTAGGTGTTGTTCTCATCGTGAGCCCGGTATTTCTTGGACTTACGGATGGTCTTCTTCAGAACCGGATGGGTGAAGCGGCGCTCCACGGATACGGTCACGGTCTGTGCATTGGCGTCGCTTGTCACGGTGCCGGAAAGGATACGTTTGGGCATCTGTCAGGCTCCTTATGCGTCGCCGGCTGCGGAAGCAGCTTTTTCGTTCAGGATGGTCTTCACACGGGCCGCGTTGCGGCGTGCCGCCTTGATGCCCGAGGTGTTTTCCATCTGTCCGGTAGCCTGTTGAAAGCGCAGGTTGAAGCTTTCTTTTTTCAGGTTGGCCAGTTCTTCACGAAGCTGGTCCGGCGTCTTGTCACGCAGTTCTTTGGCGTTCATCGCCTTTTCCTTTTCTCAAAACACCAGAAGGCCCCTTTTTACGGGTCACCTTCGACCTGGTGGATGAATTGCAAACACACGAATCCCGTCAAACCGGGACTCCGTGAGATGACGCTCTATAAGGGAGGGCGTATGCGAGGGCAAGGGAAAGTTTACCAGCGCAGGCAACCCGTGAAAGTGCCCCGTATGGACCCCTCTCGCTTGAGCCAATCCTGTGCATCCGGCCCGCCAAGCCAATGCCATCCACCCCATCAGAGCGGCGGGGATGGTGGCCTGAAGTTACAAATTCTCGGGGTCTTTCCTGGCAGATTCCTCGTCTGGTGGCCGCGCAGTGGCATCAGCCTCAGGCGCCAGAATGTCGGAGGTTTCCTCCTCGTCCTCCAAGTCGTCGCCGACATAGTCACTCTCGTCGCCCATCACCCGAAAAATTGCCGCGAGCCCGACAACACCGACGAGGCTGAATAGCAGAACTGGAACCATTTCTCACTACCGTCACGATTAAAATTTAAATGCAACCTAAGCGGTATTACCGTTGCTATTCAAGCCAATAAGTCCAGCTTTTGGTTGAATTCCGACCATTGCTATTACAACGTAGCAGGTGCCTTCGGTTTTCCCAAGCCTGTTCCCGGCGGCGGCCGGCACTTACCCCCAGCTATAGTTGAAGCTGACGCTGATACGGTCTTTTTCCGACATGTTCATCGGCACCTCGTGCCGCAGCCAGCTTTCCCACAAGAGAACGTCGCCAACCTTTGGCGCGACATAGACAAAGGGCTGAAGATCTCGCCGCGCATCCTTTCGTCGGGTCGGCGCCGCCATCATCCGGGCCGAACGGGGGTCCTCCAGCTTCAGGGCGCTGGCGCCCTCCGGCATGGCCACATAGGTGGTTCCGCTGATCACGCTGTGAGGATGAATATGCGAGGAATGCGTGCCACCCTCGGGGAGGATATTGATCCAAAGGTCCTCAAGCTGTAGCGGCCGGCCGTCCAGTTCGAATTCCAGATCCTCCGCAAAAGCGGTCACATGGGCATCCAGCGATTTCACCAGGTCGGCAAAGATCGGAAAACGCCAGGGCAGATCGGACAGCGAGGCATAGGAGGTATAGCCCGGATAGCCGTTCTCGGCGCACCAATCCTGCCCGGCCTCGTCATCCTCGGCGATCGACCAGCAGGAGGCCTCCAGCTCAACGGGATCGACAGCAGGCCCGTGCGCGTTGAGCGCCGAACGGTAAAGGCGGGTGACGAAAAGCGACTCGATCTGGGCCATGGGGTTTTAATACTCCGCATCGCGGCCCGGCGCGAGGTCAGGAATGCCGCACCTTTCGGCCCAGCCGGGCAATTCGACCGAAAACAAAAACCCCCGCCGATCAAACGGCGGGGGTCTGAAGATCCTTGTTCGATCCGACCGGTTTTACCAGTCTTCACGCACCACGATGCGGGTCTTGATCGGCAGTTTCATGGCCGCAAGGCGCAGCGCCTCTTTCGCGGTCTCATCATCGACGCCGTCGATCTCGAACATCACGCGGCCGGGCTTGACCTTGGCGGCCCAGTAATCGACCGACCCTTTACCTTTACCCATCCGAACCTCGGTGGGTTTGGAGGTCACCGGCGTGTCCGGGAAGATCCGGATCCAGACGCGGCCCTGACGCTTCATGTGGCGCGTCATGGCACGGCGGGCGGCCTCGATCTGGCGCGCGGTCACGCGTTCGGGCTGAAGCGCTTTCAGACCGTAATGACCGAAGGTCAGATCACTACCGCCTTTTGCCAGGCCCTTGATCCGGCCTTTGTGCATCTTGCGGAATTTCGTACGCTTTGGCTGAAGCATGTCCGTTACCTCCGATCATCGCGGCGGCCGCCGCCAGCACCCCGAGGGGCCGGGCCGTCCTGCAGCTCTTGTGCCTTGCGATCACGCGCCGACGGGTCGTGCTCCATGATCTCGCCTTTGAAGATCCAGACCTTGATCCCGATGATCCCATAGGCCGTCATGGCTTCGGACTGCGCGTAGTCGATGTCGGCCCGCAGGGTATGCAGGGGCACGCGGCCCTCGCGGTACCATTCGGTCCGGGCGATCTCGGCACCGCCAAGGCGACCGGCGACATTCACCCGGATGCCCAGGGCACCCATGCGCATGGCGTTCTGCACGGCACGTTTCATCGCGCGGCGAAACGAGACCCGGCGCTCGAGCTGCTGGGCGATGTTCTCGCCGACCAGTTGGGCATCAAGCTCGGGCTTGCGGACCTCGACGATGTTCAGGTGCAATTCGCTGTCGGTCATATTCGCCAGCTTCTTGCGCAGAACCTCGATGTCGGCGCCCTTCTTGCCGATGATCACGCCCGGACGTGCGGTGTGGATCGTCACCCGGCACTTCTTGTGCGGACGCTCGATGATCACGCGGGCCACGCCGGCCTGCTTGCACTCGTTGCCGATGAAATCGCGGATCTTGAGATCTTCGAGCAGAAGATCGCCGTAATCCTTGGTGTCGGCGTACCAGCGGCTGTCCCAGGTGCGGTTGACCTGGAGGCGCATGCCGACCGGATTGACTTTATGTCCCATTAGGCTTGCTCCTCGACTTGACGCACCTTGATGGTGAGCTCCGAAAACGGCTTGCGCAGGGCGCCGAAACGGCCCCGGGCGCGCGGACGGCCGCGTTTCAGCACCAGGTTCTTACCGACGTAGGCTTCGGCCACGATCAGCTCGTCCACGTCCAGATTATGGTTGTTCTCGGCATTGGCGATCGCGGACTGAAGGCATTTCTTCACGTCCTCAGCGATGCGCTTGTTCGAGAAGGTCAGGTCGGTCAGCGCCTTGTCCACCTTCTTGCCGCGGATCATCGCCGCAACCAGGTTCAGTTTCTGCGGGCTGGTGCGAAGCATGCGGGTTTTCGCCATCGCTTCGTTGTCTGCCACGCGGCGGGGGTTCTTTTCCTTGCCCATGACTTACTTCCGCTTCGCTTTCTTGTCGGCGGCGTGACCATAATAGGTCCGGGTCGGCGAATACTCACCGAACTTCTGACCGATCATGTCTTCCGAGACGTTGACGGGGATATGTTTATGGCCGTTGTACACACCAAAGGTCAGCCCGACGAACTGGGGCAGAATGGTGGACCGACGGGACCAGATCTTGATGACTTCGCTGCGCCCGCTTTCGCGTGCCGCTTCGGCCTTTTTCAGGACGTAAGCGTCAACAAAGGGGCCTTTCCAAACAGAGCGTGCCATGTGTTAGCGCCCTTTCCTACGTGCGTGCCGCGAGCGGACAATCAGCTTGCTGGACGCCTTGTTCTTGTTGCGGGTACGCGCACCCTTGGTCGGCTTGCCCCAGGGGGTTACCGGGTGACGGCCGCCCGAGGTCCGGCCTTCACCACCACCATGGGGGTGATCGATCGGGTTCATCACGACACCACGAACCGACGGACGCTTGCCCTTGTGGCGGATGCGGCCGGCCTTGCCGTAGTTCTGGTTGCTGTTGTCGGGGTTCGACACGGCACCGACGGTGGCCATGCATTCCTGACGCACCAGGCGCAGCTCGCCCGAGGAGAGGCGGATCTGGGCGTAGCCGCCATCGCGGCCCACGAACTGGGCGTAGGTGCCGGCGGCACGTGCGATCTGACCGCCCTTGCCCGGCTTCATCTCGATGTTGTGCACGATGGTACCAATCGGCATCCCCGAGAACGGCATCGCGTTGCCCGGCTTGATGTCGACCTTGCCGCCTGCGACGACCTTGTCGCCCACGGCCAGACGCTGCGGCGCCAGGATATAGGCCTGCTCGCCGTCTTCGTACTTGATCAGCGCGATAAAGGCGGTCCGGTTCGGGTCATACTCGATCCGTTCGACGGTGGCCGCCACATCGAATTTGTTGCGTTTGAAATCAACGATCCGGTAGAGGCGTTTCGCCCCCCCGCCACGGCGGCGCGAGGTGATCCGTCCGGTGTTGTTCCGGCCGCCCGACTTGGTCAAACCCTCGGTGAGGGATTTGACCGGACGCCCTTTGTACAGCTCCGAACGGTCGATCAGCACCAGCCCGCGCTGGCCCGGCGTCGTCGGCTTATACGACTTGAGTGCCATGCTTTCTGTCTTCCGTTTAGCGTGCGAGGCCTTAGGTTGTTGTCTTTGGCTTCGCTATGTTGAAGGCCCCCGTAGGTGCCTGGTTCATAGGGCCCCGAAGGTCCCCGGTTGAAATGGCTCTGGCCCCGGGTACACCGGGGCCAGACCAGATTCGCGGCTAACTATCAGAGTCCGGTGGACACGTCGATAGTGTTTCCCTCTTCGAGGGTCACATAGGCCTTTTTCACGTTCTTCCGCTTGCCCAGCTGGCCGCGGAACCGCTTGACCTTGCCCTTGGTGACGGTGGTGTTGACCGCCTTCACCTTGACCCCGAACAGCGCCTCGACCGCTTCCTTGATCTGCGGCTTGTTGCTGTCGATCGCCACTTCGAAGACCACGGCGCCGTTCTCGGATGCCATGGTGGCTTTTTCGGTGATGACCGGCTTGCGGATCACGTCGTAGTGTTCTGCCTTAGCGCTCATTTCAGTCGAGCCTCCAGAGCTTCGACACCCGCTTTGGTGAGCACCAGGGTGTCACGCTTGAGGATGTCATACACGTTTGCGCCCATCGACGGCAGCACGTCCAGCCCTTCGATGTTGCGGGCAGCCTTGGCGAAACCTTCGTTCACCGCGGCACCGTCGATGATCAGAGCGCGCTTCCAGCCCAG
>Ga0209475_10003529_pt1 | contig 14301 bp, 5 predicted proteins | sample tdDd471_FD_187128 | JGI IMG/M metagenome (GOLD analysis project Ga0209475, IMG submission 187128) | Marine sediment microbial communities from the Atlantic coast under amendment with organic carbon and nitrate - tdDd47.1 (SPAdes)... | ecosystem: Environmental > Aquatic > Marine > Coastal >... | reverse complement strand
AATATAATTTAATAGTACTCCATAAGCTTCTTCTAACTTGTCCTTATCAAGACCGTCTATTTGCCTAAAAAATTTCAATTTCAATTCTGCTATATTCATAATTCAACCTATTTTTTTCAAAGATAAAGTAAAGCTTAAATAATAACAATTATTTTGTCTAAATGTTGCACCAGCCAGCTTATTATGCCTAACTATTTAAACATACCAGTAGTGCGGGTTTCCATTACTCTACTTTGTCAGACCGTTGAACGAAAACGAAGATAGCAAAACTTTGTCAGACCGCCAAAACCCCCGCATTTCTGGTGATGTTGGGTTATAGGTTGGCTTTTTAAAAAAATATATTTCTAATTCTTGATTGTATCACTCCAACTGTAAATGGAAAAAAGTACATAGCAATAAATGTAAGCCAAGGGTTTATACTCTTCTTATTATATTCTTTCATACAGATATATTTTGCTAAAATGAAATAATGAATAAATACTGAGATATAAATAAAAATGAAACAATACAAATTAACAGTATAATCTATCCAAAACAAAACCATATTTTTTGGTTCATACTTAATGAAATAGTCAACTGCTCCAATCAAAAAAGCAATCAATGTCAATTTAAAAAATATGTCTACTCGCTTAAACTTTATTTCATTTTTAAACTCAAGTTTCTCCCAAATCTTTCTTGATACATAGTGAGACCATAAAACAAAAAATAGTATCTGAGTATGAAATAAAGAAATTGCTAGAGCGTCACTAAATGCAATAGCGGCAACTGACATAGAAAGAATTGTCAAGATGGGAGCATAAAGTATCAAAAAGAGTTTAAAACTATTAATTTTTAGTATCATTTGCCACTGTGATTTTTAAAAAGCTTACCTATAACGATTTAAACATACCAGTAGTGCGGGTTTCCACTGCTCTACTTTGTCAGACCGTTGAACAAAAACGAAGATAGCAAAACTTTGTCAGACCGCCAAAACCCCGCATTTCTGGTGATGTTGTGTTAGCAACTGGGCAAAGAAAACAAAGCTGCCTTCTTATCAAGGTTGCTCTGAGTTTAATTAATTGAGTTTCCAATCTGCACAATGTTAATACAAAGCTCGTTTATTTTGAGTGCGATGGACAATAGACCGACTTGCCGACGGGCAACAGGGGCGGATTGTAAGCTCTTTGGTAAGCCTTTGGTTGCGGGAGAGCCGGTGTGGACTTGCCAATGTACTTACAATAGGGTTAGCGTTTTTGTTAAACCAGAAATCATTTGTCCCCATTAGCTTATTCCAGTTTTACGCTACTTTTATTTTTGTATCAAATATAATATTTGTCGGTTTTATGCTCAAAGGAATTAAAGTTAAGAACCTCTAGATCAGCCACAGCCTTACTTCTTTATATCTATACGTATTCCTTCAGAATGTGAACTAAACTCTGGTGCATACATACACTGCATGGTTGCAATTCCATTTGAGAAATATCCTGCATGTACTGCACGGAGAGAATATTCAAACACATAAATCCCTTTGGGCATATAGCCAATAAAGAAATTTTCTGATGCATCTTTAACACTCTCATAATAGCCTAATCCATCTCGATATTTGTATTGAGAGACTGTACTTATCGGTTCAAATCCCGAGGCTCTCATATCTTTTAAATGTACATATTCGTAGGCCCTATCAGCTCTGATTTCTACCCTGACAACAACTTCATCTCCCACGTTTATTGGATTACCCGACTCAATCTCTCTTAACGAAGAACCGGAATTTGTATGTTCTTTTACAAATAGTTTCTTAACAATTTTAAGATTTGTCTCAGCAGAGCTAATCTTATCCAGATTTTCAAAATATTGCCAGTAGGCTGCGCCCCATGCTACACCTTTATTTGGGTTGTGAACCTTAATTTCTCCCATATTGGCGTTTATTTCACTTTGTCTAAAAGTGGTTTTTACATATCCCGTTCCTGCTGCAGCAGAAATGTTCTTTAAACTTTCAAGCGGTTTTCCATCGAGTTTAATATCTAACAATTTGGTTTCAGAAATAAGGTCAGTGCCGCGCAGTAATAATGCATAACATGCAGCAGCAGTAGCCTTTGTTGTTTTCCAGTCGGTGGTTTGTTTATTTCTTAAAAGCCATATTTTCATTTCTTCCACTGATGCGGTATCAGAAGCTACTTCATGAAATGCCTCAATGAGCATGGACTGTGTTTCAATAGGTGCCTGATACCAATAATACCCATAGCGGTTCTTAGCCCAATACATGCCTAATTCTTTGGAACGAATAGCCCTGTTGGAAAGTGAATTAATAATCTTCATGGACACCACCTTATCATTGCTTCTGTTTAATGAAAGGGAAATCATGCCTTGTTCGTATTCACTTTTGATTAACCAGTAGGTTTTGGCCTGATAGTAGAAATAATCATAAGCATCTTTTAAGCGCTCATCTGGTTTGATAGGTGCAAAAAAGCTTTTTGAATATAAATAATGAATATGCAATGCAGAAAGGTTATCATCTTCAATATTAATTATTCCATTGCTATCCAATTCCAATAAGTCTTTGTAATCTTCAATAATACGAGCATCAAGGTATTTAATTGCTTTGCTTATCATTTGGTCAACCTTGTTTTTATTGTTGGGCTGAATAGCTCCTAAGTGTTGCAATTGAGCCAGGCCCATAACAATATGCTGGGTAATGTACCTATTGTCAGGCATACCATCGAACCAGGCAAACCCACCATTAGGTGTTTGTTTGTTTTCAAGTTTTAAAAGAGCTGAATTGAGCTTATTACTCATATGATTTAGGTCGAAGAGCAGGCCGAGGCGTTTCTTGCGTTCCGTCTCGCTTGTTGCATTTCGTAACCATGGTGTTTCCTGTATAAGTAATTCTTTTAATTCCTGATTCTTTTCAAGGTTAGAAACCAAAGCATCAGAGTCCGTTAATTTCCAAGTATTGAATATTTGAGAAATACGAGGCGAACTATTCATAATGGTTGTAGAAAGCGAATTTGCAAAGAACCTAGAGAAAATCTGTTCGGCACATTCATACGGATATTCCATTAAATAAGGCATTGCCTGAATGGCATACCAAGCCGGATTCGAAGTGAATTCAATTGTGTATGCTTCATTTCTTAATGTGGTAGATTTTTGGTCGACCATTTTATCGAATCGATACTCAAAAGTTTCCTGTGGCCTTAACATAAAGGGCAGGCTTTCAGTAACCAATTTGCTATTTACCAATATGGGTAGAATGTTTTCTTCGCCATCGGTATGCTGTCCAGATTTGGCCATAACCTTATAATTTACTGCCTGAATTCCTGATGGAACAACCAACTTCCAACGGAGACCTGTGCTTTGTCCCTTATCAATTGTGAAAGGAATTTTTGCATCAGATTTAAGCATAATGTTTTCAATAGGTTTATTGGTAATTGCATCAAATAATTGAATAAGAGCATGCCCATTAATAGCACCTTTGGTTAAATTATTGACTTTAGCAGCAAATTCAATGGTATCGTTCTCACGTAAGAAACGGGGGGCATTTACCATAATAGCAACATCTTTTTGGGTAATAAGGGTATTGTCAATAGTCCCTGTATTAAGTTCTGTTGTATGCGCAAAACCCATCATTTTCCAACGGGTAAGTGCTTCCGGGATTGTAAAATCAATGGTTACTTCTCCTTTATCGTTTGTTTTTAAGTGAGGGTAGAAGAAAGCAGTTTCATTAAAGTTTTTGCGTGTTTCAATTTGTTCTAAGGGGGCATTTTTTCTACCACTTTCCTTACCTGCCGCACCAAACACTTCCTCTTCCATTACCTCTTCTTCTTCCTCTTCAAATTCAATAATTTCTATTGTATCCGCTTGGTCCGCTTCTGTATCATCTGCCACAATAGACATTGTTGCCCCGGTAAGGCTTTTTTTCGCTTTTGCCATATAGCCTAACACAACAACCTCATCCATTTCCATATTATCAACCTCCAATACTAACGTAAGAGAATCGGTGAGTACCTGCACATGTTGTGTTTTATAACCCACAAAACTTACATGCAGCCAAATGCCTTTTGGTATGTTCTTTAATGAAAATTCGCCATCCAGATTACTTACCGTTCCTTTATCTGTGCCGGGAATAGAAACGTTAACACCGGCTATAGTTAAATTATCTGCGCCTGATTTAATAATACCTGTTAAAGTTCCTTTTTTTCCAATTAAGTCGGCCTTGCCTTTCTTTAACAATACAAACAATGAGTCGTTAGTAGCTTGCATGTTATCATGAAGGGTTTTCTTTCTATCTTTTTCTGCCTTAGCACGTTCTTCTTTCTCTAATTTCTGTCGTAAACGGTTTTGCATATCCCAGTAATGAGGGTTATATGCACCAAAGTAATTATAGTTTAACTCAAGCCTTGGATAGGATTTATGCCAATATCTCAGGCTATAATACGTTTTGGAAAGGCTATGGGTATTTGTTAGGCGGGGCACAATATTTTCTTTCCACTTATGCCAATAATGGTTTTTGTAACTTATAAAATTTGTATCCCAGAAAAGTGGAGCGAAAACATCCAGGGAGGCATCATAGAGGGTGGCCATCATTTCTGCTGTTACTTTTTCTCCTAAGTTATTTTTAATGCGAAGCTTCCATTGTTCTTGCTCACCTGGTAGTAATTTGTTTCGAAACGAAATAAAGGAGATGTCGAGTTTTTTATTTGTATAAGGCACCTTTATTTCCTGAAGAGAAACAAACGACTGTCCTTCTGCTACCTGAACAAATTGTACAGCAAATCCACCCCTGTGCTTTATCTCAATAGGAATTTTAACTTTCTCAACCTTTTCGCCTGCATAAATTGTTTTGGTTTCAACTATCTCATCTCCATGCAACAATTCATAACGAATGGGAGTATTGGGGGTAAGGGATGCTACCCAGAATTCTGCAAATTCACCGGGTTTACCAAAGCTTTTTATCGGAATAATCCAATCTTTTGCACAAACGGGCATTTGAGGTTTTGATTGAATTACCTGTATAACTTTTTGCCATGAAGCTGTTTGGTTACTGCTGTCTATGGCTTCTATCTTAATTTTATAGTATCCTTGTATTAGTCCCGAAAGTGATTTCTCAAAAGCAGATTTTTTTTCAGAGCTTTTGAATTTTTGTTCGAATAAGGTTTTGCCCTCAGGCCAAGTGTTTGGGTCGGTCTCAGTTTTATAAACCCTGTTCGGATAATCTTTCCTGAAGCTTAGTTCATTCATAAAAAAAGTATCCGGAGCTTCCCATGCACGATCAAAAAGAATTCTGTCCGGGGCTGAAAGTTGGGAAATACTTATGTTAACATCAGAACTGACTTTGCTACCATTTATATTACTTGTGTGAATGTCAATTGTTGGTATCGATTTTGCAAATAGCACTTCGGGAAGCTCCGTATTAATCATTAAAGGAGAACTGCTAATCTTCAATGTGTTTTTTGCACTTCGGGTTTCGCCATTTGCATCGGTAACATCAACGGTAAGGGTATAAGCATAAATCTGGTCTTTATCCTCAATGTCACTGTTATCCGTAAAATAAGAAATGCTAAAGTTCCCATCTTTATCGCTTTTTACACTCCCAACAGCTACTTGTTTTTTCGATCCATGTATACTAGACGAATACCACCACCATCGCGATTCTTTTTTTCTTTCAACCCTATAGGAGATTTTTGCATTGTCAATTGGATATCCGGCATAGGCCTTTGCAGAGCCCTCAATTTTTACAGAATCGTTATAACTGTATGATTTTGTAACAGGTTTAAAACTTACTTCAAAAGTAGGTCGTTTATACTCTTCTACTCGTATTCGTTGACTACCATAGTTACTTTTCAATGTATATATTCCATTCAATAAACCGGTAGGAATGGTTATGGAGCCGCTATAGGTGCCAAACTCATTTGACAGCACTTCAACTGAAGATAAATCCTGATAGTTTGGATCGATTAAAGAAACTTTATCTCTTTTAGTAGGTATTACCTGGCAGGTATCACCTGAATTTACCAACATTAAACCTTTAAAATGGATAGTTTGCCCAGGTCGGTAAATACCCCTGTCTGTATAAAGTACATTTCTTTGGTTCCTGTTAGTGTAGGCTCTATGTCGATATAGGTATGTATTTCGAACAAAGAGAGTGTCTCCTTTGTGGCTAATAAGTAATGAATTGGAGCGAGAGTCACCTGTAGGGGTAGCTATTCCATTAACTGAAGTTTTTATTTTGTCTGCAGTGTGATATTGGTACCTCTGCGTTGAATAATCGTATTGTTGATTAAAAAGCTCTATTGACACACTTTCAATAGGGGCACCTGAAGCCCTTTCGCAAACAAAATAATATCCCTTCTCTTTTTTAGTCGACCTGCTTAATACAAACAAATCCGTTACATTTGTAATAAAAGCAATAGAATTGGAGCTACGGCTTAGTTCTTCCTTATCTGAAACAACAATAGCATAAAAGCCTTTATCAAGCGCCTTAACAGGTACCTCTACCTGATGTTGCCTGTAATCGCCCATTTGCGGTAGAGCCTGCTTCCATTCAAAATTAGGTGTTTTAGTTTTGAAGGTATCCAATACAATACGCCCGTATCGTTCATTTTGCCTTGCCCACTCATAGTTAACTTTGTAAACTTTGAAATAGGCAGTGCCAATGTTTTTATAGTTTAGTTTTGTCAGGCTGGGCTTTCCGGATCCAATAAGTTGTTCTGATTTTATTGATAATACAGGTTCATTAATCTTTTGTACAATGCCGTTTAGGTATTCATGATTTAGGTTGGGTAATTCCTTTTTTGCCTTATTGCAAATCTTCAGAGCCTCCAGATAGAAATTGGTTGAGCCACCTGACTCAAGCGTGTATAAAAATCTTGCAAGGTGATAGAATGCTTCCAGTTTTAAATTCTTATTGTTGTTTGTTTCTGTAAGCCTTTGAAGTGCCTCTCTGTAAAGGGAATCTTTTAAAGCGTGAGTGCTTTTAGTGTGTATAAAGCTTAAACGGTTTAACTCCAGATCAAATAATGCATTTTCTGTTGAGTCTTGTAAGTGATAATTGGTTAAAAGCTGATATAATTGCAAAGCTCTATAAGTTAAGGAAGTAGTGTCGATTGTAGGTATATTATAAGAACTAAAGTTGCTTGAGGAACTAAAATAGTCAGGGTTATTTACCATAAATACATCAATAGGGATAGCTATGCCAACTTCTGTGTTTCTGTAAATGTTTATTGCACGGTGAGCTAATAAATCAAGGATTGTTGGTCTCCATTCCTTACCATAATTATCCAAAATCTCGTCGAAAATACCCACAGGGGTATTAAATAACTTATCAGGATTTTTAAGAGAAAGATTGAATTCATTTATTACTTCTTGCACAATCCGTTTTAGGTCCCAGGTTTCAATATCATCGCCAGCCTCACCCGATAAGCTTGTTCTCTGGTGAATCCTCCACCAATTTTGTCGGTAATATTGCCAATATAAATTACCGAGGATAGAATGGGCAACCTGGTCAACTGGAAATTCCAGAATTTCAATATCTGATTTTAGTTGTTGGATTACTTTAAAAAGGGCTTTTTCCTCATAGTAACACTTGTTTACCATCCGGTCGTTTATTACCCTAAGTTGAATAATGTGATTTTTCTCTAACCTTGACCGTTCGAAAATCATATTGTAAATGGGTTCTGCATCGAGTGGCAAGCCCTCCATTATAACAGAATCGGCCATGACAAAATGCTTTGTGTACCAATTATTATAGCCTTTTGTAGTAGTTTCTTGTCCAATAAGATTTTGGAAAGAAATTGTTATAATCAGAATAAAGAACAGATTGCATTTTCTCATAATAAAACGGATTTACTTTTTTAGATACAATTTCTAAAAATACTAATAATTATATCAATTAAATATATCTAAGCTGAAACCTAAAAGAAACTATTAAAATTTTATGTGTCATCCGTCCTAGTTAATCTACTATTAATAGTTCAATTTTACTTATGACAAATTATTTACCCCCAAAAGCCTTATAATACTTTTATTGTAACACATTGAACTAAACCACACTATCGCACTGTATCTTATATGATACTGAGAAATAACTTACATTTTAGCGGCTTTAATGTTTTACTAATATTGACATTGTGACAAATTAAGAAGATATATATATAAATGAGTTAATTAACAGTATTAATTCAAAACTATCATAATGAGAGGCATAAATTAAGCTCTTTAGGTTTTTTCCGGTAGGTTTAATGTGTAAGCAAAAAACCAAATGTGCTTAATGTGCGTGGGTATCTTTTCTTTTTTTTGAGGGAGGAAAACAAAATAAACCTTATGGTTTAGCAGAAACTTATCACAAAGAGATAATCAGATAATATAATAACTTGGTCGAATAGACAAGGGGAATTTCACTCCAAGTCTCTCTCAGAACCGTACGTGATACTCTCGCATCATACGGCTCTTCAGTTAATATTCCTATTAGTGAAGTCCTCCCATTTGCATGGTTGCTAACGGTCCCGGCTTAGGAAGAGTGTGGGATTCCACTACTCCAATTTGTCAAACCGTTGAACCAAAACGAAGGTAACAAAACTTTGTCAGACAGCAATAACTCCCGCATTTTTTCTGAAGCCGTGTTATAAATTGGCCGCCAATACCAATCTTGTCAGTTTGGTAGTAATTATCAACGAAGTACGAAATTGTTTTAGTTTTTAGAAATAGCAAATTGCCCGTGAAGGCAAAAGCTTACACTTGTATAATAATTATTTAATATTTCCTTTTTCATGTCTTAAGATGCAAAATATTTGCTAATTATTTTAAATAATTCATTCTTATTTATTGGTTTTGATATGTAATCATTAAACCCTAATTCTATATATTTTTCCCGGTCACCAATAGATGCATAAGCAGTCTGGGCAATAATTATTATGTCTTTATTAAATTCCCTTATTATATTAGTGGCTTCAGAACCATTCATTACTGGCATTTTTATATCCATCAATACTAAATCAACATCAGGATTATTTTTGCATATATCAACAGCTTCACTACCAGATTTTGCATATAAAATTTCCCTACAACTTTCATGTACTATTTCCGTTATATAGTTCCTTGATATTTCATCATCTTCTGCAATTAAAATTCTGAGATCATTAAAAAAAATAACCTTGTGATTTTCTAATTCATTATTCAAATTAATATTATTTTCTTCAACCAATGTATTACACAAAATCGTAAAATAAAACGTTGAGCCTTTTCCTAATTCACTTTTCAACCAGATTTTCCCACCGAGTATCTCTACATATGCCGTTGTAATAGCTAAACCTAAACCTGCTCCTTGAAAAGCTCGTGTATCTGAAATGTCTCCTTGAATAAAACGTTCAAATATAACTTCTTGTCTTTCTATAGGAATACCGATGCCGGTATCTTTTACAAAAAAATCAAAATAATTACCCTTTTTCTCATATCCGAATTCAACTGACCCTTCATCAGTAAATTTAATTGCATTTTTAATTAGGTTAGTAAGAATTTTTAGAACTTTCTCTTTATCTGTAAAAATGTTAGTTTCATTTGCTGGCAAAGTATTTTTATAAGTAAAGTTTAAACCTTTACTTTCAGCCTTACATTTGTAAAAAGAATTGAGATATTCGATTTGTTCATTTATATTCGTCTCTTCAATTAAAACTTTCATTTGTCTTGATTCAATCATTGAAATATCGATCAAGTCATTAATAATATTAAGCATTCGTTCACCACTTTTTTTAATAACTTCGATATATTCTTGCTGTTTATCACTTGAAAGTTTAGATGATTTTAGGAGATTTGAAAAACCAAGTATACCATTCATTGGCGTACGTATTTCATGACTCATGTTTGCTAAAAAAGCCGATTTTAAGTTGTTACTCTCTTCAGCACGATCCTTCGCAACTATAAGATCTTTCTCGATTTGTTTTTGAACAGTTATATCATTGCCAAAACCAATTATTTCTATAATACTGTTATTATTATCCCTTTTGATAAAAGAATTCCAGACAATATTTCTCTTTTCTCCTTTTTTATTTACAATTATAATTTCAGAATCGACTATTTTTTCATTTACTGATGTTTCAAATATTTTTTCTACTTGTTTATACTCTGTATCAGGATTTAATAACTTCCACCAACTCTTTCCTATTATTTCGTTCCTACTATATCCCGTTACCTTCTCTCCTGCAGGATTTATAAATGTTGTATTACCTTTAGAATCCATACCACATATTATATTGGGGGTTGTATTGATAAGATCAACTGAAAAGTCCCGTTCAACTTTTAATTCTTTCCCAGATTTTTTAATTGAATTAAGCATATTATTGATGGTCGTGCTAAGTAAGTCTATTTCTGCTATTTGTGTCGGAGAAACATTTTTTACTGGAAGACCATCTTTATCTGTTGTACTTATTGACTTAATAAGAGTATTCAATGGATTTGAAATACTTCTGGATAAAAGAAGAGAAATAATGACAGCTAATACTAAAAAAGAAAAGGAAAACAATAGAATAGTATTTTTAAGATTTATTATCTTTTGCTCAAAATCTTCCTTGTAAACTGAAGAGCAAATATACCACCCAAGAGGTTCATAGTATGTTACAAAAACTTTTTTAGGAAATCGAAATTCTCCTTCAAACCCAGGTTTATCCCAATCATATACCATAAAATGATCGGGACTTAAGGCTGTTCTTTTTAATTCGTGAATAAGTAAATCGCCAGATGTTGGATTTATTAATTGACTCATACTTCCACCTGCAAGATTAGGATGTACAAGTATTGAATCTTCTTCATTAAAAATAAAGTAATAACCGCTCTCACCGATTCTTTGTTTACTAATTATTTTATTCAAATCTTCAATTACTTCGTTAATTCTATTTTGCACATCTTTTTCAATATCATCAACATAAACACCACTTCCAACAATCCAGTTCCAAGGTTCAAAAAGTTTTACAAATGAAATTTTGGGTTGTGGTTCAGAGCGTCCTTGTGGTGTAGGTTTGGGCCACAAATATTCTACAAAACCTTCACCGTTCTCATGGCATATATTAATAAATGCTTGTCCTATATTTTTTTCTTTCCCTAAACCTTGATTATATATTGAGTCATCCATAGGATGCCCTGATAATTCTTGTAGAAATGGATGCATTATCATTTTAGGATTAGGGCGATTTATATCATTTATCCAAGAATATCCTACATCATTATCATAACGTGCCTTCTTAACAGCTTCAATAGCTCTTCTTTTTGCTTCAGATTCACTTATCTTTCCTTCTTCATATTCCCTGCACTCTCTTTTAATCATTGAAAATACCAATGTTACATTATTTTGTAATTCAATTTTCCTTCTTGAAAGTATCACTTCTTTAATATATAGAATACTGTTATGTTGCGATTCAACATGATTTTTGGTTGCATCTAATAAATTAAGTGCATTTACTTCAGTTGATTCCGATAATTCCTGTTTCGCCTTATAGCTAAAAAATAATGTTATTATAACCAACGATACAATAAGAACTCCAGTATTAGCAATTATTATTCGTGATTTTAAAGATTTAAATAAAGCCTTCATAATATCTATTTTTTACCTTCTATATTTTATTATCTATCTTCAAACATAAATTACATTATCTTGTTCAAATACACTAATTTATGAAAATGTGAAATATAATCAAATAAAATTTTATGTAAACCTATTTTAGGACGAGTAACAAATTTCAGTTGTGCGAAGCACAAAAGCGGGTAGGAAAAAACTAAAACAATTTTATATTATACCTACCGAACCTATCTCGATTAATTCAGTATCAAACAGCACAAATAAATTACACTTTCTATGTCAAACAGGACGAACCAATCTTAAAGTAAAAACTGTCAGAAAACAACTTAAAATACCATAAATTAAAACTGACTTAAAAGAGCAGAATACTCCATTTTGAATTTTTTCGTGGCTTATTTATAACGGTCCTGTGTTAACAATTGTGCGGGTTTCCGCCCTGTTTCATTGTCCCCCGTTAACCAAAGTTAAAGATAACTAAATTTGTCAAAAAACCACCTAAACCCCGCATTATTGTTGAACACATGTTATAAGTTGGGCGAATGTGCCACCATGTATATCATATTGGTAAAAACCTTTCTATGAAATACAAAATAATTTAGTATTTCGGCTGGAATCCTTATTGCCTAAAGGCAAGAAAACAAACTTTTTGGCAAACTTGTTTGACAAAGTGTTTGTTTATATAATTAAGCAGTAATTGACATATAAAACTTGCTTTATATGCTTTTATACCTTAATATTGTAAATACTTTACAAAATAACTAAATAAAATGATATTAGAAATTCGATTAATTAATTTTTATTCGATTAAAGATGAAGTTGTTTTAGATTTAAGAGCTGCTAACATTAAATCAAAAAATGCAAAAACTCTAAGCAACAATATCTTTAAATACGAAGATGATGATGTGTTAAAGACCACTGCAATTTATGGAGCTAATGCATCTGGTAAAAGTAATATTATCAAAGCGATTAGATTTTGTAGCTTGATGGTATTAAATTCTCATAATCACAATGAAAATATCATATTTAATTTTAAAAAATTTAAGTTTAATAATTTCGACAAAAAATCAAGTAAATATTTTATTCGTTTTGTCTTAAATGAAATTGAATATGAATATTCATTTTCACTTATGCAAAGTAGTGTTGTAACTGAAAGTCTTTACTATTATCCAAAAGGAAGAATAACAAAAATTTTTACGCGTGACGAAAAACTTGGCAAGCTTAAAAAAGACAAATATTCATTTGGGTCAATGATTAAAAGACCTTTTGATGTAGCAGAAAATACTTCTGATAAGACTCTTTTTATATCAAGGGCAAGTCAAATGGATAGAGATTTTGCAAAAGATATTTTTAACTTTTATAATAATACCTTTATTCTTGGTTATTTGGGATTTAATGCTCCACAAATAGAAAATCTTTTTGGTACTTACAAGAAAAACCTTTTGGAAGCATTAAAAGTTGCTGATAGTGATATTACAGATATAAAAATTAAAAAGATAAAGAATCCAGGTAAGAATTACAATGCAAATCTTAATGACATGACCTTATCAGTTGAAGATATAGTCCAAGAGCATTTGCAAATAACATCTTATCACAAATCCGCTCCTAATGTTGCTTTTGATTTCTTAAAAGAAGAGTCGTCAGGTACAATTAAACTTTTTTTGATTATGCTAAATATCTTAGACATTGTTAAAAACAATAGAATTCTACTTATCGATGAAATTGGAGAAAGTTTACATACCGATATTATAGAATATATTTTCAATATTTTCAGAGCTGGTAATACTGCTCAGTTAATATGCACTACCCACAATACTAAATTTCTAAACTTAAAGAAATTTAGAAAGGACCAAATATATTTTGTAAATAAAACTAAAGACGCTTCTTCAGACTTATATTCGCTTTATGATTATAGTGATTTTAGAGATACAATGGATTTAGAAAAAGCCTATCTACAAGGTAGATTTGATGCAGTTCCTTTTGTTAGTGATTCGTTAGAAAATCTTAAATCAATAATTAATGGGTAGAAAGAGACAGGCTCCAAAAGGAAAAAGAATAAGACCGCATTTTTGGGTTTTTTGTGAAGGAAAAACGGAAGAAGCTTATGTCTGTTTTCTGCGTTCCAAATATAGAATAGCGATTGAGATTGTACCCAAAATAGCAGGTCATAGTATTAATGAAAGATTTATAAAGAACTATAAAAAAGGAAAACCTACTCATAATAAGGATATTGATTTTCTAATGTATGACGCTGATGTCCCAGAAGTGTTGGAGAAATTGAAGGAAATTAAAACTGCCACTTTATTGGCATCGAATCCATCAATTGAGCTATGGTTTTTATTGCATTATAAAAATCAAGTAGCATTAATATCTACTAAAGATTGTATTAAAGAACTTAATAATAGAAATCACAACACATACAATAAAGGAAAAATAGGAAATAAACTTAGTGAAAAACTAAGTATCAAAATTTTGGATGCAAGTAAAAGAGCAAAAAAGCTTCCATTGTATAAAAATCCATCTTCAAATATGTATAAACTTGTTGAAATTCTTGAAAAATTAGATGATGAAAAACAATAAAACTCTTTGAGCAGCGAAGCTGCTTAATGTGTTTTATTAAAATCCTAAATTGCCCGTCACCTTAGATTTGTAAAAAGATGTAAACTTTGATACTTTTAATAGAAAGTATAACCTGAAAAATTTAAAAGAAAGGAACCCTAACAGTAAACTAGTTGCCCGCATAGATAAGATCTAATGCCCTATTA
>Ga0209475_10003528_pt1 | contig 14305 bp, 8 predicted proteins | sample tdDd471_FD_187128 | JGI IMG/M metagenome (GOLD analysis project Ga0209475, IMG submission 187128) | Marine sediment microbial communities from the Atlantic coast under amendment with organic carbon and nitrate - tdDd47.1 (SPAdes)... | ecosystem: Environmental > Aquatic > Marine > Coastal >... | reverse complement strand
AAGGTTTGGTTGCAATTTTATCAGTCAAGGTACCTGATCCCAAGTTTTCCTCGCAAACCAAAGATAAACTGGTTTCCTCAGAGGTCAAAGGTGTTGTGGAGCAAACCGTTAACGAGATGTTTTCCAACTATCTGGAAGAAAATCCCAAGCAGGCTAAACGCATGGTGGGCAAAGTGGTGGAAGCCGCCCGCGCCCGCGATGCAGCAAGACGTGCCCGGGAGATTACCAGACGTAAGGGCGCATTGGACTCTGCCAACCTTCCAGGAAAACTGGCCGATTGTCAGGAAAAAGATCCCACCCAGTGCGAACTGTATCTGGTTGAGGGAGACAGTGCGGGAGGCAGCGCAAAACAGGGACGTGACAGACGTTTTCAGGCTATTCTGCCTCTGCGTGGTAAGATTCTTAATGTTGAAAAAGCCCGTTACGACAAAATGCTGGAAAACCGCGAAGTAACAACGATGATCACCGCCATGGGCACAGGCATCGGTGCAGACGATTTCAATCTCGAAAAACTTCGCTATCATAAAATCATCATCATGACAGATGCTGATGTCGATGGATCTCACATCCGCACACTTCTGTTGACCTTCTTCTACAGACAGTTCCCGGAAATCGTCGAACGCGGTCACATCTATATCGCTCAGCCACCTTTATTCAAAGTTAAGAAAGGTAAAAAACAAACCTATCTTAAAAATGAAGGTGCGCTGGAAGACTTAATGATTGAGATTGGCACCGCAGACATGAAACTGATTCCTTCTGCCAAAGGTAAACAACCTCTGGCAGGCTCTTACTTGCAGACACTTTGCAAAAAGATATTGCAGTTTGGCAAAATCCTGAACAGCTTTCAGCGTAAAAAAGATCTCCGCATTGTGGAAGCAGTCCTTCGCAACACTTCAATTGGCAGAAAAAACATCGACGATCTTAAGTTCCTTAAAAAAGAAGTTCCCAAAATTGAGCCGTATTTGAAAACATTCTATCCGGAAATTTTCCCCTTTGATGTCGATTTTCTGGAAGATGAAGAACATAAGGCATACAGAGTTGTAATCACCACACGTGTTAACGGAATGGAACGCAAAACATACATTGATTACAATGCCATTCGCCATCCTGAGTACGAAGAAGCAAGAAAGTTACAGGAAGAGTTCAATCAACTCGGCAAATTGCCATACATGGTTGATGACAACAACGGTGGTGGAGTTATTCAGAGGCTGGAAGAGCTGGTAGAAATGGTTGTCAAGGCTGGAGAAAAAGGACAATACATCCAGCGTTACAAAGGTTTGGGTGAAATGAATGCTGACCAGCTTTGGGAAACCACCATGGACCCTGAAACCCGTACCCTGTTGCAGGTTAAGGTTGAAGACTCTATTGCTGCCAACGACATGTTTTCTGTACTTATGGGAGATCAGGTTGAGCCACGCAGAGAGTTTATCGAGGCCAATGCTGCAAGCGTACGAAATCTGGATGTATAGCTTTCAGTTTTTTACTTTTTGTTTACTCACCGGAACCTTTTGGTTCCGGTTTTTTTAATGCTTCTTGTCAAAAATTTCCCTAACCTTGAAAGCCAGAGACCTGGGTGTATAGGGTTTAGCAATAAACTCCATTTTATCTTCCAGTATATTCTGGCTTTCAAAGACGTTCTCTGTGTATCCTGAGGTGAATAAAATTTTCGTTTCAGGATTTTTCTTTGCAATATAGTCCGCAAGCTCTCTTCCATTCATGCCTGGCATAATTACATCAGTCATCAGGAAATCAATCTTCTTTAAAGTGTTTTCCAGAACTTCTATTGCCTCTTCTCCAGTTGCAGCCTCTAGTACGGTATACCCCTGTCGTTTTAGAATTCTGGTGGCAATCTCTCGAACCATTCTTTCATCTTCAACTACCAGAATCGTCTCATCCCCTCGCGGAAGTTCATCTGTGAATTTTTCCTCCTCGGTAATTTTTGACTCTTCATCAGTTGACAATAAGTAGGTGGAAAATATGGTCCCGTTTTCCGGTGTTGATGATACCTCGATATGACCCTTGTGCTGCTTGACTATACCGTAAACCGTGGAAAGCCCCAAGCCGGTTCCTTTATCTACGCTCTTGGTAGTGTAAAACGGATCAAAAATATGCTTTAGGGTTTTCTCATCCATACCCATTCCATCATCACTTATATTAAGTACAACATATTTTCCTTTGATAAGCTGATTACGTTTACAAAATTCATCATCCGGAACTGCCTCTACGGTTTCAATAGTGAGTACACCTCCACTTGGCATTGCATCCTTTGCATTAACAACAAGGTTCATAACAATCTGCTCAATCTGGACGTGATCTGCCTTGACTGCTGCCAGGTTTGCATCAAGTTTTGTAATCAATTCTATGTGTTCACCAATCAATCGGGATAGCATTTGCTCCATATTCAGTATCAAATTATTCAGGTTCAATACCTTAAGGCTGATGAGCTGTTTGCGACTAAAGGCCAACAGTTGCTTAACCAGTTGACTGGCCCTTTCAGCTGCCGTGTTGATATCATCCAGGGTTTCAGCCAACTCATCATTATCTTCCACATCCATTTGTGCCAGTTGAATATTTCCTGTGATACCGGTTAAAAGGTTGTTGAAATCATGGGCTATGCCCCCTGCCAGCCTTCCAACCGCTTCCATCTTTTGCGATTGCCTCAACTGATGTTCAAGCATGTTTTTTTCGGCCTCGGCAATTTTGCGTTTGCTGATATCGGTACAAAAAGCCATCAGTGATCCATCTGAAAGATTGACAGCATTATAAGCTATGTGCATGATATTTCCATTGTTACACTTAAGCTCTGTATCAACTTCAATATGCTGTTGTTCTCTGGGATTTAAAGCCTCTGGCTTGTATTTGGCAACCACCTCATCAGGTAATATCTGATGAATGTTTTTTCCTCGAAGTTCTTTTTCGCTGAATCCTGTCATTAAACAGGCGGCTTTATTTACGTCTATCAGGTTATCATCATTCGAGACAAAAATACCTATTGGGGCACTCTCAATGTAGGTGTGATATTTTTCTCTGCTCTCATTCAGCGCCTGTTCCGTCTGCTTTAAGGTCGTAGTATCAACAACAAAACTTACACCACTGTCAGGATCTCCTTCGAAAGAGGCTGCATTCATAATTATCGATAATCTGCTTCCGTCTTTTTTGATGTACTCTTTTTCAAATGGTAGACATACTCCAGTAGTTACAATTTCACGAAAGACCATTTTGTCTTGCTCTTCATATTCTGGCGGAGTTATTGATCTCCAGTCTATCAAGCCCTTCTCTAGTTCTTCTCTGCTGTAGCCAATCATATCCAGAAAAGTACTGTTGGCATCTGTAATTGCCCCATCTTTTTTCCAATACAACACACCGGCCGTATTGGACTCGAATAAATAACGTAATCTGGATTCACTTTCCACTAAGGCTTTCTCTGCCTTTGTTCTTTCTTCAATTACACTTTTCAGATCAGAAATAACCGTATTTAATTTCTCGGTTCGCTCCTTAACTTTCAGCTCCAAAGTAGTATGCGACTGTTGAATCTCAGTGGCCATTTGATTAAACAACCCTGCAAAAGTCGCAAACTCGTCTTTGTTTTCAATCTGACACCTGGCAGCGAGATTGCCACCAGCCAACTCTGTAGTAGCCTGAGATAGCTTTGATAAAGGGATAGTAATGCTTTTGATAATAATGCGTGAAACAATAAGACCAGAAAGAACAATAACAACAAACAGAAAAATAATTCCACTTATGACATAGTTTCTGGTTTGATATGCTCCGCTTTTAAATTCTGTGGCTTTATTAAAAGCGAAATCTGCCATTATATGGATATCATTGTGCATACTTTCAACATGTCTGGCACCTTTGCCTTTGGTGATGTTGGCTGCTTCTTGAATCTTGCCTTTTTTTATGAGGGTAATCACCTCGTCACGTATCGGTTTCCAAGCCTTAAATGATTTTCGTGCCTTTATCACATCCTTCTGGTGGCCCAAAAATCTTTTGTTAATGATCTCAAACAACTGGTTAATTTCATGCTCATGCTCATTAACAAGCAAAATGGCCGATTCAAGCTGGCTTTCATTCTCGGCCAAAACAACATCTTTCATCGATCGATGTATAGATACAATGTTGATTTTTATATCTCTTACGGCATTACTTACCACCATTGGATGGTTGTGCATTTTGTCTGTCAGATCAACCAGAATACCCATGGCATATATTGCCACAGCTCCAAGAATTACCGAAAAAACAATCAGCACACTAAAACCGAACAGTAACCTCTTTCCAATTGCCATTTTAGAAAGCATATACACTCTCCGCTAACGTAATAGTAATAATCGCCATGCCCATTGTTGTGTAGTAAATTTCCGTCACTTAAGGGCCAGTTTAACATTTATGAAACAAATTCAGAAGCTAACAATATTGTATCTGAAATTTTCCAACAATAACTCTCGTATTCTATGTTCTTTTTGTCTATTGATATCAATTGTTTGCTCTATTTGCAAAATCTGTTGCATCCAACTGTAATTAATGCTACTCAAAAAATAAGAATGAGGGATCATTCAATTTAACAAACAAGTAATTTTATATAACTCATAATGGAGGAAAGCATGTCTGCTACCGAATATACCTATGACGAACGTGATTTGATGTTTTTGCTGTTTGAACAGCTTAAAATTCAGAATCTTACCGGACTGAAACCGTTTGAAGATTTCGGCCAGGAAGATTTTGAAATGATCTGCTCGGAAGCTATCAAATATGCTAAAACTGTAATTGCTCCTACCAGCAAAGAAGGCGACGAAATAGGCGTAAAACTGGTAGATGGTCAGGTTCATGTTCCTGAATGCTTTAAGCCTCTTTACAACTCTTATTGTGAATCTGGCTGGCTGGCTGCCAGTGGTGATCCGGAATACGGTGGCCAGGGTCTTCCCTATGTCATGACTTCCGCTCTGGCAGATGTTTTCACAGGTGCCAACGTCTCTTTCTTCCTCTATGGTCTTTTGGGTGTGGGCGTTGCACACATTGTAGAAAAATATAAAGTACCGGAGTGGATGCCTGCTTTGGTAACACCAAAATTGTATGATGGTAGCTGGGCCGCCACTATGGGTCTGACCGAACCATCTGCCGGTTCCGATGTTGGTGCTGCAAAAACCAAAGCTGAAAAAATCGAAGGCACCGACCTGTACAACATTTCTGGTCAGAAAATCTTCATCACTGGTGGTGATCATGATATGGCCGAAAACATCTGGCACCTTCTTCTGGCTCGCGTACCTGGAGCACCTGCTGGTACTAAAGGTCTCTCACTGTTCCTCGTTCCCAAAATCATGGTTGATGAACAGGGTAACGCAGGCGAAAGCAACGATGTTAACGTAGTGGCAGTGGAACATAAAATGGGTATCCATGCTTCTGCTACATGTCAGCTTTCCTTTGGTGATGAAGGCAAATGTAAAGGTTGGCTGGTTGGTGAAGAAGGCGATGGCATCATGATTATGTTCAACATGATGAACGAAGCCCGCATCGAAGTCGGATTGCAAGGTTGCTCCTGTGCAAACGCCGCATACCAGAATGCTCTTGATTATTCTCGCGACCGCATCCAGGGTTCTTCCATTAAAGAATTCAAAAATCCCGATGCTCCTCGCGTTCCGATCATCGAACACCCAGATGTTCGCCGTCAACTTATGACCATGAAAGCCTTCGGCGAGGGTATGCGCTCCCTGATGTTGTATGCTGCATACTGTAATGATATGGGTCACCATGCAGAAACTGAAGAAGATCGAAAAAAATATATGGGAATCTTCATGCTGCTGACTCCAATCTGCAAAGCTTATTCAACTGATCGTGGTGTTGAGATGGCTTCCATGGCAATGCAGGTATACGGTGGCTATGGTTACACCAGAGATTACCCGGTAGAGCAGCTGATGCGCGATGCTAAAATAGGTTGCATCTATGAAGGAACCAACTCTATTCAGGCTCTCGATCTGATGTCTCGCAAACTTCCGATGGCCAAAGGTAAAGTCTTTATGTCCTATCTGGCCGATCTGGACAAAGTTGCAGAAGAAGCAGCAGCTCGCCCATGTTTGGCAGAGATTGTTCCTGCATTCAAAAAAGCCAAAGATACCATGGCCGAATGTGCCATGACGCTTGGTGGCTGGGGCATGAAGGGTCAACTGGAACTCGCCACTTCCCGCGCCGTTCAGTTCCTCGATCTGATGGGTGATGTGGTTATCGCCTCCGAACTTTTAAAACGTGGAACCGTCGCAGGTGCAACACTGGAAGCACGTGTCAGAGATAACGGCATTGATCCTGGTGATTCCGCAGCCGTTGAAGCACATCTGGCCGAAAACGATGAGTCTGCTTTCTATCATGGTAAAGTTTTAGCCGCACAGTTCTTCGTTAAAAATATTCTCCCCCGTGGAGAAGGCTGGGCCATCGCCATTAAAGATGAAGATCTTTCCCACATGGCAATGAAATTTTAAGTTGCAATAACTTAAGATATCAACCCCGAAAGGCTTTTGTCTTTCGGGGTTTTTTATTGTATTGTAGTGTATAAATATGTACAATAAAGTAGACGATTAAATATTTGGGAGAATGCCAGAGAACATACTGAGATACGAGTTCACTTAAAGGGGAAAATGATGAATCTATATGGTTCATATAAAAAACTACTTGGAAACTCCATTTCAGCGATATCTGCTGCAATTGAGATATACAACAAACCTAAAATGGACTACCGTGACGAGACATTTGTAGTCTTGCTGGTAAATGGCTGGGAATTGGTGTTGAAGGCTTTATTGTCAAAAAATAAACAGAAGATATTCTATAAGAAAAAAAGGAATGAACCATATCGCACATACAGCATATCTTCTGCTTTAAAACACACACAGTTGCTATTCCCTAGTTCAATTGATTATGAAGCGACTTCTGCCAACCTCAACTTGTTAATCAAATTTAGAGATAATATAATTCATTATTACAATGAACCAGGAATGAGTATAAATATATACTTACTAGCCCAAACATCAATTGTTAACTACCGAGATCTGTTAAAGAAAGCTTTTAATTATGATTTATCTAAAGAAATTACACTGGCATTACTGCCCCTAGCTTTATCAGCTCCAATAGACCCAATTGAGTTTGTCAATATAAGAGCAGGAGATGCTTCTTCATCACGAGAAGTTCGAGAATTCTGTAATGCACTAAAGCAAACAGTTATAGATCTTGAAAACACTTGCAACGATACTGCTAGATTAATTACATATTTCAAAGTTAATTTACAATCTGAAAAGAAGATTAAATCTAGCGATTTTGTTATTGGTATTGATGGAAAAGCAACAGGAAAACCAGTATATGTTAATAAATTTATTACTCCAAATGAATCTCATCCACTTCGTAGAATGGATATCATTACATCGAGATCAAAGCCTGATGAAGAGCCTGGAATGAAATTGACAGTTGGTGGTAATCTCCTTACATCACATATTTTTGATAAAATTGTTAAACATTACAAAATAAAACAACAAGAAAAGTATTGTTGGAAAGAAGAAAATGGCTATATAACAAAGTATTCATATACTTTTGTCGATTTTCTAAAAAAATTATCAAAAGAAGAAGTCGAAGCTGCAATATCTCATAAAACAAGCAAAGATATTAAAGAAGGAATGGTGGCCTGATACATTCTCCCCCGTGGAGAAGGCTGGGCCATCGCCATCAAAGATGAAGATCTTTCCCACATGGCAATGAAATTCTAAGTTGCAATAACTTAAGCTATCAACCCCGAAAGGCTTTTGTCTTTCGGGGTTTTTTGTTTGTGTTTTAATGTATAAATGTATACAATTTTTTCGTGTTGGAAGATAATGGAGCAAGGTAGGAACCGTTGCTCCAACGTAAAAGACAAATGAAAAAGTGGAATAGAGAATGGAAAATTGAATTGATAGAAAAGTCCAACCCAAAATGGCTTGATCTATTTTTTGATATTACCAAATAGTGGATACCCGCTTTCGCGGGTATGACGGCATAAGATATTTACCCAACAAGGAAAACCCCAGTGAACAATAAAACGAACACCCAACAACTAATCAAGCTTGCCAAACAGCACGGCGTGAGCGATGTACAATTAATTTCTGCTGAATCAATTATGGTTGAGGATCGTTTTCGTCTGCATTGCGAAAAACCCAAATGCCCCGGTTTTGGACAGGCTTTAAGCTGTCCACCACATTCGATGACACCCAGTGAATTTCGAGAGCTTTTAAAAACTTACCAGACCGCTCTGGTCTTCAAATATGATTTTCCGATTGGCATTTTTGAAACCGATGAAAGAGACGACGCGGCAAAATTGATTCACGAAACTTCGGCTGCACTTGAACAACATGCCAAAACGCTGGGTTTTGTCAAAGCAAAATCCTTTGCCGGTGGTTCCTGCAAATTAATATTCTGTAAAGAGTTTGCCGACTGTCAGGCACTTGGAGAAACAGGCGTTTGTCGTTTTCCAGATCTGGCAAAAGTTTCCATGTCCGGTCTGGGAGTCAACTTCCACGAGCTTTCCAAATTACTCGGCTGGCAAATGATGAAAGACGAACATGGCGCAGAGATAAAATCCGAAACCGCCATGATGGCAGGTCTGGTGTTAATCTTCTGATTCCTGTTTATGCGGATAAGTAAAGCCCTCACCGATAACCTCATGCACATCGGTTACGGTTACAAAGGCATATGGGTCTACCTCTCTGATCATATCCTTGGTTCTGACCACCTGACTTCTGGCGCAAACGATATACAATACTTCCCGGGGTTGGCCGGTCCAGCCACCTTGTCCGTTTAAAATCGTAGTGCCACGCCCAAGGGCATTCATGATTTTCTGGGCAATCTCGTTCTGGGTTTCGGAAATTACCATCAGGGCTTTGGCAGAATAGGCAGCATCCTGAATCAGATCAAGCACACGACTGCCAATGAAAATAGCTACCAAAGTATACATGGCCTGCGGTAGTGGAAGATATACCAGAGAAATGCAGATCACCACAACATCCGCAGCAAACATGGTTCTGCCAACCGACCAGCCATAACGGCGACTGATAATACGGGAAATAATATCACTTCCACCAGTGGTGCCACCAAAACGGAAGATAAGACCAAGTCCCAGACCAACGCTGACACCGGCATAGAGCGAGGCCAACATCATGTCATCCAACGGCAATCTGAAACTTCCGAAAACACTAAGCGAGACAGAAAGGCAGATGGTACCATAGAGGGTGTAGATCATCGCCCGTTTGCCAAGCTGCCAATACCCCAGAATAAAAAGCGGAATATTGATAATCAAGGAGCTAAGTCCGGGGTCTATATCAAAAGCCAGTTTCAGCAAAACAGCCAGACCCGTCACACCACCTTCGGCCAGATTGTTGGCAATATTAAAGTAGTTGACCCCAAAACCCATTAAGGCTGCTCCAAAGGCAATAGCTACAAGGCGTTTAATAACAATACTTTTTGACATCTCGCATCTCCTCAAACATCTAAAATATCCTGCCGAAAAACAACTTCAATTCAGCGGCTGGCTTATATAACGCTACTTGTTACTTTTTGCAAGAAATCTTTATCATGTTTTCATCAAAATTTATCTTTTGCAAAACCATAAAAATATTCTCGCTACAGACAAAAAAAAGCCCCCGGTTGTCCGGAGGCTTTTGAGGTTTCCTTTAATGATTTCTCAGGCGAAAAGCTGGCTTTCTTCATAGAAGGCCAATTTTATTTCGTCTATTAGCTCAGTCATTCTGCCATCTGCGATCTGTAAAAACTCGTTTTCTTTACTGGCAATAATCTCCATGTTGGGGTTTGGCTTGTCGTAACCAATACCAAGATAGACACAGATTTTTCGTGCCAGAGCAACAACGGCTATATTCAGTTTGACTTTGGTGACAATTTCTGTCCACAATACTTCCGGTAAATTATGGTGATAACGGATAACTGCTTCCAGAGTTGGAGAGAGGTTCCAGTTGCGGGCAAGCTGACCACCTGCATGAGTGTGACAGAAACCAAAGGCATCTCGTTCCAGATCAAGTTCATCGAGGCTTGGATCCTTTTCCATAGCCTTCCTAATAGTTTTCATCTCGTTGGGATAGGTGCGAATAAACAGAACCTTTCCAATTCCGTTTAACAGACCACCGATAAAAGCTTCTTCGGTGTCAGTATTTTCAAACTCTAGCGAAACCAGTCTGGAAGCAATACCGGTACCAATGGCCTGTTCCCATAGTTTGATGCTGTAGGGATCAGAACTTCTGTACATATTCAGAATAGCTGTAGAAACTGCAATATCCTTGATGGCTTTAAAACCCACAACCAGAATTGCACGCTGCAGGGTGTTGACCTTTCGCAAGAGACCATAAAAACTTGAGTTGGCAATCTTTAAGATCTTGATAGTCAGGGCTTGATCGGACTTGATGACATTCTCCAGATCACCCGCAGTTGAGCGCGGATCTTCGATGACTTGCATGATTTTTCGAGCAACCAAAGGTAACTGTTTGATCTCACTGGTTCTATCAATGAGTTTCTCCAAATCGGCCTGACTCTCATCATCCAGCTTGTCAATCTCCCCCAGAAAGTCGTATAGCTCTTCCATCAGAATCCCTTCAGCAAAGTTTAAATTTTCCTCTACATCCCTACAACCATAATTTTATCTTATTAATAATCATTTTACAATAGAAAAGGTCTCGTTTCAACCTAATACAAAACTATTTGAAAACGGACATAAGTTCAGGGTCATCCTGCATATTTTCTACTTTCATGAAGGCCAGATATATCGCCAGATCCTTCAACTCTATGCCATCAACAACCAGTTTCTCCCTTAAAGAAACCAGCTTCTCAACCGGAGCCTGTTCCAGATCATCCAAGTCACTTTCAGTGATGCCGTCTTCATTTTCAATTTCAAAGAAGTCCAAGGCTGCCTTCAGCAAATCGCGTCTGGCATAAAGCCAGGTCTTAAAAATCTCTTCTGCCATCTGTTCTTCTGCCGCATCAACAATGCCATTACGAACAGACAAGGCCGCTTTTGCTTTATTTTTACCAGCCTTCAAAGATACTTTTCGGCCTTTTTTCCTTTTTTTTAAGTAAATTCCTTCCAACATGTTACGAATTTTGCGTGAACAGGCCAAATATATCTCCACAAACTTGTCATCATCAATTTTTTCCAGTAATTCGTGGTATTCCCAATCCATTGCTTCCTCCAGTATTCAAAGAAAAATAAGCCTGTAGTTTAGCTGTGATATGACAAAAAAGCCAAATGTTTTTTAACACAATTGGAATTTTTGCTTAAAATGTCATCATGGTGACAACTTTTTGCTTGAAATTGGAAAATGATTCTTATATAATCCCTCCATACTTTGAAAAAAGGAAATGGGGAGAGGGCAGGTTGAGTGGGATGTGATCGTCGCTTAAGCGACGATCTGCGTCTTTTTCTGAGATCGCCCCCAATACATTAATAAAACATCTTCCACCTATTTTAAAGCACCCATAAAACACTGATATGCAACACAATATTCCACTTAACAACTGCTTAACCCACTATAACCACAGGTTACCACAATCCAATTAATCTTGACAATTCATACATATACATGATACCAAGACTTATAAAATGAATAGCGGTTCATTCCATGTGATTAATGTCCATTTTCCGAAAGCTTATGAAAGCTTTCAATGTTCTATATGTTTAAGGAGAAACCAATGTCAGAAGAATTGAAAAAAGGCGGAGCATTCGTACTGGAAGCATCAGAAACCAAAGACGTCTTCACCTATGAAGATTTCGACGAAGAAGCCATGATGTTTGGTAAAACAGCTTATGATTTTGTTACCAACGAAGTTCTAACCCGCAAAGAAGAAATAGAAGCCGATGATACCAAAGTTGCCGCACATTCGGAACTGATGAAAAAAGCAGGCGAACTTGGTCTTCTGATGGTCGAAGTTCCTGAGGAATATGAAGGTCTTGGACAGGGTCTCAACCAGGCCATGCTGGTGGCAGAAAACTACAGTAAAAACGGCTCTTTCACAACTTCTATGATGTGTCACACCGGTATTGGCTCACTGCCAATCGTGTATTACGGAAATGAAGAACAGAAAGCCAAATACCTGCCGAAGTTGGCCACTGGTGAATGGCTCGGTGCCTATGCCCTTACCGAAGAAGGCTTCGGCTCAGACGCACTCGGTTCAAAAACCAAAGCAGTCTTGAGTGAAGATGGCAAATTCTGGACATTGAATGGTACCAAACAGTTCATCACCAACGCCGGTTTTGCTGACGTTTATACAGTTTACGCCAAAGTAGACGGCGAAAAATTCACCGGATTTATCGTCGATGCCAACAGCCCCGGCGTATCAACCGGCCCAGAAGAACACAAAATGGGTATCAAGGGTTCCTCAACCCGCCAGTTGATCCTTGATGATGCCAAAATTCCCGCAGAAAATCTGCTTGGTGAAATCGGCAAAGGTCATAAAATTGCCCTGAACATCCTCAATATCGGTCGCTTGAAACTTGGTCTTGGTTCACTTGGCGCATGTAAAGAACATCTGAAGAACACCCTGCAATATGCCTCAGAGCGCAAGCAGTTTGGAACCACCATCAATAACTTCCAGATGACCCAGCGTAAATTTGCCGACATGGTCACCGAGATCTTCGCTGTTGAAGCAATGGCATATCGTACCTCCGGCATGATCGAAACCGCCATCGAGCAAATTGATGTTGCAAAAGACGATCCGACCTACCCCGGACGTAAAATCGGTTGTGTTGAAGAATACGCCATTGAAGCTGCCATGTTGAAAGTCTATGGTTCTGAAGCTCTGGCCCGCGTGGTTGACGATGCAGTACAGGTTTTCGGTGGTTACGGATTTATCGAAGAATATCCGGTTTGCGGTGCCTATCGTGATGCTCGTATCAACCGCATCTTCGAGGGAACCAACGAAGTTAACCGTATGCTGATGCCTGGTACCCTGATGCGTAAAGCCATGGGCGGACAGGTTGACCTGATGACACCGATCACCAACCTGATGGGCGAAATTAAAGACAACAGCATCAATAAAGACGCTAAAGAAGGCGTACTCGGAAAAGAAGCAACCGCAGTGGAAATGCTTCGCAGATGGGCCCTGTTAGGTCTTGGTGTACCGGCACAGAAATCCATGGCCGATCCTAAATACATGATGAAAAACCAGATTCTGCTTGAGCTCACAGCCGACATCATGATGGATCTCTACGCTGCTGAATCAACCTATCTCAGAACCATGAAAATGATTGAAAGCAAAGGCGAAGAAAAATGCGCCGTTCCAATCATGATCACCGAAGTAGTAGTATACGAAAAACTGCGCCACGCCATGGAACTGGTTCGCCAGGTCTGCGCAAACTGTTCTGAAGGTGACAACGATGCATTCGCCAAAAACGAAAAAGCCATGGAACGTTTGACCTACTCCTACGGTCTCGACACCATGACCCTAAAAGCCAATCTGGCCAAACACGTAATCGAACGCGAAGATTACAACCTCGAATAATAAAGTGCGGAAAAGCAATTTGTGTCAAAAGCCTCCCGGTTCCCGGGGGGCTTTTTTTTCGGTAAATAAGTTAATTGCCAGTTAGAACAACCTCACCCTCGTGCCTTTTGGCACGATCCCTCTCCCTAAAGTGGAGAGGGAAAACACCAATATAAAAAACCATCACCAAATATATCTTTTAACATGCTGATTTTTTTGATACATTCTGCTGGAAAAACATCTATCATTTCAAAATTTATAAAGCAATTCTTTAACTTGAGGATAAACGTGGAACAATCGACAGTTGTATTTATAGGAATCATTTTCAGTATATTAATACCATTGATTTTGGTGTTTTTCAGTAAAACCAAACCACTCATTGCAACACTTCCACCAGGGTATAATCTAAAAGAACAGGCCGACAAATGGAACAGTTTCGACATTGTTCTTTATCTATTTGAAATAATGGTTATCATTGTTTCTGTTGTAACTGTGTCCGGCATTTTAATATTGATTTCACCCATTTTCCTGCCTAATCCTGATTCTGTTGATTTTCTAATAGTACCTTCAAAATTTTTGCTAGTACTACCGGGTTTGTTCGGAGGATTCATTGTAACAGCCTGGGCATCCTCGACTTATTTGAAGAAAAGGTTGAATCCCTCCGAACTTGAGGAGTTCAGGATTTATAAAAGTGCCCAGCATAAAATAAATGAGGATAAACTGGGATACTATTTGCTAGCTTTTCTGATTCCGATAGTCCTGATAATGATAGTGTTGTTCATGAATACTTACGCAAGTTTGTCAAATGATAAAATCGCTA
>Ga0209475_10003524_pt1 | contig 14326 bp, 7 predicted proteins | sample tdDd471_FD_187128 | JGI IMG/M metagenome (GOLD analysis project Ga0209475, IMG submission 187128) | Marine sediment microbial communities from the Atlantic coast under amendment with organic carbon and nitrate - tdDd47.1 (SPAdes)... | ecosystem: Environmental > Aquatic > Marine > Coastal >... | reverse complement strand
CAGCACCAACCAGAATATTTCCATTATACGGCTCCTCTAAGTAATATTCTAATCTCCATTTTTATTTACGCAAGGCAATGTTAGCGGCATTGACCGCTCCCATGATTGCCTTGACAAAGGGGTTGCCCGCAACGTATCGTGGGATGTCCCAGGCGGCGGCAAGGGAAGTCGGTGCAAAACCGACGCGGTCCCGCCACCGTAAGCGGGTACGAAACCGGCAGCATGCCACTGGACCGTATGGTTCGGGAAGGCGTCGGGAGTAGGATGATCCGCGAGCCGGTATACCTTGGCTGCCTGTGTTGGATATTTTCTTCCCGCGGAGGGAGAGATGTCTGGAGCCAACCCTCTCGATTCTCCCTTCTTTGCAGATAGCGGAGTACTGCTGTACATGCATCGTTTGTGGCACATATTGCCGGTGGGGCGTGTCTTACTGATATGTGGCCTGTTTGCCATACTGTTGTTGCCGGTATTTGCTTTGGCAGAGGAAACCACCCAGGCAACAGGCGAAGAACCCTGTGCGCCGGGAGACGAGGCCTGCCAGGCGGCAATGGAAGATGAAGATGCCGATTGCCTGCCCGAGGTCATCATGCACGGGGCTGGCCATGATGATACCCTTATGCATGATCGCGCCGCTGCGGGTACAGTGTTGGAACGCAATGACTTTGACGATGCCGGTGACACGGCGGCGGAAACCATACAGCAACAGGCCGGGGCGCGGGTAACCCGCATGGGCGGGGCCGGGTCGTTTTCCACATTATCCCTGCGGGGATCTACCGCAGATCAGGTGCTGGTGCTGCTGGACGGCATCGCCCTTAACTCGGCGGTGGGCGGTCCGGTGGATTTATCCCGCTTGCCGGTGGGCAATATCGGTCGTATCGAAATTTACCGGGGAACGGTGCCCATTGCCTTTGGCGGTGGCGGCATCGGCGGAGCAATCAGTGTAAGCACCCGCAGCGGCCATGGCAACAAGCTGATGCTGGAAGCCGGAGGCGGATCTTTTGGCTCACGGCATGCCCGGGTGTACTGGATGCAAAAAGTGTCGGACTGGAAGGTTTCCCTGGGCCTTGATTACAGCGGATGGGAAGGCAATTATGATTTTCCCAACGATGGCGGCACCCGGTTCGACAGTTCTGACGACACCGTTTCCGAGCGATCCAATAATGATTTCAACCAGATCAATGCCCTTACAAAGGTGCAGGCGCGTTTTGGGCGGCACTGGCGTGTGTCGGTCATGGACTGGTTGCTGTATCGGGAGCAGGGTATTGCAGGCTATGGTTTGTATCCGGTGCAGGATGCCCGGCATGCGCCTTTGGATAACCTGACAGCGATAAAGCTCGAAGGCGTTGATTTGCTGGAGCGAATACAGTGGGACACCACCGCATCTTTGCGGATCGGCTGGTCACGGCTGAGCGATCCACTGTCGGAGGTCGGTTTGCGTACCGACGATTCCGATGATCTGTCCCTTAGCCCGCAGATTCAGAGCGTGGCAAAAATACAGGCGATGTGCTGGTGGGATATTACCCTGCAGGCAGGCTACAGTTACGAGCATTTTGAGCCTTCCGATGCGGGAATGACCCCCGGGGCTTCCCGGCGGCATTCCATAACAGCGGGTTTGGAAAGTGGTTTTTCCATACGGGCCGCAAAGTTGCTCGTGCTGCCATCGGTGCGTATGGAGCACAGCCGCAGCAGCATGATGAACCGCTACGATACCGCCGCAGACACCGGTACTTCCAGTTCCACTGACAGCGCCTTTCGTCTGGCGGTGGTCAATACGTCTATCCCCTTTACCCGGTTGAGCATCAGCGGGGGGCGCAGCTACCGGCAACCGTCATTGTTTGAATTGTTCGGCAACACCGGCACGGTGCTGGGTAATCCCTCTCTTGCGGCGGAAACCGCATGGAACGCCGATGCTGGCGTAATTGTGGATACTGCGGATCACTGGTGGGAAGTGAGCCTGCGGGCGGAAGTTTATGGCTTTTATTCCGATGTGACCGACCTGATTCAGTTTGTGCAAACCGCCCAGAATATCTCCGTGGCCATGAACATTGACAGCGCCCGGCTGTGGGGCATCGAAAGCGGCCTGCGGCTGGAAGTCTGGCGGCATCTGCGGGTATCGGGCAATTATACCTATTTGCATTCTGAAAACACCGGAGAAATTGCGGCGCGGAAGGGCAGGGATCTTCCCCTGCGGCCCCGGCACAGCTGGTTTGTCCGGGCAGAGGGATATGATTTCAATATGGGGCACGGGGTTAGTTTCGGCATGTACGCCGAACTGGAAGGCACGGGCGGCAATTATCTTGATAACGCCAATCTGGTGTATGTGGATGACAGACTGTACCTGGGAGCGGGTCTGCAATTTGATTTTCCCCACGGACTGTCCTTCAAATCCGCGTTTCGGAACCTTACCGGCGAGCAGTCGCTTGACCTGACGGGTTATCCCCTGCCGGGGCGCTCCTGGATGCTGTCTCTTTCATGGAAGGTCTGGTAGTAATGAACAGACGATATACGATACTATGGCTGGTGATGGGTGTGTTTATGATGGTCGGTTGCTCAGATGCGGCGGATCGTCCCGGCCTCAACGGACAGGTCCCCCAAAAACCGGATTACCAGGGCGCAGACGGCCCCTGGGCTCTGGCGGTGATGGCTAGTGATTATTTCTCTTCGTCCCTTTCCGTAATAGATTTGGTGGAGGGGCAGCTCTTTTATGAAGGCATTATTGACAGCGGCTCTGCCCTGCCGGGTCTGACCATGGCCCTTTCCGGTGATGTGGTGCTTCCCTCGCAGCCCCTGCCGGACAATTCCCTGATCCTTATCGACCGCTATCCCAACGGCGTCTTGACGATTATTGAGCCCGCCTCCCTGATGGTGCGGCAGCAGATTTCCGTGGCCACGGGTTTTGCGGCAAATCCTCACGATGTCCTGAGCCCCGATGGGCGGCACCTGTGGGTTTCCCGGTATGAGGTCAACCCCCGGGCCGGGCAGGAAGCCTTTGACGGCGGTAGCGATATTCTGATTGTTGACATGCAAAGCGGAGACGTAACCGGGCGTATTGATCTGTCCTCCTGCGCCGATGAAGGACTGTGGGCCCGCCCCGACCGCCTGTTGCAGGTTGATGACAAAGTATGGGTATCCCTGAACCATCTTTCCGAGGATTTTACCGTCGCCGGTCCTGCCCGCTTTGCGGTGCTGGATATCGCAACCGGTTCTCTGGACCGGGTGGTGGAAGTGCCGGACCTGAGCAATTGCAAGGGGATGGTCTACGATGCTGCGGCGGATCGTATCTACAGCAGTTGCAGCAGTCTTTTCCGCTTTAATGTCGATTTTGATCCCGCCTCTTCCGGTGTAGTTGCGCTGGACCCCGGAGCTGCCGACGGTAATCCCGAGGTGCTGGTCACCGCTGCCGACGACGATGGTCAGGCCTATGGCTTTGATATCGATCTTGACGGCTCCCGGGTGCTGGTGATGCGTTTTGGCGATCTTGACGCCGATATTCCGGACCAGTTGCTGGCCCTGGACCCGGCCACGGGACAACAGTATCACATTTGCGATTCCGCCACCGCCTTTGGCATGGGAGGCTTTTGGGCCGAGGCCCGCAGCGGTCTGGTGTATGTCGGTGACGCCGACCCCCACGCTCCCCGGGTGCATGTCTATGGTTTCGCAGATGGGCAATACGACCTCAGCCACAGCATAAACACCCATCCCAATTGCGGGCTGCCGCCCCGGGCGATTCGATCATATTGAGAAAAACAGAGCAAATACGGGCAAATACTTGCCCTGTTGCATGTGCGGGGTATGATGATGTATCGGTATCACATCATCCGGAAGTACATCGTCAACAGGGCCGAAGGAATTTTATTAGGGAAAGACCGTTATGAGTCCTGATATTCAAGTATTACCTCCCAGCACCTCTTATTCCCGCCGTGCCTTTGCCTGGCGGTTTTTGCTGGTGTTTATCGGCGTTAATCTGGTGGTGTGGGCCGTGGCTTACAGTCTGTATTATGTGGAGCGCCGGGACACGGAAAGCGCATATAAACAGCGGGAAGCCATGATGGTGCAGGTGCAGACCGACACCATTCATCAACAGTTTGACCGCTATGCCGCCGACGCCCTGTACTGGAGTCAGGAACTGGAACTGCTGTATTTTGATCCATCCCTGACCGGAGAAGACGGCCCCGCCCGGCGTTTGCGAATGATCGCCGGAGAGTACAGCGCGTTTCTGAAGAATTCCGGACAGTACGAGCGCATAACCGTTATTCGTGAAGACAGCATGGAAGTGCTGCGGGTGGAATATGGCGATGGCTACCCCGTTGAAGTGCCTTCCGCAAGGTTGAGCCATGTGGGAAAAGACCGGGTGTTTATCCGGGCACAGCGGTTGCGGCGCGGCGAGGTGTATGCTTCTCCCCTGACCCTGGCAATGGACAATAAAGCCGTGGTGGAGCCCTACAAGCCCCTGTTGCAGGTTGCCTCTCCGGTGTTTGACGCCAGCGGCGAGCGCTGGGGCGCACTGGTGCTGACCTGCCGCGCAGAAGTTCTGCTGAACGAAATCCGGCGGCTGGGAGAGCTTTCCGAAAGCCGGGTGATGCTGCTAAACAGTGACGGACACTATTTGTTGTCGGACAATGCCGACGATACCTGGGGATTTTTGCTCAGGGATCGACGCAGCCGTGGCATGACCGCCACAAAACCGAAACTGTGGAAAACCATGCAGGCCTCGGCACAGGGACAGTTCCGTGATACCGATGGCCTGTACAGCTGGGGAACCGCTTATCCCTTCCGGGGTGATCTGAAACCCGCAGAGCGTCAGGGGCATCCCCGGGGCATTGGCCGGGCAGAGTACAATGCCAAGGTGTATCATCTCAAGGTGTTGACCATGGTGCCGGATGCGGTTGTGGCTGCGGGGCCTGGTCGTTTGCTGCGAAAAATGGCATTGGTCTGGCTGGTGCTGGTGGTGGTCCTCACCGGGCTTTCCTGGCTGGTGCTGGTGGCCTATATGCGCCGCAAGATTTTCCAGCGTAACATTTATCTGTATGCCCACTACGATCAATTGACGGGTGTGCCCAACCGGATGCTCTTTTTTGACCGCCTGGGGCAGGCCCTGTTGCAGGCCCGGCGTTATGGCAAGCCCTTTGGCCTGTTGTACATGGATCTGGATGGATTTAAGGAAGTCAACGACTCCTTTGGCCATAAAATTGGTGATATGGCTCTGAAGGAGGCCTCCCTGCGTATGGTGGATACCCTGCGGGAATCCGACACCGTGGCCCGTATGGGGGGCGACGAATTTGTGGCGCTTCTCACCAATATCACCACCCGGGAAGACACCGAGTACGTCACCGGGCGTCTGGTGGAGGCTCTGGCCGAGCCCTACGAACTCAACGGGTATACCTGCTCCATGAGCGTCAGCATTGGCGTGGCCCTGTGCCCCAACCACGGTCTTGACAGCACCGTGCTGGTGGCAGAGGCGGATAACGCCATGTACCGGGCCAAACAGGCGGGTAAAAATACCTATCGTTTTGCCGACGGCAGTATGGCGGCCAAGGCGAAGAACCACGACGACTAGGCGAATCACATCATCAACCGCAGCCACATGACTGGATACAGCATGAAGTAAGCATGGAAGCCCCTTTGACAAGGAGTGTATGCTATGATTTCCGGACGCAAACAATCGCTGCTTTCGTTGATTTTCAGAGGGTTGTGGACCAGCCGCCTGGGTATCCTTGGGGTGCTGCTGACTACCATTTCCGCCTGTCTGATCGCCACGGCGTTGATTCTTGAAGCGCTGGGTATGCTCACCGGGTCCTATCATGGTCTGGTAACCTATATGCTGCTGCCGGGATTTTTTATCCTTGGACTGATACTCATTCCGGTGGGAGCGTCTCTTGCCCGGCGTGACGCATCCCGTCGGGGGGCGTGGTCCGAAAGCCGTCTGGTGATTGATTTCAGCAACCCCCGGCATCGCCGGTTTTGGGGGTTTATTCTCGCCCTGTCCATTTTCAACTTCGGTATTGTGTCGGTGCTGAGTTATCAGGGCTATCATTACACCGAGTCCGTGGCCTTTTGCGGCACCCTCTGCCATACGGTGATGCACCCGGAGTATCAGGCGTATCAACGTTCTCCCCATGCCCGGGTGTCCTGCGTGGAATGCCACATCGGCGCCGGGGCGTCCTGGTTTGCCAAATCCAAAATGTCGGGGCTGCGGCAGGTGTGGGCCGTGGCGGTGGACAGCTACAGCAGGCCCATACCCGCTCCCATTGCAGAGCTGCGGCCTTCCCGGGAAACCTGTGAACAGTGTCACTGGCCCGAGGTGTTTCATGGTGATCGCCTGCGGGTGATACGCCGTATCCCGGAAACCGGTCCGGCAACTGATCCGGAGCTTACCGCCATGCTGCTGCATGTGGGTGGGCGTGACAGCAAAACCGGCAGCTATACCGGTATTCACTGGCATGTCAGCGATAACAACCGGGTTGAGTACCGGGCTTCCGACGACAAGCGGCGGGTGATTAGGGATATCCGGGTAACAAAACCCGACGGCAGCACGGAGGTGTATGTGAAAGAAGACGCGCCCCCGGTGCCCAAAGATGCCCCCTGGCGGCTTATGGAGTGCATCGACTGCCATAACCGGCCCTCCCACATTTACGAAACCCCGGATGTGGCCATTGACCGGGAGATTCTGCTGGGCCGTATCGACCCCACATTGCCGGATATTAAAAAAGCGGTAAAGCAGGCGGTGACTGGTTCCTATGGTTCCCACGATGCCGCTGTGGCGACCATAAAGAGTTCCCTGCTGGCCTATTACCGCAAGCAGCATCCGCAGGTGCTGGCGGAGAAGAAGACCGCCATCATTGAAGCCGCCAATATCGCCTTTAGCAATGTGTATTCCCGTAACGTCTTTCCCCATATGCGTATCGGGTGGCATACCTATCCCAGTCATCTGGGGCATTACCGGGATCTTGGCTGCTTCCGCTGCCACGACGAGGAGCACGAAACTCCCGAAGGCGAATCCATTGACCAGGACTGCGATGCCTGTCACAGCTTTATTGTTGAGAACACACGGCAGTCAAAGCTGGACGACACCAGCAAACGCTTGCTTTTGTGGGCCAACTGACCAAAAGATCATTTTAAAAAAGAAGGGGGGAATGGACGCAAACGGCAACTTATGGTATTTTGTTATGGCTGAAAATGTCACGATATTGGAGAGAGACAGGAGCAGGAGCCATGTTGAATGCGTCGTGGAAGCTGATAGCGGGTTGTGTGTTGATGAGTGTTGTTCTTTTGGCTTGGGGATGTACCGGAAATGACGATCTGGATAATCCCGATGGCGATACCGATTCTGTGGTTGACCGGCAGGATACCGATAGCACTGAAGAAGACGTGGCTGACGGGATGGATATTGATGTGGATGATCAGCCGGTTACTGATGGAGATACTGATGATGCATCTACAGAAGAAACCGATAGCGATGCCGATGGTGATACGGATACGGTTACGCCGGAAGAAATCTGCAACAACAATGTTGATGATGACGGCGATACCTTTATAGATTGTGATGACTGGGACTGTGCCTCGTACCCTGCCTGCAAACAGGAAATCTGCAACAACAATATCGATGACGACGGCGACAATTTTGTTGATTGCGATGACTGGGATTGCAGCGAAGATGCTGCCTGCCGAAGCGAAATCTGCAACAACAACATCGACGACGATGGTGACAATTTTGTTGATTGCGACGATTGGGACTGTGCCTCATTCCCAGCCTGTAAACAAGAAATCTGCAACAACAATACCGACGATGACGGCGATAATTTTGTCGATTGCGACGATTGGGACTGTACGTCGGACCCTCATTGCCAAAAGGAAATCTGCGATAACAACATTGATGATGACGGCGATACCTATGTTGATTGCGATGACTTTGAGTGCACCCATAACCCGGTGTGCCAGACCGAGATTTGCAACAACAATATCGACGATGACGGCGATACCTATGTGGATTGCGATGATTTTGAATGCACCCACAACCCGGTGTGCCAGACCGAGATATGCAACAACAATATCGACGATGACGGCGATACCTATGTGGATTGCGATGATTTTGAATGCACGTCAAACCCTGCCTGTCAAAAGGAGATTTGCGACAACAACATAGATGATGACGGCGATACCTATGTTGACTGCGATGATTTTGAGTGTACCTCCAACTCTGCGTGCATCACCGAAATTTGCGATAACAACATCGATGATGACGGGGACAGCTTTGTCGACTGTGATGATTTTGAATGCACCTCCAATCATGCGTGTATCACTGAAATCTGCGACAACAACATAGATGATGACGGCGACGAGTACGTTGACTGTGATGATTTTGAATGCGCCTCAAACCCGGTATGCATCACTGAAATTTGTGATAACAACATTGACGATGACGGTGACGAATACATCGACTGCGATGATTTTGAGTGCACCAATCATCCTTCCTGTCAGACCGGCGGTGAAATTTGCGACAATTTTACCGACGACGACGGTGACGATCTGATTGACTGCGAAGATGCGGACTGTGCCGATGACCCGGCCTGTCAGGTGGAAGACTGCGATAACGGTATCGATGATGACGGTGACGAGTATATTGATTGCGATGACTGGGACTGCAATAACGATCCGGCTTGCCTGGTGGAAGACTGCGACAACATGACCGATGACGATGGTGATGATCTGATTGATTGTGAAGATGCGGACTGTAGCGGTGACCCCGCCTGCCAGACGCCTGATGAAATTTGCGACAACATGACCGATGACGACGGCGACGACCTGATTGATTGTCTGGATCTTGATTGCAGCGGGTTTCCTGCCTGCCAAAGCGATGTGGAAGTCTGCAACAATCTGAGAGATGACGATGGTGACGGCTTTGTGGATTGCAACGATTTCGACTGCGCTGGTGATGCCGCCTGTACCGGCACCGGTGAAATCTGCAACAACTATGTGGATGATGACGGCGATGATTTTGTGGATTGCAGTGACTTTGATTGCCAGGATCATCCTGCCTGCGCCGGAAGCCGTGAAGTCTGCGACAATGGTCTCGATGATGATGGTGACGGCTATTACGATTGCGACGACTGGGATTGCGATACCTCCCCCGCCTGTGGCGCAGTGCCGGAGATCTGTGACAATGAAACCGATGATGACGGTGACAGTTTTGTCGACTGCGATGACTGGGACTGCAACACGTCTCCCGCCTGTGGAGCGGTGCCGGAAATCTGCGACAATTTTGTTGATGATGATGGTGACAATTTTGTGGATTGCGACGACTGGGACTGCGATTATGATCCCGCCTGTCAGTAGAATTGCATGTCGGATTACATTCTAATCCGACATGCAGAGGCGTGTGGTTCGCAGCTGCATACGGGGTTGCGTTGTCGGTTTCACTGAAACCGACCTACCCCCGGCGATGCCTGCACGTTCTCCCAACCTCACAAAAAACGTTCTCCCAACCTCACAAAAAACGTTCGTCCCGAGTAAGGCCATCGGCCTGTATCGAGGGATGAGGATATCCCCGTCCAGCCTTCGATACAACCCTTCGGGTCACTCAGGCCGAACGTGGTCGGGGGAGGCTCAAACCCTGTAATTTACCGGCATATCCGGCTTTTCATTATAACCTCACCCCGGCCCTCTCCATAAATTGAGAGGGCGAAAAGGAATGCCGGGCATATAATCATAGCCATCCATAAAGCCTTTCTCCATTTATGGGGAAAGGTTGGATAGGGGTTATAATAGCCTGGGTGGTGGCAGGAAACCCTGCATTTATCAAGGTTTGGAGAAGGGGGTGCCACGGTCTTTCACCGAAGGTGAATGGCCGTGCCAACGTTACATTGGGAGAACACACTGCCATCGATCCTGCGGATCGAAGACAGTGGCACCCGGTATGTGGTAATGCGGTATAACCTGAAATTTATCGGGGTTGCCGGGAAGAACAGAAGGGTGTTGGGGGACACCCTTAAAAACACACAAAAAACGGGACACCCGAAGGCGTCCCATTTTTACTGAATGCGCGTTTGGAAGCGGAGATCAGAAGCGGAAACGCGCACCCAGCCCCAGCGATTTCTTGTCAAAGGCTTCACCTGCGGCAGGCTTGAGGTCGGCAAGTGCGAAGGTGAGGAAGATGTCCATTTTGCCGTTAAGGAGGGTGCCGCCGGCGGTGAGCTCGACAGGAATAGAAGTGCGGTCGCCAAAGCTGCCGGTGTCCGGGCGCAGCAGCATGTCGGTGCCGAACATAAGGTCAAAGAACAGCCAGTTGGTGGCGTTTACGGTCACGCCGTATTTCAACAGAACGCTCAACTGAGGCATTTTGCCTGCAATGTCTTCGCTGGCAAAACCGGCGTTCAGAGCCAGACCGGCGTTGATGCGCAGCAGGTTTTCGATGATGATGTACTGGAAGGGCAGGCCCACTTCCACGCCAACCAGCTGGTCGCCGAATTCATCGATATAGGTGCCCATGCCCGGGGCATAGATTTTCAGTTCGGCTGCCAGCATATCCAAAAATGCATAGCGCCCATAAATGCTGAAACCACCGAATTTGGCGCCCTGCAGGTCTTTGCCGTAGTTCAGGGCTTCCACGGTGGCGCCGATTTCGAGGTTGTTCATAATGCCGTAGCCAAAGCTCAGGCCCAGGGTCAGATCCTTGGCAGCGCGGTCTTTGTCCAGGCCAATGCCGATATCCAGACCGGCCTCACCCATGGAGGGATGCAGGGTCAAAGGACGCTGGGCCTTGGCTTCGGGATATGCATCGGCTGCTGCTGCCGAGGTTGCGAACATAAGAACTGCCACTGCTGCCAATACTGAAACTTTCTTCATGAAATTACTCTCCTGTGTAACGATCAATTATGGTTGGTACCCGGCCTGTATGCGGCGGGTCGTCGATTCATATGTCAGATACGGTCATTACGTCTGGTTCCTGCGCCGCTTCACCTCCTTTCAAACACGCACACCCGGTGCGGGTGTGTCGCCGCTGAAAGGCGCATCATGCCGCACCGGTACTCCCGGCAAGGACCCCGGTAACTGCAAGGGCCGTGCCAGTTATCCCCCAATGGGACGCAATGATTTGGTTACATAACTAGTGCGTGGTAATTGTTATGGATTTAGGTAAAGGCCCGCAATGTTACCTCTTGCACGGATTCATTGCAGGCAACAGAGCCCCTTAAAAGTGGTGCGAAACAGAACCTCAGGACTCCCCGGTGTGCGATTTCGCACCTTCGGCAGGCTCCAGTTCCTGGGTGGTCATGCCGTATTTTTCCAGACGCCGCAAAAGCTGAAACCGGCTGATGCCCAGCAGTTTGGAGGCATCGCCCTTTTTGCCGCTGCTGATTTTGAGGGCATGCTGGATCATTTTCATTTCAAGGGATTCCAGGGTGTCGATGCCCGGCACAAAGTCCACGGGAATGGCTTCCGCAGCGGAGCCGCAGGCAACCCCGGCGGAAGAGCCGTTTTGCAGCATGCGCTCCGGCAGATGCTGGGCTTCTATGATCCCATCATCGCAGAGGATTACCGCCCGCTCGATGATGTTTTTCAGTTCCCGCACGTTGCCGGGATAATCGTAGGCCAAAAGAATCTGCTGCGTTTCCGGCGAAAGGGGAGCAAGCTCGCGATCAATGGACTGAGCAAAGAAATCGAGGAAATGCCGGGCCAACAGCAGAATGTCGCCGTTGCGTTCCCGCAGGGGCGGAATTTCTATGGGAAAGGCGCTTAAGCGCTGGTACAGATCAAAGCGGAAGGTGCCCTCTTTGACCATGGCAGCCAGATCCCGGTTGGTGGCGGCGACGACCCGGGCGTTGACCGGATGCTCTTTGGTGGAACCCAGCCGCTGATAACGGCGGCTTTCCAGCACCCGCAGCAGCTTGCCCTGCAACTGCAGATCCATGTCACCGATTTCGTCCAGCAAAATAGTGCCGCTGCCGCCGTCGCTGAAGGCGCCTTCCCGGGCCCGGTCCGCACCGGTGAATGCGCCTTTTTCATGTCCAAAGAGCATGCTTTCCACCAGGGTATCCGGCAGGGCGATGCAGTCGATGGTTATCAGGGGTTCGCCGTTGGGGCAGGAAAGATTGTGCAGATACCGGGCCGTGACTTCTTTGCCCACCCCGGTTTCGCCGGTAAGCAGCACCGTGGTGGTGGCTCCCCGGCTGACTTTTTTAAGCTGCTCTTCCACTTTTTTGATGGCCGGGGAATCCCCCAGCAGCCCGGCGTCCGCGGGTTTGTCCCGGTTTAGCCAGGCTTTCCGTACCGCGGCCCGCTGTTGCAGCTCCAGCACCTTTTGCACAATGGGGCGCACGCTGGTTTCCTTGACCAGATAATCCTCGGCACCCATGCGGATGGCGGTGATGGCGTTGGAGATGGTTTCGTAGGCGGTCATCATCACCACCGGGGCTGAAAGCTGGCTGGCCAAAAGTACCGGTATAATGCTGATGCCGTCGCCGTCGGGCAGCTTGTGATCCAGTATGATGGCGTCATACAGATTGCGCCGGGCCTGTTCGGTGCCCTCGTGGGCGGTAAAGGCCACGTCGCAGGCAATGTGATGCCGCCGCAGCTCGCGGCTGATGGCATAGGCATATAACTGCTCGTCCTCAATGACCAGCACGGTAAAGGGACGCTGCTCTTCTGCAGATGGAACCTTGTTCATCAGCTCTCCTTTTTGGGCAGGGTCACGGTGACACAGCAGCCGCCGCCCTCCCGGTTGCCCAGGCTCACCGCGCCGCCGTGGGCCTCAACGATTTTCCGCACCACCGTCAGTCCCAGGCCGGTGCCGTTGGGTTTGGTGGTGTAAAAGGCGTCAAAGCACTGCCGGGGTGTTTCCGGCAGCCCCGGCCCTTTGTCCATGATGTTCAGGGTCACAAAATTGGTGTCAGCCCCGGCGCTGCACTGTACCGGACCGGCGTTTGCCGTGGCTTCCAGAGCGTTTATCAGCAGATTGAAGACCACCTGTTTGAGGCCCTCGAAGTCGCCCATAACCTGCAAATTATCGGGCACCTGAACCGCTATGGATTCGCCGCTGCCCCGGCGGGAGGCGTCAATAAGCGATATGGCGCTGTCCAGCACCCGGCGCAGGGACACCGGTTGCACCGAGGTATTATAGCGCTGTGCAAGGGACATATAGTCCCGTAAAATCATGTCCAGGCGCACAACTTCGTCGCCCAGCATGGTGACGATGGCTTTTTCCTCGGGGCAGTTTTCAAGGCCGTTTTGCAGGGATTCCAGGGTTGCGCCGATGGCCAGCAGGGGGTTGCGGATTTCGTGGGAAAGCTGGGCCGCCAACTCGCCCATGGTGGCAAGGCGTTCCTGGCGCATGACGGTGTCGATGCCCCCGGGTTCCGGTTTTTGGGCCCGGATCATCACCATGTACCCCACCATATTCTGCGCGCCGTCTGCCAGCAGTAAGGCTCTGATATTACCGGGGAAAACCCTGCCGTCGCGGTGGCGCATAATTATATCTTCTTCGTGATATCCGTCACTCATCAAGAGGAAGCGATGGTCCAGAATCGAGGTGATATCCTCGGGGCTGCGGAAGAGTTCGCCGATGTGTTTGCCTACCAGTTCAACGCTGCCAAAGCCGCAGAGGCGGCCGGTGGCGTCGTTACAGGAGGTAATATTGAATTCCGGGTCCACCAAAAGGGTGGGGGCGGTTTCGCCCAGGGCCATGTGCAACAGCTGCCGTTTGACCCCGGCACCGGCGGCGGCACGGGTGCTTTCCACGTCGGCGAGGATCATCCGCTGGCCTGCGGAGTCAAAGGGAGTGAGTCGAATTTCCCGGCGATATTCGTCGGTTACGGCTTCCGCAGAGTCGCCGGAAGGCCAGAGCATGGACGACGGACTGGTGATGTTTTGCCCCAGCATATCCATGGCAGTGGTGATGATTTTGTCCAGCATTGCCGGGGGAATATCCGGCAGATCCGCGGGGCCGGAAAGCCCCCGTCCAAGGATTTCTCCCCCCTTGTCAATGAGCAGATGCCGCCGGGAAAACTCGGTGTCCATGGGGGTGAGGGCTCCGCCTAAGGTCTTGATATCGTTGTCTAAAAGGTCTGCGATGCGCTGGGCGTAACGGAGCATAATTTCCCGCTGTTGGGCGCTAAACGGGGTTAATCCCGCCTTCTCAAAAATGATGTACCCGTACATTTTTGGCCCGGATAACACCGGCACATGGATAAACCGGTGGTCGCCGATCATATCCGCTACCATTTTTACGGCGTCAGCGGGGAAGACATTGCCCACAAGTGCCTGTAATGACGAGGTTTCCCAGACACTGCGGGTGGTGATGGCGTCAATGGTGCCGCTGCCCCGGATGTCCTTG
>Ga0209475_10003523_pt1 | contig 14333 bp, 9 predicted proteins | sample tdDd471_FD_187128 | JGI IMG/M metagenome (GOLD analysis project Ga0209475, IMG submission 187128) | Marine sediment microbial communities from the Atlantic coast under amendment with organic carbon and nitrate - tdDd47.1 (SPAdes)... | ecosystem: Environmental > Aquatic > Marine > Coastal >... | reverse complement strand
TTAGTAATATTGGGGCTATAAAAGCAATCGTTGTAATCTGAGCAAGCAGAGGCTTGGTATTGTTATTTTAAATAAAACCAACCAAATAACATTGTATTGCTTGCTAGTTAGTTCTTTCGAATTTGCATTAGATTTTTTAAGCAACCTTCTGATTTTGCACTGCTGCCAAAACCATTTACTTGTAATATGCTTTATAAATAATTAGCTTAATGCAAGGACTATTCATATTATCGAATAGTCCTTATAAAATTTTATAAAAGTATTTAGATTAACATTAAATATTTTTGATATTTGAGTAGGCAGAATTACTATTTACTAAGTTGTAATCATCTGATAAAGTTTGTAAAAACCTTATCAATAGCCTTAGGCTTATTAGTATCTTTTAGTTCTTTAATTAAGTATGCCATATTTCTTCCAAGAATCCTCATAGTTTCAACACCTTCATAGTCTTTCAATGCCTCACTAGGTTTAGCTCCGTGTATGACATTCCAATACGTAGACGATGGAATCACCATTTCTGAGATATTTAAGTAATGGTTAAGACCGTTATAGGTTGGCATCCCGCCTGTTCGTCTTACTGCTGCGATAGATGCTCCTACTTTGTGTCTTAATATTTTATTTGTTCCACATGTATAGAACAATCTGTCAAGAAAGCTTTTCATTGTCCCGGCTATACCTGAATAATAAACAGGCGAACCTATTAATAGGCCATCTGCATTTTTTAATTTCTGAATAACTATATTGACTTCGTCATTAAATATACATTTGTCATTAGCATCTTTTGCACATTTATTGCATGCAATACATCCTCGTATACTCTTGTTTCCTATGTGTATTATTTCAACTTCAATGCCTTCTTTTTCAAGTTCTTCAGAAACTAATTTTAGCGCATGAAACGTATTTCCGTCTTTTCTTGGGCTGCCGTTTATTGCTATAACTTTCATTTACCCTCCTTATGTTATTTCACTAAGCTCATTAAGTGAAGTCCCATTTTACTTTTACATATACTTTTTCCACTAAAGCTATTTTAACATGCTGGAATACATTATGCATATTTAATTTTCTGCTCTATTAGTTCTCTAACATTTTTATCATGTTTTTAACAAGTCCATCTATATCGTACTCATTAATCCTAAATAAATATGGTGCTGTTGCAATTGGTACAAAATTATCAGGAGCTCCTAGAGTTTTGAACTTAATAGATAGTCCGTTTTCAGCAATAACTTGACCTACATAATATCCAAGTCCACCAACTATATTATGGTCCTGTGCAGCAATTACTCTTCCAGTTTTTGCTGCTGATAAAACTGCATCAACATCTAGTGGCTTAATTGTATGCATATCTACAACTCTAATATCTTTACCAGTTTGTTCCTTAATTATTTTTGCTGCCTCAAGTGCAAATTGAACCACTATGCCACTACATATAAATGCACCATCATCACCTTGGTTAGGAATAAGTGCTTTCCCAATCTGATATTCATAGTTTTCTGGATATATTGGCTTTATAGCTTCAATGCCACTTCTAATGTATACAGGACCATCATATTCTAAGGTTGCTTCTAACATTTTGCATATCTGAAACGGATCGCCCGGTTCTAATATGGTCATGCCTGCTATGCTACCCATAATTGCACAGTCTTCCAAAGCACAATGTGTAGCTCCGGAAACACCTGATGAATATCCTGCATAGTTTCCAATAAGCCTTACGTTTAATTTTCCATATGCCACATCTGTTCTAACCTGTTCACAAGCGCGCATAGATATAAACGGGGCCATCGTAAACGCATAAGGCATAAATCCTTCATGAGCTAATCCGGCGGAAAAACTAACTAGATTTTGTTCTGCAATACCTACATTAAAACTTCTTTCAGGAAACTCCTCTACAAACCATTTATTTCTGCTTGTACCCATAAGGTCAGCATTAACAACCACTACCTTATCACTAAGCTTGCCAAGTTCTGCTATGTATTTACCTGCAACATCTCGAACTGCTACCATATCTCCAAAACTTTGTGTAATATTAGTCATCAAGGTCACTCCATTTCTCAATATAAGCTTGCTCCAATTGTTCAATCGCCGAATCTCTGTTTTCTATGCTCAGCTGACCTGCGTGCCATTTTACGTTGTTTTCCATGAAGTCAACACCTTTGCCTTTTACTGTCTTGCAAATAACTACAGTGGGAATATTTGAGTCTGCAGGAGGCAGATTATCAAAAGTTTTTATTAACTGCGTGATATCATGTCCATCTACTTTAACTACATTCCAGCCAAATGTCTTATATTTACCTGTTAAATCCGTTAATCCTGATATTTCTTCTAATGTACCATCAAATCCGAGCTTATTCTCATCGATTATGCCGATTAAATTGCCAAGCTGCTGATGCTTTGCATTCATTACACCTTCCCATATTGATCCTTCTGATTGCTCACCATCGCCCATCACAACATATACTCTGGATTGTGTATTAGCTTTAAGCTTAAGCCCTGCTGCTATTCCTGCGCCTATAGGCAAACCATGCCCAAGGCTTCCTGTGGACACCTCTACATGTTGATTAATGAGATTGCATGAGTGCATGGCAAATCTTCCGTTATCGCTTGCATACTCTTTGTTAATGTCCACATGGTTATAGCATCCAATTGCTGCTTGGTTATAGCTAGTTACAGCTGCTGCATGCCCTTTAGATAGAATGAACCTATCTCTTTGCTCCCATTCTGGGTTATTAGCATCATAATTAATTTTGTATTGCCACAAAACAGTCATAATATCTGCAACTGATAAGTCACCACCTATATGTATTACATGTTGAGTTGATAAATTGAGCAGTTTTTTTCTGATTTCAAGGGATGCCTTTTCCATTTTCTGAATCTTTGTTTTCATCACACCAGTCTCCTTCTTCTGCTATGTCGAAAAAATGTTACTAGTACTGTATTAATTACTACAATACAGCATAAATAATGTTTTTGTCAATACTGTTATTCGATAATATAAAAATAAGTATAATTAGCTATAATATAATTCGATAATGCCGAAATAATATTGCCTTTAGCTTAGTGTTGTGGTATGATTTTAAATAAAATAAAAGTTAATAGGAATGGATTGCATTATGGCAGATAAAAAATATATACAATCAGTTGAACGTGCGTATATGATACTAGATTACATAGCGAAAAAAAAGTCAGCTAAACTAAATGAGATTTGTGATCATACCAGTCTAAAAACATCAACTGCGTTTGGGATTCTTCAAACACTTGAACACACAGGGCAGATTTCCAAAAGTATCGATGAACTAAACTATAGCCTTGGGTTAAGCACATTAAAATTTGGTTTATCCTATCTTAATGATTCCAGTATTACATATAAGATTAACAACTTACTACGCAAAATAGTAAGTGAAATAGACGAAACAGCATATTTTGAAATTCAAGTAGACAAAAATAGATTTTACTATCTTGATTGTATTGTATCGTCTCAACCGCTTAAGGTTGTACCTGATGAAAATAAATATATAAACTTACCTGATAATTCAGCTGTAGCCAAACTTTTTAATTCAAAAGAAGATGTGGAATTTACAACGGACTTAGAAGAAGTAGATGAAGGTTTAAATTGCTTTGCCGTGCCATATAAATCAGGTGGAAAAGTTGTTGGATGCATTGCACTCACCGGTCCCAGCTATAGATTTACTAAAGCAAAAATGAATGAAGCACATGCGGCATATATAAAAATTATGAAGAAGCTTGGGCTTGAGAATCATCTATAATGTTAATATTTACTGTTTTATGTTTGTGTGAAACTATGAATCATTTACTAATTTTATTAAGTGAAAATTCACCGGCCATAATTAAATAAAAATTAATGTTAGTAGTTAAATGGTGGTTTGAAAATGTATGAAAGTAGCGAGGAGATAGCTAATAAAAGTTTAGCCATATACTCGTTTAACATAATCTTACTATTGCATTGACAATCCAGATATTCGTGGTAACCATGAGGCTAAAAGTCATATGAAATATATTGAATAATTGTGCAAGTGTAGCCCTTGAATTTTTGATAAATATGATAAGCTTAGAATATCAGTATAAAATTGAACTTATATGTTTTGTATAACAGTTGCATAACATGTACCACTAGCGGAGCCAGACATTAACTGCGATAGTTGATATACTTGTAGTCAAATGGGTAAAAATGGTGCAAGAACGTGATAAACTGCAACTGTTGTTAGTAAAGACTTAGCATCATATTATTCATACCTGGAGTGTCACAGGATTGAGTCTCATCAGCGTTACCAAAGAGGTTTCCAATAAAGGAAGCTGCGTATTTGTTTAACAATAGTAATAGTGATAATTTATTTCTAACGAAATGAAGTGAAAAATTAGGGGTTGTATGGGATATAAAAGCATTTAAACAGTGGACTTTATGGTAGTTATCCTGTTGGAAATTATCAAGTGAAAAGATGTCATATACTATAAATGTATTTATAATATCTATCTTTTGTGTACCCTTTGCAAGTAGCACAGTTGTTGCTTTTGATAATATTTAGGACAGAATCAGGATTAGTTGTTTAAGTATTATTTTCAACCAATTTTCGTCTTAATTTTGCATTAAAAAAACCAAATGAGTATAGTTACCCATTTGGTTTTTTCTTTAAAAGTATTTTACTTAATTAGTAACCCCAAACTTCTAATTCGGCTTGTCCGCCAAGTTTACCTAAGTTGGATGGGTTATTGTAATAGAATCGTACATATTTACCTGTACCTGTTACTACACTTTCATTCCATCCCCAGTTGCTCATATTAACCCCTGCTAGAATGGTTGTAAAGTTTACTCCGTCATTAGATACCTGAATGTCTACACTCGGTGCGTGACCGGTCATTGCAGAATTATAACGTACTTTAGTAAATGTCTTGGTACTGTCAAATTCAAATAATACCCAAGCACTTGTAGGATATTCCCATTCTGTTGCGACATAAGTTGTTGTGTTTCCGTCAACAGCATTACTTGTAGGGGTATTAACACCGTTAAAATTAGTACTTCCTGTTACAGCAGTGTGACCTAATTTAGCTTCTGTTCCTGGTGTAGGTGTTGGAGTTGGAGTTGGCGTAGGTGTAGGTGTTGGAGTTGGAGTTGGCGTAGGTGTAGGTGTAGGTGTAGGTGTTGGCGTAGGTGTAGGTGTAGGTGTAGGTGTAGTTCCGCCACCTATAGTTCCCCAAACTTCTAATTCACTTTGACCACCTAGTCTTCCAACACTAGTTGGGTTGTTATAGAAGAATCGTACATATGAACCGGACGCCGTAATAGCACCAGTTTCTCCGTCACCCCAATTGCTCATATTAACACCTGAAACTACTGTAGTGAAGTTAGTTCCATCATCTGAAACCTGGATGTCCACATTTGGTGCGTAAGTAGTTGCAGCAGTATTCCATTTAATGTTAGTTATATTCACTTCAGTTCCCATGTCATACATTATCCATGCATTCGTAGGTATAATCCATTCTGTTTGAACTTTTGTGTTAGTATCATTATCAGTTAGATTAGATAATACAGCTCCATCAAACTCTGTGCTGGCTGTAATAGCCACAGGAGCTCTTTCTGCTTCATCAGGGTCTGAGGTTGAGGTTGGTGTTGGTGTTGGAGTCGGTGTTGGTGTTGAGGTTGTTGTCGGAGTAGGCGTAGGCGTTGGTGTTGGACCTGGAGTTATTAGATTAGCTAGAGCATCTGTCGCCCAATCCATTCTAATATTCCACCAGTTAGTCACTACATCAAAGTTGTGACCTTCATTCAAACCATTCCAAACTGTTCTTTCTCCACCAAATGAACTTGCCATAGCCATTACAGAATAAGCTGGGCATACATCATCAAAGTACCCTGCCAATATTGTAGCTTTGCCATTGTATCTCTTTGCGAAGTTAACAGCGTCATAGTATCCTGATTCAACTTTAACCACTTGCGGATCTAAGCCATTATCAGAAGCTCTTCTAACTACTTCATTAAATCCGCTGGCTTTATTGTTAAGTACTGCTGCATACTCACCAAAAGCAGGTACACATGCAAATACTTCTGTTACTCTTGAGTCTAAACCTGCAGTCATAACTGCAAGACCGCCACCTTGGCTCTTACCACTAACCAATATGTTAGTATCATCAAACTCGGGTAGAGTATAAAGATAATCAATAGCTTTTAAAGCACCTAATACAGTCCATTTATAATGGAAAGTATCTTTGTCTCCGCATGCTGAATCCAAATAAGTACCTGTGCTTACAGTTGTATCAACACTCGGATCATTAAAAGCACTAATTGAAATGATGATAGCTTGATTAGCAGGGAAGTTTCCTACTTCTGTACCAACAGGTTGAGTTCCGTATGCTGGTAATTCAATAATTGCTGGGAAAGGTCCTGTTCCAGATGGAATTGTAATCCATCCCCATACTTTCTTACCATCAATATTATCCAATATTAATTTAGTTGTTTGACCTGCAGACGGTGTAGGTCCTGAGTTCGTTAAGCCAACATTGCTTAACTGAGTTTTAAGCCCATTCCAGAATGAATCAAAATCTGAGGGTTCATAAGCTTCTGGAACAATATCATAAGGATCTACTGCTACTGATGCAGTAAATGTTCCGTTAACTTTTAATAGATAAACACCTGCATGGCTTGGTACAAAACTTACTTGGCCGTTGCCACCCACAGTACCTGAAGCAATAGCAGTACCTTTAAGATCTTCGTAAACTTCATAGGAACCGCCTACTGCCTGGCTTGTATAAACAATAGTTTCACCCATTGTATAAATAGCTTTTGTGGCATTAGCTGTACCTGTAAAGAATTCTTCAACGTCTGTTGAAGGAGGATCTACTGGTGGTGTGCCGTCTTGATTAACCGCTGAAACAGCAATATCTCTTTGGAAGTCAGGAACATTAATTGTTAAGCTTCCGCCTGATACGGTTCCTGTTGTAGTTGAAACATCAGCTCCTGTATATGTGTTTACAAAAGTAATGTCATAAGTACCGTCTGTCAAACCTGTAAATGTATAGCTCATACCTGAGACTGTAGTAGCAGTAGCTGCTTGATAACCTACATTTGAATCACTTAAATAAGCAATAATTTTATTACCCATATTTTGAGCACCTACTCTGACACCATTGCCTGCATCAGCAGTGTACTCAAATGTAGCATTCAATAAGTCTGATTCAAATGGCTGAATGAAATTAGCTGCATGTAGCATATAATCTTCCATGTTCGTTCCCGGAGGATCAAAGGCTTGGTTAACTCTCCAGAAAAGATTAGTTGCCGCTGCATCTGCCAAGAAAAGTGGTGCCCATATTCCGTCATGGAACATTCTTTCCCACTTCGCTTCTAGAGGTAGCCATTCAAGCATAGAAGTTCCATATTCACCTATGAATACAGGAGTATCGCCTGGATGATTTTGAGCTGACCAATTGATTGCTTCAACAAACTTTTCAACAGCATCATCTGTATCATCAATATAACGATGAGGTGTTGCAACATCTAATGAGTCTAATGTGCCCCAAGGTTCATGATTACTGTATTCAGGATGATCTTTCCATGCAAAGCTTGTAGTAGATGGTGTGTTATAGAAATCCAAACTATCCCACTCTGCTTCCATAATATCATGCCATGCAGTTCTAGTTGTCTCGTCTGTATCTACTCTATTATCACACTCATTCCAGAACTGGAACATACCCATAGATCGGCTATATCCCCATCTAGCAAATGTATATCTCATATTACGCTTTTGATACTCTAAAGCTAATGAGTTAGTCCAAAAGTCAGTATTGTTTTCCTGCCATGTGCACATACCGCCATTAGCTACATTGTAGGCAGAATTAGCAAAGTGACCGTCATAAAAATCCCAGAAATTTTGCCAGCAATAAATGATATATACATCGTTATCTTCTGCTTGAGTAAACAGTTCATCTGCATGTTCTGCATTTCCAAGATTATAATTACCAAGACCTAAGTAAGTCATGGTCTCGTCTTGTTGTACTGTAGTTCTTGCTGCACTTTCGATAGTGAATAAGTTCCAATCACAGTTACCCCAAACACGCATAACGTTCATTTTATGATCTTTGTACTCAGGGAATGCACTTGAATACTCAGTTCTTGTACCCCATGCAAAATCTGTACCGAATAATGTCAATTGATCGCCATAGCTGTCAACAAACTTATTACCACTAACTTCAAGAAATCCTCGATTATTACCTGGTGCACTTGCAGTGAAATTATATGTACTGCTTGATTCGCCGGTTTTTTCGTTCTTAAAATAATATGTATGGGTTCCTGTTTCTCTAGGTGTATATCTTACAGCCCAGTTAGGTGCCGTATCCTGCTTATAGAATGCAGGGGTTGCTTCAACTGTACCTGATGGTGTTGTGAAATAAACCATAATATCGACGATGTCAGGATTATAAACATCCGGTACACTATATGATGTTGTTAAATCAAAAGCCACCTCAAACATATCGTATTGAGCAGGGCTTGTTGTAAGAACACTCATATTTTGGATAGGGCTAGCTGCAAAAACCGTTGGCATCAACATTGCCAAAAGTAAAGATAAAATGATTGGAACAGCTAAAAACTTCCGTGAAACTTTACTCATAATTGTCTTCCTCCTTAGATATATTATTGATCATCTTTCGTACTCCATAAATATATAAGCATCAAATCCCTACACTTTGTCATTCCTCCTTACCGAGATACAATTTGATGGTTCAGATGTTTGCTCTGCTGTAACCTCTGGTGTAGCTTCATCAACAGGATCTACATCTGCTTCGTCTGCGCAGCAGACAAATATTCCAATTGCCATTAGCACAGCCTTAATAAGTACAAAATATTTTTTCATTGTCTCCTAGCAAATATTTTAATATGTATATATATAAATACAAACATACATTTTAATAATAGATTATAGATAGATAAAAGTAAATGTGAATAGATAATAAACGAAATTCTAGTGACATTAATCAAAAGAACTATGCATATTGTATATCGATATTGTTTACAATTGGGCATATCAACCAAAATAAGACGTTAATAGTGCATCGCATCGAAATACGTCCATTATGTAAACGTAGTATCATATACATACAATGGATATAGAATACTATGGATATATATCGATGGTGAATAGATTCAGTGATTGAAAACTCTTATGACTATATCATTATCAAATTGAGAAAAATCAAGTATGCGGATAGTATTAGTGTTCAGGTGCAAATTCTGGAGTAGGAAAAGCATGCGTAGAATGCTTGCTTAACAATGATGCAAAAGTAGTTGACTTGGACACATTGCCCGTATCAATTAACCACGATAATTATATACACTTTGCTAATTCATCCTGCAGATGCTCTGCTGCAAATAATTATGGTTCACTTGATTCAATTTCAGGTGCATTAAGATGTATCTATATTTTGGATAGTCAGTTTTAGCAGTGAAGATTATGAGTATACTATCCTTAGGTAATGCATTAATTGTTTCACCTTATTTAAGTTAGCATGCAAATTATAAATGCAATCACAGGCATAGTAAATCAGCAGCATAAAGACGACTTTAATTAATAAAAGACTTAATTTTTTAGTTAGCTTAGAAAGAATTTTCAGTTCAAGCTCTAAATTAGTAATTAGAGCAAACAATAAGTCTATTGTATATTGTAAGCTTCTACAATTTACACCTCTGTTTCTATTAAATATTTACAAATATAAGATGAATATGTTAATATAATAATGTATTATTGTGAATTGAATATGTTTGTTGTATAGAGGAGATGTAGCTATTTGTATTCAAAGGCTATATTTTTTGTACTAATTATAGGAGGATATTGTGAAGAAACTCGTAATTATCTTTATTATTATTTTTATGGCTAGTCCTCTAAATGGCTGCTTTATAAGCAAGGATGGCGAGAGTATTAGTTTACAGGATACAGATAACAAAGTTACACTTCGTTTTATCAACTCTTGGGGTGGCATAGATTCCAATGCTGAAGCATTACAGGAAATAATAGATAACTTCATGGAAAAGTATCCACATATTACTGTTGTCAATGATTCTGTAGCGGGAAGTGGATTCCTCGAGACATTGAAGACAGATTTTATTACTGATAATGCCCCTGATGTATTTGGGATTTGGCCAGGATCTGATATTAGTGCTCTAATAGAGGCCGATAAAGTAGCAGACCTTACTCAACTTATTAATGGTGATATAGAGTGGAAATCACTTTTTGGTGAGGATGCATGGGAATACTGTACATATGATGGTAGTATATACGGGCTTCCTGTTGAGATTATTTACGAAGCAATTTTTGTAAACACACAAATATTGCACAAATACGATTTAGAGATCCCCCAGAGTTATGAGCAGCTTTGCAATGTGGCAAAGGTGCTAAATACAAAGGGAATAACAACAATTGCATACAACTACACTGCAGAAGGTACATATTTTTATCAGAATCTTGTTGTGTCGGAAAGCAGGCACAGTAATATAGGGAAGTTTAACCATCCTTATAAAGAAAGCTTATATAAAATGCTTGAACTTTATAATATTGGTGCATTTCCGCAGAGAGCATATAGATTAAGTGATGCCCAGAGGAATGATTTGTTTTTAAACGGTGAGGCTGCAATGATAGTTCAGGGTTCATGGTTTACGCGAGATATATATAACAATGGAATGGCTGACTATGTTGAAATTATACCTATGCCTACAGATAATGATACATTTGCAAATGGGAATTATAATCTTGTGTATGGTTTGGGTTGTGGTACATTTTATATGAGTGAGTCTGCCAATGAGGATGAGAAAAGAAAAGAGGCATCCATATTATTATTAAAAGAACTAACATCTCCTGAAGCATCAGAAATTCTATGTACACAATCTGGATTTATAAGTAATATAGATATGAGTTCTATTGAAAAAGGTAGAAGTGATATTTACAGAAAAGGTGAATCCTTGGTAGATAATGCATATAAGCTCGTGCCACCTCCTGATTTGATAATAGATAGAGATATTTGGCAGGAATATATTGTAGATGAGCTACCAAATATATATGTATATGGTGAAGAATATATTGAATCGTTATGGCAGAGGATGATTAGAATTGATTAATTTATTAATGAATATTAAGAGGGGATTACAATCAAAGAAATTAAAAGTGAGCATATGGAGATTAATGGTTATGCTTTTGTTGATTATAGTTATTATAATTGGTACAATATCCTATTTTTTCACCACAAATTCTATGCAGGAGCAGGCCATAGAGTTTTCTCAAGAAATACTCAAAGTAAAAGCGGAAGTCATAAATGAATACATATATGATATTGATCAATATGTTAATAATATATTGAGTCAAAGGGACATTCAAGAGGTCTTGAGCAAGACATACGCAGATATGGACAGTCAGCTACACCAAAGTTCATCAGTACAAAGCATATTAGCAGAAACAGATACTGTGCAGCTTAGAACATTCATGAACAATGCTGTAATGAAGGATGAAATACAGTCAGTTGCCCTATATGATTACTTCGGAAATATGTGGTTATATGAAAATGATGAATCATATGAAACGGAGATACAGACCACTATAACAAAGGAAATGCTATATAAATTCATCTATAGTATAAATGTAGATGGAAATAAAAAGTATTTCTATTTATACGATGAAGATGGTGCAACCAAGAACATAATTCTTCTTCGTAAAATATACAGCCCAAGCACATATAACAAAATAGGATATCTTGGTGTAATTTGCAGCATAGATTATTTAGAAGACACATTGGCAAATGAAAACATTAACAATACATTTAAATTGCAAGTTTTTGAAAATAATGGACAGGCAGTCTATGTACATGATTCAGGAAATATAGAAGCAGTTGAGAATTTTATGAAGCAAAATATTGTTTGGCAAGTTAATGCTGATGAAGGACTCTTACTTGTAAGGACATCCGTAAAAGGCACCGGATGGTTTGTGGTATCTACCCAAGAGCTTACAGATTTACTTGGTAATATAATTATATACAGGAGATTAATACTTTTTTCCATAATAATAGTACTTGCTGTATGTCTATTAATAGCCTGGAGGTTTGCAAGCAATGTAGTAGCACCAATAACAAAAATAACTGAGGCTATGCAGAAGGTACGCGCTGGTAATGCAGATGTTGATGTAGTTGTAGACAGAGCGGATGAAATAGGATATATGGGTAAAACATTTAATACCATGATAGGTGAAAACAGGCAATTGGTTCAAACGGTTTATCAAGAACAAATAATTAGGAAAGAGACCGAGCTTCAGGCACTACAATCACAAATAAACCCACATTTTCTGTTTAATACGTTAGAGACAATATCTTGGGAAGCAAGGCTTAACAAATCACCTCATATAAGCACAATGGCTGAAGAACTTTCTGACCTTATGCGTATGAGTATATCCAAAAGCTCACAGCCTATAAGGCTACAAACAGAGATACACTATATTGATAAATATCTTGCCATAATGAAAAAGAGATTTGGTGATAGATTAACAGTTAAAAAGAAAATATGTGAAGAGCTAAACAATTATTTAGTTCCCAAATTATTGATTCAGCCTCTAATAGAGAATGCAATATACCATGGCATAGAAAGTAGACGAGAAGGGGGCACCATATTAATAAAGGCGTGGAGTATTGAGGATGGAGTTGAAATAATAGTATGCAACTCAGGAGCAGGGTTGCCCCAATCTGTTGTCAATGATATTAATGATGATTTGAAGAAATCCATGGATGAGTTTTTTGCTGAAAGCAGTATATCAAAGGGTAAAAATATTGGATTGCAGAATGTTAACAGGCGCATAATGCTTTATTATGGCCAGGAATATGGAATAAAAATTGACAGCAAGCACGGTTACTACACAAAGGTAATTATGTCGCTTCCAATTCAGGAGGTCAAAGAAGATGTATAAAGTGTTACTGATAGATGATGAGGCCATTATTAGAAAGGGACTAAGAAATACAATATCTTGGAATGATTTTGACTGTCAAATTATAGGCGAGGCCAAGGATGGATTTGAAGGACTTGAGATGATAGAATCTTTAGAGCCTGATATCGTGTTTGTGGATATACGCATGCCTGTAATGGATGGACTAGATATGATAGCTCAAATACCAGACAATAGAGATAAACCCAAGTTTGTTATCTTGACGGGTTTTTCGGATTTTGAATATGCAAGAGAAGCATTGGCTCTAGGTGTTAGCAATTTTCTTTTAAAGCCTACGAAATTAAATCAGATACAAGAAACATTAATTAAGATTATTGAAAAACTAAAGAAAGAACAAGACCTTAAAGACTGCATTTGTAGTATGGAAGATAAATACTATAGAGCGCTGCCGCAGCTTAAAATCAGACTGCTACATGATACTATCCTAGGTATTGCAGTAAAAAATACTATACGCACAGAAGCAAAAGAACTGGGAATGAGCACAGAAAGATACTTTCTGATGATTGCATCAGTAGATAGTGATGAAGAAGACAATGGACTATATGAGGTTAGGCATCTACAAACATTTGTAGATTTGCTAAGTGATGAGTTTGTAACATATGATGTAATAATAGATGTAAATAACTATGCCATAATAATAGACGTACCCTCAAATGGAACAATAGAAACACTAAGGAATAAACTACAGGCTATGCAGGGTAGTATGAAGAAAAACCTTGGTGTCTTGGTTTGCTTGGCTATGAGCGAAGATATCGTACCGATAGATGAATTAGCAAATAGTTACTTTCAATGCAGGGGAGTAAAGGACTATAAAAAACTTACGTCAAATACAGAATTTGCAACATATTCAGACATTACCAGCGAAGTATTGCATAGCGATCAGATAGTATCAAGCATCGGTAGATTGATAACCGACACAATATCTTATGGTTCTGTAACCACAACAAAGCATCTGATGGATTCTGTTTTTGACAGTACAGCAATATGTTGTGAAGAGAATAAAGACAGCTTAGTACAAATAGCATCTCTCATTAACAAGATGGTTCCTGAGATTGATTATGCATTACCCAAAGAGTACTCGTTGAGTATTTTAATGAGTGAAATAAACAACTTGGCACTTGATACAACTAGATACATTAACGGAAAGTCGGATGAGAATACAAAGCAAATAATACTAAAAGCGATTGAATATCTGGAGCAGAATTATCATAATCATATCACATTGTCAGAGGTTGCAGAACAGGTATACGTAAGCTCATACTACATCAGTAGGATATTCAGGAAAGAAACAGGCATGACAATGACCGAATATCTAAACGATGTACGTATTCGTCAAGCTTGTAAGATGCTTAAAAATGT
>Ga0209475_10003519_pt1 | contig 14340 bp, 15 predicted proteins | sample tdDd471_FD_187128 | JGI IMG/M metagenome (GOLD analysis project Ga0209475, IMG submission 187128) | Marine sediment microbial communities from the Atlantic coast under amendment with organic carbon and nitrate - tdDd47.1 (SPAdes)... | ecosystem: Environmental > Aquatic > Marine > Coastal >... | reverse complement strand
CATTTTACATAAGCAATATATCCATTATGTCTTAGCCTAGCACATATACTCCTTAGGTATAATATCTATACTAAAAGTACATACTTTCATATAGAAAGAGGATACAGCAGTTACTAATACATGTATCATATTAAAAAATTATTATAAGGAGAAAACGTGAACTTAACTATAGTTGCTAAAGTAGAGGCAAATGCAGATAAAGTAGAATTTATTAAATCAGAATTAATAAAGCTAATTGAACCAACTAGAAATGAAGATGGATGTTTACAGTATGATCTACATCAAGATAATGAAAATCTTGCAGTCTTTATTTTTTATGAAAACTGGGAAAGTAGAGAATTATGGCAAAACCACATGGAAAGTAGTCATTTAAAAGCTTACATGGAAACTACTGAAGGTTCAGTGGCTAAATTTACTCTTAATGAAATGACCTTAATATAAATAAAAAATGCACAGTATTCTCATAGGTGCATTTTTAAGTAAATTTTATAGATTACCTTAGTTAATGTCTATTTGCTTAACTTTTTCTGCTCTTTCTACTTTTGGTACTGTTATTGTTAGTACTCCATTTTCAAGCTTAGCATCAATTTCATATTGCTTAACATCACGCAAGTAAATTTTTCTGCTCATAGAAGTGAACTTTCTTTCCTTATGAACATAATTCTTTTCGTTTTCCTCTTTTAATTCTTCTCTTTTAACTTCAATACGTAGAGTGTTTTCTTCCATTTCTAGATTAATTTCATCTTTTTGAATACCTGGCATTTCTGCTTCTATCACAAAAGATTCTTCCATATCCTGAACATCCATCTTGAATGTATCTGTTGAATAATCTAATTTTGGTGACCACATATCACTAAAAAAGTCATCCAGCACACTATTGATATTATTAATCTCAAATGGCACAATTCTCTTATTTACTCTGTTAAATGGTATCATGCTTGTCATATAGGTCAGCTCCTTTTATCATTTTTGTTAGCACTCTCTTTAGGTGAGTGCTAATTACAATTTTATTATACTCTTTTTGCTCTTTATGTCAAGTACTTTTATATAAAATATTATTTTTTTCATTCATTAATATAAAACTGAACATGTTCAAATAAGTTATTGACATGATAAACATATAGTGTTAAACTGAACATGTTCAGTTTTGTGATAGGAGAAATTAGCATGGCAAAGGAAAAGGCAAAAGATCGAATTTTAAAAGCAGCATGGGAGTTGCTGTTAACTACTAAAGATCCTGATGCAGTTACAGTCAGAGAAGTAGCAAAGCAAGCTGATGTAGGTATCGGATTAATAAACTACCATTTTAAAAGCAAAGATACAATGTTAATAGAAGCATTAGGTCGAGAATTAGACATTAAGGCAACTATGTGGAGTAATATGGCTGAAGACGAAAGTTTAGATCCTATGGAAAATCTATGTAGCATGATAATGAATTTAATAGATGTAAGCGATGAGTACATGTATTTGATACAAATGGCTGCTAAGAACGAACTTTTACAAAGTGAAATTATGACACCTCTTTATTTTGTACCGTACATCAAAAAGATTACTGGGCAGGATGAGTTAACATGTAAATTAAAAGCATACTCACTTACAACAACAATTCAATTAATGTCTGTTAGAAAAAATGCTTTTTCTAGCTATATTGGTGTAGATATTAATGATAAAGACGTGCTTAAAGACACAGTAATGAAACTGATAAATAATATAGTATAGAAAGACTATGGAGGTATTTTATGAGACATGTTATATTGTCTAGTTTATTTGGAGCATTAGCTATTTGGATATATGTAGCTACAGTTAGAGGGGAAAGTATTTTATTTATTAAGGATACTAATCAAGCATTTTATGCATTGTTTACTGTTGGGTTTATTATGTGTGCAGTTAGTAGGTTGACTACATTACAACCTAGAGAATGGCTTACACCCTCTGTAATATTTGCAATACTTGTAGGACTAGCACTTTCAGCATTAATTATAGTACAAGTGTTAAGGCACAAATCAGGCTTACAAGTATCATGGATAAAGAATGATTTACAAGCTTTCAAATACTTAGCACTATTACTATTAGTAAAATGGGGTTCATCCGTATTGCATTTTGCTTACACTAAGATATTTATAAAATAAGGAGTTGCATATGAATAAAAAAGTAGGGTTGATATCATCTGCACTAATGACTGTTATGGTTATACTATTTGCACTTGGTATGATTATAGGCAAAAATTCAATGTCTTATTTTGTTTGTATTCTGTTATCGTGGGCATATGTTTTGGTTGTATGCAGTTTTGCGGCATATGTACGAGAAGATAATAAAGTGTTAGCCTATGCTGCAGTAGCATTTGCATGTATATACACTGTTATTATCGATATTGTATACTTCACACAGCTAACCACAGTAGCTAACAAAACAGCATCTACAGAAGTTTTAAACACATTGTCTTATGAAACCTTAGGTAGCTGGATGTTTAATCTAGATCTATTTGGTTATGGCATTATGGCAATCTCAACATTGTTAATAGGACTTACTATCACTCCACTAAACAGTAAAGATAAATGGTTAAAAACTCTGCTTATTATACATGGCTTTTTTGCAATAGTTTGTATATTGCTACCTATGCTAAATATATTCAACTCTAATATGAATGGCAATGGTACAATATATGGTACAGTTGTCCTTTTATTTTGGTGCTCATACTTTGTACCTATAGGCATTTTATCCGCTTTGCACTTTAAAAACAAGATAAATTAAATAACAACTTATAGCTAAAATCACAAATGAGCATGACTATACAAAATAATAGTGTTGCTCATTTATTTTATTTAATCATAATATATGCATTAACGATTGACATACTAGCTTTTATCGTCTACAATTCTCTAAATACGTGGAGTTATGCAAAGGAGTAGTATGAAAAAGTTTCAGTTAAATGCCGACCTTTCACTAATTATAGTTGCTATAATATGGGGTTCAGGTTTCATAGGTATGGAATATGCATTGGATGCCAATATGAGTCCCTTACTAATTATGGCACTAAGGTTCGCCATTGCGTCAATAATACTCTTTGCAGTAACATTTAAAGAGATAAAATCTATAAAAAAATCAGAATGGATAAAAGGTAGCATTGCAGGCATTTTACTTTTTACAGGGTTCTACTTGCAAACCGTTGGCCAATCTATGACTACTGTATCAAACAGTGCATTTATTACTGCAACTAATGTTATCATGGTTCCTTTTGTAGTGTGGATAATAACAAAGAAAAGACCTACACTTAAAATCGTACTGTTAGCATGTTTGACATTTATAGGTGTAGCCATTTTAACAGTTTCACCTTCAGAAGGACTTTCTCTAAACATAGGTGACATATTTGTTTTGCTTTGTGCAGTTGGCTTTGCATGCCATATCACATATTTGGAAATAGCAGTTCATGACAGTGATCCCAAAAGAATAGCATTTATACAAATATCCGTTGCAGCTATCCTATCAATTATTGGTTTTCTAGTATTTGATATAGATTCATTTGCTAGCGCTGATTTCGCAATAGGTCTACCTTCTGTAATATACTTAGGTGTCTTTAGTACTTGTCTTTGCTTCTTTATGCAAACTAGCGCACAAAAAAGAACCAGTGCTTCTAAAGCAGGGATAATAATGTCAACTGAAGGATTCTTCGGCACATTGTTTTCTATTTTACTAGGTCTAGAGCCACTTACTACTAAAATTATAATAGGTGGAATAATGATACTTACAGCAGTTATTTTAACCGAGGTTAAGTTTGGTAAGACTAAGATTACATAGATTTCTTATGTGTTAATTAAATTAAACAGTAAAGGTGCTCTACAGCTATGTTAATCTGTAGGACACCTTAAATGTTATATTAAAATAGATTTTACTATTTACCCACTTTTTTTCGTTTTTCTAGGGTCATCAATTCACTTTTGACTTGTGCCTTAGTTTCTTTGTCTTCAAATGTATTCATTACATGTCCGATATATGGCACATAATAGTCATATAGTATTGAAAACTGATTTTCAGTTTTCACCTCAACTGCTTTAAACTGTGAATATGGAGTATTAATTAATTTATCCACAGCAGTTATTGTACGCTTAGTGTCTTTGTCTAAATCCCATGTAGTGCCAACCTCTATTGGTTCCAAAAGCATGATTTCTTCTGTGTTGTATTGTCCAATAAAGTTAATAACGTCATATACTTCACTTTCAGTATATACTTTTTTCACATAGTCATCAGTTACTTCATATACATTTACAGTATTTGTCCCTGGATTTTCAGTTTTAATTTGTATTTGATTATCTTCTACAAACTCAACCATTGTCTCATATTCTGCAAATTCATTGCCTGTGCCTTTATATTTCTTATAGACACCTTTATCTAATGGAAATAGATTAGATATGGTCCTTTCTGTATTAAGCTTGATTGATAAAGCATTGTTTTGTCCAAACAAATTCCTAGTATAAGTTATTGTAACAATGTCTCCTTCACAGATATTAGCATCATCTATAAAGCTTGGACTATTTTCTCGTCTAAATGCAGTTGGTTCATAGTCAACAATTACTTCAAAACTATTGTTATCTATTAATCCAACATAAGAGCCATTCGCTATAATTTCTTCACTTGATTGAATTGTTCCATTTGTTCTTTCACCTTCTATTACAGGTGGATATGTAGCATCCGGTACGACATTATCATTTTCAGTATATGTAGTACATCCCCAAAAAGTTAATATCAAAAATGCTGATAATAATATTGCTGATACTTTTTTCATAGTTATCCTCTTTTATAAATAAAATTTTCATATAGTAGTCTTTTCATTATTGAAAATTATATTCTTATAAGAAATTTTTGGGAAAGCATAATTTTAATAATATTTATAAAGTAGGTTCAAACAATTTAATATTACTCATTATTAAACACTAATTAATAAAAAAAGCAGACTTTATGTCTGCCAGTTACTACTGAATACTAAAACTACTTATCTACTTCATTATTCAAAGCATTTTCAACAGCCTTTAATATGGTCTTACTGCTATTGGTTGCTCCTGATACTGTATCAACATCAAGTGATTGCTCCATTAATATCGTATCAACAATTGCTTCTGCAGAACCACCTCGTTCATATTTATGCTTAACAAGCAGGATATCTGTAATCATACCATTTTCAACTTTTACCTCAGCAGTTGCAGAGATAATCTTAGCATCAAAGCTTCCTGTGTATACTCCATCATTAACACTTGAAATATCTACATCTTCTATTTTTACTGTAGGCATTATCTCCTCGTAGTAACTAAAATTAATAGCATAATTTACGCCAAATATAGCAACACCCAATAGTACTACACCAACTACAATTAAAATAACTTTCTTTTTGTTCATAAAATCCTCCATTTGCTATAAGAAGTTTATTATTACTTCTTATAAAAATACCTTTCTCATATATTTTATTATTTTCATTATTAAGACGATTAAGACATTTGTTTATTGCAAAATAGCTCAACAAATATTCTAAGTATGTCTTTCTTGTCTGTGACTAAATAATAAACCCTCACCTAATGTGAGGGTCAAGTGTTAATTCAAATTTTTTTACTGGAACTTGAAATTCAATTATGGCTCGCTCTGCAACCACACCATCCTGATGTGCAGGCCCTGAAAGATGAACTTCCCGTACTTCACCAATCATCTCCCAATTGTTCATTGCTACCCATTTTAATAGTTCAATTATTGCATTCTCCATTCCACTGTATGGACCATCGTATAAAAGATAGGCAACATTTTCGTATGTATCAACATGTTTAATAGTAAGCTCTGTATTATTTAACTTGCTTATGTTAATGTGATTTTCTTCTATCATCACACTAACTTCCATATCTAAGTTTGTCTCTGTGTATTCTTTGTTATAATAATACGTAATCTCTTTTCCATACTGATCGACGTTTAATTTATCTAACTCACTATATAGCTTAGAGTACATATTATAGCAGTATTCACCCATTTCATTTATATGAGGGACAACTTCCCTATGAGCAGCAACTGTATAACTATCAACTTTCTTAATAGCTATATCATACTCAGGTATTTGGCTTTCAGTTTCAATTTTATGTAGTCTCTCATTAACTGCCTTTAAATTTTCTTCTGAAGCTAGTATCTGATTTTCTAAGTCTTTTTTTCTATTGTGAAGCATTGATTTCATTTTATCAACTGATATATCATCATCAACTAGCTCTTTAACTTCATTTAAAGAAAACCCAAGTTCCTTAAGAAAAATAATTCTATTAAGCCTTGGTAATTGATCCACTGAGTAAATTCTATAGCCTGAATCAGCTTCCACATATAAAGGCTTAAGCAAATTTAATTGATCATAATGTCGCAAGCTTCTAATAGTTACCCTAGCAATTTTAGAAAAGTCACCAATTTTAAGCATCTTTTTACCACCTTTTAGCTTTAATATACTATTACTTCAACTAAAGCTTTTTCATAAATTCATATGTCTTGTCGCTTTGCATTGGTAATCCTTCATGTCCATAGTCAGGATATATAATTACATCTTTTTTAGAAACTATTTTATTGTATGCTGCAAACTGAGTGGATGGAGGACATATTTCATCCATTAATCCTGTAAACATTAACACTTCTGCTTTTATTCTATGTGTAAGATTTTGAATGTCGATATAGGCTAGAGTTTCATAAAACTTATCTATATTTTCATGTGTTGGGTCAAAACGTCTTAGATAATCTCTAATTTCTTCATATGCAAACTTAGCTAAGTCCATATTCCACACTCTTTTATAATCACTTAAAAAAGGATAGACAGGTGCAGCCAACTTCATTTCAGGTACTAGCGACGCACACGCTAATGTTAGAGCACCACCTTGGCTTCCACCCATACAACCCACTCTGTTTTCATCTACCTCATCCATAGCCATAACTAAGTAGGCTAATTGAGCAGTGTCTAAAAATATCTTTCTGAACAGCAAACTATCAGGACCATCATCAACACCTCTTATAATGTGTCCTTTTAGCGTGTTTATACCAACCCCTCCAGCATCTCTAGACTTGCCTCCTTGACCTCTACAGTCCATCGCAGCTACTATATAACCACTGGCTGCAAACGCTAGCTTGTCCGACCAATCACCACTATTCATAGAGTACCCATGAAACTGCACTATAGCTGGAGCTTTGCCTTTTATATTTTTAGGTTTTAGCAATTTAGCATATACTCTTGCTCCACCAATACCAGTAAAATACATATCATAGCAATCAGCTATATCAGATGTAAAATCAGCTGGTTTTATTTCTACCTGTGGATCAACTGCCTTCATTTCATCTATTGCTCTGTCCCAAAACTTATCAATGTCTTTTGGACAAGGACTAATCCCTTTGTATTCTTTTAACTCTTCTAATGGCATATCAATTACAGGCATTTTTACTCTCACTCTCTATATTATTTATTAAGCATTTATACATATATAAGCTATTTTAAATATAATACACTTTTATTATCATATTTTCCATAACAATACCATAAAAACTATACTTTCACTACAGATCTAGTGAATTTAGCTGACACATTAAACAATCCTTTTTAGCTTGCTTATGGATATCAAGCAATAAGTTATTTTATATAAATTGACATTTTAAATATGTAGTAGTACACTTATGGTAATACTACTAATATTATTAGAAAGATTATTAATAAAATGACACAAAAAGTAACTATAAAAGAAAAGATATATAACGGCATCTTCAACGACATAACAGAAGGAATTTACTCTCCTAACGATATTTTGACTGAGAGCAAATTAATAGAGAAGTACAATGTTAGTAAGTCACCTATTAGAGAAGCATTAATAGAACTATGCAAGGACAACATTCTAAACAGCTTACCTCGATTAGGCTATCAAGTAGTTCCAGTTTCTATGAAGGAGGTTCTGGATATTATAGAGTTTCGTCTTGACTTAGAAATTAGCGCATTGAAAAGGTCATTCCCAAATATTGACGATGATAGTATTGAAGAATTAACAAAAGCAGATAAATCATCAAACAGTGGTAAAGACCAAGGAGTAGTTGCTAATTGGATGAGTAATCAATTGTTTCATCTAGAACTTTGTAAGTTATGTGGTAATGAATATACATATAAAACATTACAAGAAGTATTAAAGCAAAGCTCACGGTACGTAGCCCAGTATTTTAATTCAGCATGGGATAAATCTAACGAGTCTAACGGGAAATACCACTTAGAAATAATTAATACACTTAAAGAACGTGATTACGAATCAGCTATACATATGTTAGCAAAAGACATTATGGCAGTTAAAGAGCAAATTAAGCAAACTTATTCTTTTTAATGAATCTAAACGGAAGATGAGTTAATAAGATTCCGTAATAATTATAAGAGTAATATAAGAAAAGGAGACAGGGTATGACAAAAAGAGAAAGAGTAGTAGCAGCGATTAAAGGACAAGAGGTTGATTGTATTCCATCAGGGTTTTCACTTCATTTTAAAGGGGAAGTAGCATTTGGCAATGCAGCTATTGATGCGCATCTAGATTTCTTCAAGGAAACAGATACAGATATACTAAAAGTTATGAACGAAAACCTAGTTCCTTATATGGGAGAGATAAAAACAGCTAAAGATTACGCTAAAGTAAAGTCTATTTCACTAGATGATAAGTTCATGCAAGACCAGATTGACTTAACTAAGAATATCCTAGAACGCTGTGACAAAGACGGCTTTACAATGGGTACACTTCATGGGATATGTGCATCAGCCATACACCCCTTGGAGAAAATGGGGCTAGACTATCATCAAGTTAGAACACTATTAGCCAACATGCTAAGAGAAGATTCAAAAACAGTATTGGATGGCATGCAAAGGATTACCGATGGAATGTGTCAACTAGCACGCGAATATATAAAAATGGGTCTCGATGCTGTATACTATGCATCTTTAGGTGCAGAGCATCAACATTTTACAGATGAAGAGTTTGCAGAGTATATCGAGCCATTTGACAAGAAGATAATGTCTGCTATACGTGAAGAAGGTGGCTACTGCTTCTTGCATATATGCAAAGATAATTTAAATATGGATCGCTACAAGAACTATAGTGACTACTTTGATGTTGTCAACTGGGGTGTATATGAAACTGACTTCTCATTAGAAGAAGGTAAAAAGCTATTCCCAAATAAAACTATTATGGGTGGCTTACCAAACAGAACTGGAGTATTGGTAGATGGAACTGAAGACGAAATAAGAAAATCAGTAAATGATGTTATCTCATCTTTTGGTAAAGAAGGATTTATACTAGGTGCTGACTGTACATTAGCTACAGAGCAAGACTTAGCTAAAGTAAAAACTGCAGTTGATGCAGCAAGGCAATAAAAAACCTACATAACAAAGTAATGCAATTATATGAAAACGACAAATCTATATGTTAATTTTGAATAGTTTATCTTGTGATCTTGCATTATCGTTACAACACTAACTCGAAGCGGAAATGAACGAAGCAAACGGTGCTCAGCGAGGGAGACAAAACTTGATTTTGCGAACTGCTGACGTAGTGCTTTTGTGACATATGGAGCAAAATGCGCCTTGAATTTTCTTGAATTTCTTTCTTTGGTTCGGTTTCTTCCTTGTTTCAAGACAAGAAAGAACTGAACATATACTAAGAAAGCTATTATTAAATATCATTCTATTGTTTTTACACTCACTTATAAAATTGTGTTTTTATGTAGTATAAAAAAGGTGCTCATTGAGCACCTTTTAGTTTAATTGTATGTATAGATTAGGCTTAAATTATTTTACTAATTCAAGTATTACACTTTTTATTTTATCGCTACTTGGTATCCACTCATCTTCTAATTGGGCTGAAAATGGTATGTGTGTATGTGGTGGAATAACTCTTCTAACTGGAGCTTTTAAATCATCAAATACAGATTCTGTTATTTGAGCTGAAATATCACTTGCCATGCCGCATCTTGGATATGATTCATCAGCTATAACAACTTTACCTGTCTTCTTTACAGACTCTAAAATTGTATCCATATCAAGTGGAGATATAGTTCTTGGGTCGATAACTTCAACACTAATTCCTTCTTTTTCTAGCTCTTTGGCTGCCTGCTGCGCTTCCCAAACCATTCTATGTATAGCGACAACTGTTACATCGCTACCTTCTTTAACAACTTTAGCTTTACCAAATGGAATGTAGTATTCACCTTCTGGTACTTCTACTGCTCTAACATATGACTTTTTATGCTCTAAAAATACTACTGGGTCATTGTCTTTAATAGCTTGTAGCATCAAGCCTTTTGCATCATAAGCATTAGATGGTGTAACAACTTTTAAACCAGGGATTGATACAAACATGTTGTACAATATTTGACTATGTTCAGCGCCTGTTCTGTATCCTGCTCCAACTGGTGTTCTCACTACCATAGGTACTGGCTTTTTACCACCGTACATAAAGAAGAATTTTGCAGCTTGGTTATAAAGCTGGTCGTAGCAAACTCCAATAAAGTCAACATACATAATCTCAATTATTGGTTTCATGCCAGCAAAAGCAGCACCAATACCCATTCCTAAAAATGCTGTTTCAGAAATTGGTGTATCTATTACTCTTTCTCTGCCAAACTTTGTAGCTAGTCCATGTGTAACTCCGTATGCACCACCTAGTGTATCTATTGAGCCATCAAAATCATTCCCAGCCGCACCACAGATATCTTCACCCATGATAAAGACATTTTCATCTTTAGCCATAGCAATAGAAATGGCTTCATTTATAGCATCTTTTGTAGATAATAATCTTGTCATAACTATTTCCTCCTAGTATGTATCTGCATATACATTTTTGTACATGTCTTCAATTGCTGGTAATTCTGATTCTTCAGCAAACTTTATAGCTTCTTCTATTTCTTTTTTTACTTGAGCATCTACAGCATCTAAATCACTTTGTGATAATAGATTTTTATCTAGTACAACTTTAGTAAAGTGCTTTAAGCAACATCTAGCATATTCTGCTTCTTTTTGCTCATCGCTTTTATAATTTACAGGATCTCCAACCCATTGACCGCCGTATCTACAACTGTCAAATTCAATGAAGAATGGTCCTTTTCCAGCTCTTATATGCTCAACAGCTACTTTTACTGCTTCATAACTTGCAAAAAAGTCCATTCCATCTACTGTAATAGTAGGAATGTTGTATGACTTCATATATTCAGCAGTTGATTCATGGCAAAGATTGTTTGAATAATGTGTACTCATTGCAAAGTGGTTATTGTCATTGCATAATAGTACAGGTAGCTTTTGTATGCTTGCAATGTTGCAAGATTCATGGAATGCACCTTGAGCCATAGCTCCATCACCAAAGAATACAGCTGATACTAAGTTTTGCTTTTTCATCTTTATAGCTAATGCTGCGCCATTTGCACTAGGTAAGCCTGCTCCAATAATACCAAATCCAGCAATCATATTTAAATCTTGGTCAACTGCATGCATGTTGCCAGCCATGCCGTTACATACACCAGTTTTTTTGCCACTAATTTCCGCTGTAAATGTATTCAAATCAATGCCTCTTGCAATACTGTGGGCATGGTTTCTGTATGTGCTTGACACATAGTCTTCTTCTGTTAAGTTCATCATTACTGCTGTAACCCATGCTTCTGCGCCTGCATGTGAATGCATTAAGCCCATTAGTGGACCAGTGCCATTTGCTGTAGATTCTTCAACAAAGTTTTCGTATTCTCTTATCAGTTTGATACTATGATAAGCTTCAAGTAAACACTTCTTTTCCATCTTGTAATCTCCTAATCTTATTTATTAAAACATGTTAAAGCAATCCTTAATACTCGTATGCATCCTTTAACACTATCCATCGCAATTGTAGAATAAAATTGAATATCTGAACGTGATGCTGGATTACCAGCATTTTGCACAAATCTTTATGTATTAATTCTATCACTTTGCACAATTATCACAAGCCCAATTCACTTCCATGAAAGTTGCAATTAAATGAACTACACGATTTAGACGTACTTAGGATATGCAAAAACAAATATTACAATCAACTTAGTTGCTTGGTTATTATAGCTATCATGCTAAAGTCCTTTTCTTTAACTAATATCATATATTGTAGAAGACAGAAGAATAAGATAATAGGAGAATGAAATATGTCAACAAATAGGATAAATCCTCGTTACTATAAATACACCAATATAAATACACCAAAAAAATCTTCTATGGTTAATAGTAAACTTAATAAAATCATGATTAATGTAAATTGGAATAATTACATCAATTCATGGCTATTACTTAAAACAATTGATGACAAATGGTATTTTGGTCAATTAGTTGAATATGATGCTAATACAAAAACATTGAAGCTTCTAGCATTAGTTAATAGGCGATTTTACTATATAGAAATATACAGCGATAGTATTGTTGAAACTTGGGCTGTGGATAAATGGACGCAGTATCGTTTCGATACAAGTAATACTAAAACCTATGCTTATATAGCAAATAACAAAGATAATACTATTTCTGTAATTGATACTGAAACTAGGCAGGTAGTTGCTGAGCCTATAGCTAATATAAAGTCACCTTATGCATTAGCTACAACTCCAAATGGTAGATATTTATATATAACAAGTTACTTGTATAGTGATTCACCTGTAACAATTATTGATTTAACTACTATGGAAGTTGTAAAAACCATAACTGTTGGAGGTTATCCTAAAAACATAGCTATTTCTCCTAATGGTAAATATGCATATGTGTCTAATTGGAATGATAATACTATTTCTGCCATCGACACAGCATCAAAGACATTAGCTGCTACTATTCCAGTTGGTCCCAATCCATTAGGGATAGCATTTACACCTGATAGCAGATATGCATATGTGGTAAATCATTGGGATAATTATTTATCTATAATTAATACAAATACTAAAAAAGTGCTTGACGAAACAGTAAGTGTAACTTCAGGTTTAGGTGGAATTGTTATAACACCTGATGGTAAGTATGCACTAGCAACTAAAGGTGTATCTAATGAAGTTGTTGTAATAAGTCTAGAAAACAATAGTATAGTAAAAAACATAAAGGTAGGAAGAGTGCCTTCATGGATAGCACTAACACCGAATGGAAAATATGCTTATGTTACTAATTCAAGATCCAACTCTGTTTCCGTTATTGATGTTGCAAGACAAGAGGTAGTAGGTGAAGAAATACCTGTAGGAAGCGCACCTGAAAGAATAGCTATAACTCCTACTGGTATGTATGCATACGTTACAAATTCAAAAGGCAATACCGTATGCGTGATTACACTTGCATTAAACAGAGTTGTAACCACTATACCAGTTGGCAGCAATCCTATGGGTGTAGCATTTGGTAAATCAAAAAATGATGAACCAGATAAAGACAATTGGAATAATTGGGTAGATAGCTGGCTATTAATAAAGTATTCTAATGGAGAATGGGTATTCGGTAAGCTAGTAAATTATGATACTAATAAAAATCAATTAACATTATTATCTTTAGTAGGAGATAAGTTTAGATATACAAACGAATCATCAAACAATATAGCACAAATCTGGCATGTGGATAGATGGAGAAATGTAACAACACGAAGTATTGAATCCCCTTCTGTCTTTAATTAAGTCTAGCTATATTCTTGATAACATCTAAATATAAAAGAGCAGGTCAGTAATTGACCTGCTCTTATTAATATGAAGAGATTAAATCTCATGTCTAAGTTTTTAAGCTTTAGACTTGTTTGCTTTTGGAATCAGATAGAATACAAATGCACAGAATGTAGCTACTGCAGCGACGATACCTACAGGGTAAGCAATTGTTGTTGCCAACTCAAATCCCTCTGGAGCCATCAAGATATATGTAGTACATACAGCAGTCATAAATGTTGCTGGTATTGTAGCAATCCAATGAAGCTTTTTGTTTTTAGCTAAATACATAGCTGATGTCCATAGAACTATAGCTGCAAGTGTTTGGTTTGAGAATGCGAAATATCTCCAAATAACTTGCCATTCAAGTCTTGTTATAACTACTGCAATTATAAATAGTGGTATTGCAAGTAATAGTCTGTTCTTTATAGGGTTTTGATCAAACTTAAATGAATCAGCAATAGTTAAACGTGCACTTCTGAATGCTGTATCACCTGATGTGATAGGACATGCTATAACACCAAGAACTGCAAGTATGCCGCCTACAGGACCTAGTAAACCAATAGAAACTTTGTTTACAACTACAGCCCAGCCGCCTTCAGCAATTATGCCGTTAAGTCCATCAACTCCTCCAAAGAATGTTGCAGCTGCTGCTGCCCA
>Ga0209475_10003509_pt1 | contig 14363 bp, 12 predicted proteins | sample tdDd471_FD_187128 | JGI IMG/M metagenome (GOLD analysis project Ga0209475, IMG submission 187128) | Marine sediment microbial communities from the Atlantic coast under amendment with organic carbon and nitrate - tdDd47.1 (SPAdes)... | ecosystem: Environmental > Aquatic > Marine > Coastal >... | reverse complement strand
GGATCTTCATCAGCCGGGCGTGGACGTTCTCCTCATAATCCTCGATCGACCGCGCGGCGACCTTCAGCACATAATCCTTCTCCCCCATCACCTTGTAGCATTCGAGGATGCGGGGGATCTGGCTGATCGTTTCCTCGAACGCCTCCTGCACCGACGGCGTCGGCGGGCGGACCTTGACCTCCACGAACAGCAGAACCGGAAAACCGAGGGCCTTGGCGTCCAGCAAGGCGGTGCGCTTGGCGATCACGCCGGCCTCCTCCAGCCGGCGGATGCGCCGCCAGCACGGCGATTGGCTCAGCCCGACACGGTCGGCGATTTCCCCGGTCGATAGGGTCGCGTCCTTTTGCAGGAGTCCGAGGATCTTTCGGTCCGTGGAATCGAGTTCGATCGCCATGACAAGTCTCGTAATTGGAAAATCTTGCATAAAATATCCAAAGAAAATCATTTTCGCCAGCGCATTCGCATACACATTCCCGAGGACCGCGATTAGTCTTGCCCATCAACACTATGGTTGGCCCTATGTTTGGGCCCTATGTTCGCGCCCTATATTTGGGCCCTGTATTTGGAAGGAATGACGGCGATGACGAAGCTGGCCGATTGGTTCGCAACCTCCAATGACGCCACCAAGGTGCTGCTGCGCCTGGGCGCGCGGCCCGACGTCATTTCGCTCGCCGGCGGCCTGCCGGCCCCGGAACTGTTTCCCGGCGACGCGGTCGCCGACGCTTTCGCCCAGGTCGCCCGCCACAATGCCGCGGTGTCGCTGCAATACGGGCCGTCCGAAGGGATCGAACCGCTGCGGGAGCTGATCGCACGGAACCTGAGGGAAGAGGGCGCGGCCTCGGTCCGGGCGGAGAATGTCGTCATCACCACCGGCAGCCAGCAGGGCCTCGCCTTGATCGGACAGACCCTGCTCAACAAGGACGACCGCATCGCGCTCGACGAGCCGACTTTCCTGGGCGCGCTGGATGCCTGGCGCCCGTGCGAGCCGGGCTATACGGCGATCGACTGGTCGGGCAACACGCCGACTTTCAAACCGGCGGACGATTCCGGCGGGATGCCGAAATTCGCCTATTGCCTGCCGAATTTCCGCAACCCGACGGGCGAGACCATGGCGCTGGAGCAGCGCCGGGCGCTGGTCGCCGCGGCGGAGCGGGACGACGTCATCGTCATCGAGGACAACCCCTATGGGGCGTTGCGCTATGAGGGCGTGCAGCCGGCCGCCCTGATCTCGATCGCGGATCACGGCGGCGCGGGGGACGCCCCCTATGACGGGCAGGTGATCTATACCGGAACCGTTTCCAAGACCCTGGCGCCCGCCCTTAGGGTGGGCTGGATGGTGGTGCCGCACCGGCTGCTGGACGGCATCATCGTCGCCAAGCAGGGGCTCGACCTGTGCACCAGCCCGCTGACCCAGTATGCGGCGCTGACCCTGATCGAAAACGGTGTCGAGGCGGAAACCTCGATCCGCGCCCGCGACCTCTATCGCGGCCGGCGCGACGCCATGCTGGCGGCACTGGCGGCGGAAATGCCGGCGGGCGTGACCTGGACCCGTCCGGAAGGCGGCATGTTCGTCTGGGTGACGCTGCCCGACGGGACCGACGCGCACGATATTTTCGAACGCGCCGCGGAAGCCGGCGTGGCGATCGTGCCGGGGGACGTGTTCTATGCCATGAACCCGGCGCGCAACACGATCCGCCTTAATTTCACCAATGTCCCGGAACCGGTCATCGCCGAAGCGGTCCGCCGCCTCGCCGGGGTGATCGCGGGCAAGGCGCGTGACGCGGCCTAGGCGCGGGTTCGGAGATAGCGGGCGGCATCGGCCGGATTGCGGGGGACCCCTTGACCCCGAATACCGCAACAGACCGATTGACCGCCCGCGCCCGGAAAGCTATTAGACCCCGCCGGCGTCGCCCGAACGGTTCACGACACGATTTGCGACGACGCCGCGCCTTTTGAGGGCCCCTGTGGCGGAACTGGTAGACGCGGCAGACTCAAAATCTGTTTTCCTTACGGAAGTGGGAGTTCGAGTCTCCCCGGGGGCACCATCTTCTCTTTCCCTCAAGCGCCGGGCGGCCGCATCCGCGGCCTTGGGCTTGCCCCGCCTACGCTCGGGCGGCCGGTCGGCCTCGCGACCCGTGGCGGGTTCATGCTTCGACCCTTCAATTCACCAAGATCACGCGCGACGATCCCGGATATCGCCGGCAACGAAAAAGCCCGCCACGGGTCTGCGGCGGGCCTTTTGCGTTACAGTGGTTGCGGCGTTACATCGAGCCTTCGACGACCGTCAGGCCGAGGGAATGCCAAACCTGCATGCCGCCGCGGTAATACATGATCTTCTCGGGCGGATAGCCCTCGCGCAGCATCGCCTTGATCGCCATCGGCGATTGCCCGCACCACGGGCCGTTGCAGAACAGCAGCACGTCCTCGGCATTGGCGCAGTCCCATGACCCGTCGGCCTTCTTCTCGCAGCCGATCTCGTCCAGCCGGCTCGCCATCTCCGTATAGGGCATGTTGATGGCGCCCGGGATGGTGCCCTCCAAATGCCATTCGATGGTGCGGCCGTCGATCAGCTTCCCGCCTTTTTCCGCAAAGGCGAGCAGTTCCATCTCGCCGACCGTCGTGACGCCCGGCGCGACCTCCATCGGCTGAATGCAGAATGGCGGACATTTGCGGGATGTCTTGGCATAGGTCGGGTGAATGGTCGCTTCGGTATCCTGGTTGCGCATGATCTCAACCGGGCCGTCCGGTGTCTGGACCGTGACGCTGGGCGTTTTGGCGTTCAGCTTGACGTCCAGTTCCGCCGCCGATGCGCTTTGAATCCCGAAAAGCAGAAAGACGGATACTGTAACCAATCCTAAAATACGCATGGGTTCCTCCCCCGATATTTGTGCAGGCAAGTCGGCTTTTTTTGATCTCCGTTGGACAAGGCGGAGCGCCGAGATACTTTGCATCATATGCAATAATTTCTATATGTGTAAATATAACAAATGCGGATCCGGCCCGCCGCCGTCCTGCCGATTTTACCGGCCCTTTTCTTTTCCGGGCGCCGGCGGATAGGATCGGGCCGAGAACAAATACCGGTACAGGGGGAAACAATGGCCGTATTGGTGACGGGCGCGCTGGGGCATATCGGCATGTGGGTGGCGACCCGCCTGTTGGAGGAAGGCGACGAGGTCATCGCCTTCGACCGGAACATGCCCGATTTCGACCGTCTGGCGACCGACGAGATGAAGGCGCATGCCGCCGGGATCAGCCGGGAATCCGGCGATGTGACCGATGCCGCCACGGTCGATGCCCTATTCGACAAATATGCCGGCAGGATCGAGGGCGTGATCCACATCGCCTCCATTGCAGGCGTGCCGGAATTCATTCAAAGACCGCGGCGTTTCCTCGAGCTGAACATCATGGGCACCGTCAACGTGCTGGACGCCGCCCGCACCCACGGCGTCAAGAAAGTCACCTTCATCTCGTCGGGCGCGGTCTATGGCACGCGCGAAGGGCCGATGAAGGAAAGCGACTGCCCGACGCCCAGCGACCTCTACGGCGCGTCGAAACTGGCGGGCGAGGAACTGGTGCTGAAGTTCGGCGACACCTATGGGATGGAGACGGTCTGCACCCGCGTCTATTTCGTCTATGGACCGGGCCGCCGGCCCGACCCGATGTTCCCGATCTACCGCTGGGCCTTCGGCCCGCTGGACGGGGTGACGGGCCTGACCAACGACAGCGGCGCGGACCAGCCGCTGGACTTCACCCATGTCTTCGACACGGCTCAGGGCATCGTGAAGGCCTATCGCGCCCTGCCGACCAAGAGCCGCATCTACAACGTCACCAGCGGCGTGGCCGTGCGGCTGGGCGATGTCGTCGATTGGGTCGCGGATCATCTCGGCACGGAAACCGGCGTGAAGCTCGGCCCCGGCAAGGCGGTGCCGCGCGGCGCGCCGCTGGACATCATCCGCGCCAAGGCGGAACTCGGCTTCGAGCCCCGCTTCGCCGATATCCGCGACGGCATCCGCCAGTATCACGACTGGCTCAAGACCTCGAACCACGGCAAGGCGTGACCCGGCGCAGGAGCGCCGCCTAGCCGATATCGATCCGATAGAACGCCGCCGCGTTGCGGCTGAACAGTTTTTCGCGTTCTTCCGGCGTGGCGTCGGCCACGGCGGATTTGACGCATTCCACGACGGTGGAAAAACCGGCGCGCAACCGGCAGACGGGCAGGTTGCTGGCGAACATGCAGCGGTCGAAACCGAAGATCTCGATCGCTTCGCGGATCACGCGGCGGTTGTCGTCATCGTCCCAGGGCGCGTCCTTCACGCCGTGTTCGGAGATCTTCACGCTGACATGCGGCACCTCCGCGATGATCCGCATATTCTCCCGCCACGCCTTCAGCCCCTCCGCGCTGCGGTCCCAGGGAAAGCCGGTATGGTTGAGCACGACCGGCGTTTCCGGGAATTGCGCCACCGCGTCGGCCGCTTCCGGCAGGTGCCAATGGGGCACGCGCAAGTCGTAGGTGAGGTCGTATTTGCGGAGCAGCGCATAGCCGGCCAGCCAGTTCGGGTCCTGCAGGCTGCCGGGCCTGCCCTTCACGCTGTCCTTTTCACCCGCCGTCACGGAGGTGATGGGCTTGGAGCGGACGCCGCGCATCATCGGGAATGCGCAATGGCCGGCCAGCACCTCCTCGCAATTCTCCTTGGCCAGCCAGACATGGCCGACGACCGCATTCGGCATGCCGTGTTCGGCGGCGACCTCGTGCAGCCATTTCGTCTCGGCCACCTGGGCGTTGCGGTCCCATTCGGCGTCCACATGCACGGTGGCGACGACGGTGTAGCCCGCCGTCTCCGCCCGGTAGTCGTCGGGCATGAAGTTTTCCTTCAGGGCGTCGTAGTTGCCGAGGAAGAAATGCGGCTCCGGCGTGTCGGAAAGCCAGGGATAGTAGTTCTTGTCGAGGTCCCAAAGATGATGGTGGGCGTCGACGATCTTCAGCGGATCGCTCATGGCGGGTCCTTCAAGTTCTGTGCGGCTGCGGGTCGGATCAGGGCGTCGGTCCCCAGGGTGCGGACAGCATCAGCTGGTTTTCCTGGGTCTGGATCAGGGGCCGGAACTTGCCCGCGAAGACCATGAAGTCGGGGTCGTCATAGACGCCTTTCCAGAAGGCGCGGCGGTCGGCGTCGTCCTCGAATTTCCACAGATGGACGATCTTGTTCAGCGCCCCGACATCGCCGGTGAAATAGCCGATCAGCCGGTCCGGATGTTTCGACAGCGCCGGCCAGCCATAGGTTTGATAATATTCGGTCGCCTCGGCCATCTTGCCGGTCTGGAGCGTATAGGTCCGCAATTCGTAGATCGCCATGCTGGTGCCTCCCCTGGCTCGTTCATGCCTCTTGTCGGACGGAATAGTCGGGGCGAATCCGCGCGAAGGCAAGGCGGCCCCCCGGGTCCTGGGACATGCCCTGGGAAACACATTATTTCCCAGCCCGAACCCACCGCGGGCCGGGCGCCGGGCGAATTGGCCGGGGCGGTATAAAAGTATTGCCTTGTACGCGAGTCGGATGCTTCCATGGGCGCATAAAACGCTAACAAGAACGATCCGCACCCTTGGGAGGAAATTATGAAATTCAAGGCTCTAGCCGCATTCGCGGCTGTCGGTTTCGCAGCCGGCATCTCCGCTTCCGCTTCGGCGACGGAACTCCGTCTGTCCCATCAATGGTCCACGTCCGACGTCCGGCACAAGGTCGCCCAAATCGTCGCCGACGAGGTGGCGGCGGCGAATGTCGATCTGACGATCAAGATTTTCCCGTCGAAATCGCTGTTCAAGCCGCGGGAGCAGTACAGCCCGCTGTCGCGCGGCCAGTTGGACATGACGGTTTTCCCGCTCTCCTACGCCGGCGGGCAACGCCCGGAATTCAACCTGACCTTGATGCCCGGCCTGGTGAAGAACCATGACCATGCCGCGCGCCTCAACGAGTCGGCCTTCATGGGCGAGCTTGAGAAGCTGATGGCGGAGGACGATGTCCGCGTCGTCGTGCACGGCTATCTGGCGGGCGGTTTCGTCGGCAAGGACAAGTGCATCACCAAGCCGGAAGACGTCGCCGGGCTGCAGACCCGCGCCGCGGGCAAGGCCTTCGAACAGATGCTGGCCCAGGCCGGCGCCTCGATCGCGTCGATGGCGTCCTCGGAACTCTACAACGCGCTTCAGACCGGCGTTCTGCAGGCGGCGAACACGTCGTCCTCCTCCTTCGTCTCCTACCGGATCTACGAGCAGGTGAAGTGCTATACGCCGGCCGGGGACGTCGCCCTGTGGTTCATGTACCAGCCCTTGCTGATGAACAAGTCGACCTATGACGGGCTGACCGACGCGCAGCGCGCGGCGATCGACGCCGGCGCCGCCAAGGCCCAGGCCTTCTATCTCGACGAAGCCAAGAAAGAGGACGCCGCCTCGGTCGACGTCTTCAAGAAGGCGGGCGTCGAAATCGCCAACATGACGCCGGACGAGTTCAACGCCTGGCGCGCGATCGCGAAGGACTCTTCCTACAAGAACTTCGTGGAGAACGTCCCGAACGGTCAGAAGCTGCTGGATATGGCGCTTTCGGTCGAATAACCGTTGCCGGTTGCGGCCGGCCGGCCGGGGGATGGAACCGCCCCCCGGCCGCCGGCCCTTCGGCTGTTTCACTGCCGCCGGCGCAGTAAGATGACGCCGTTTTCCACACCGTCAGGGTAGACACATGATAGACAGCCACTCCCATTCCAAAGGGGCCGGGCGCCGGCACCCCGTGCTGCGGGCGGCGGATACCTTGTCGACCCTGTGCGGCTGGCTGGCGGCCGGGATGATCGTGATATCCGTCCTGATCACCTGCCAGATGATTTTCGTGCGCGGGGTGTTGAACCATTCGACGATCTGGCAGACGGAAGCGGTGGTCTACCTGATGGTGGCCGCGACCCTGCTGGGCCTGCCCTATGTTCAGCGGCTGCGCGGCCATGTCTCCGTCGACCTGCTGCCGCTGGCCCTGCCAAAACGGTTCCGCCGGGCGTTGACCGCCCTTACCCTGTCGGCCGGGATCGTCGTTATTGCCATCATGCTGTATTACGGCACGGAACTTTGGCACATGGCCCTCAGCCGGAATTGGAAATCCGATACGGTCTGGGGCGTGCCGCTGTGGATACCCTATTTGGCGATGCCCGTCGGGTTCCTGATCTATCTCATCCAGCTCTGCGTCGACCTGTTCGCCGTCCTTGCCGGCCTGGACCGCCAACTCAGCCTGGAGGATCACCACTGATGGATCCCTTGCTCCTCGGCGCGACGGTCGCTGTCGTCACGGTCCTCGTACTCTTTTCCGGCGTCTCGGTCGCGAATGGACTGCTGATCGTCGCCGCCGGTTTCCTGCTGGTTTTCGACGGTTTCCGGTCGCTGGAGCTGATGCCGGAGATATTCTTCGGCAAGCTCGACAATTTCGCTCTGCTGTCGATCCCGATGTTCATCATCATGGGCGCGTCGATCGCCTCGACGCGCGCGGGGGCCGATCTGTACGAAGCGCTCGACCGCTGGCTGACGCGCGTGCCCGGCGGGCTGGTCATTTCCAACCTCGGTGCCTGCGCGCTGTTCGCCGCGATGTCCGGCTCCTCCCCGGCGACCTGCGCCGCGATCGGCAAGATGGGCATCCCGGAAATGCGCAAGCGCGGCTATCCCGACGGGGTGGCGGCGGGGTCCATCGCGGCGGGCGGGACGCTCGGCATCCTGATTCCGCCCTCGGTCACCATGATCGTCTACGGAATCTCCACGGAAACCTCCATCGGTCGACTGTTCCTGGCGGGCGTCGTGCCGGGCATACTGCTTGTCGCCCTGTTCATGGCCTGGTCGATCTACAGCACCTGGCGCCACGGTTCGGCGGAAACCCTCATCCGTTCGGGGACCTATACGCTGGCGCAGAAGCTGTCGATTCTGCCGCGTGTCCTGCCGTTCCTGGGGATCATCCTCGGCGTGTTGATCGCCATGTATGGCGGCTATGCGACCCCATCCGAGACCGCGGCGGTCGGCGCGCTGCTGTGCCTGGGCGTCGCGATCGTGATCTACCGCCTTTGGAACCTTCAGTCCCTCTGGGTCGTGCTGCGCGATTCGACCCGCGAAAGCGTGATGATCCTGTTCATCATCGCCGCGGCGGGTGTGTTTTCCTACATGCTCTCCAGCCTGTTCATCACCCAGTCGATCGCCGAATGGATCGGCACGCTGGACGTGAACCGCTGGGTGCTGATGATCTGCATCAACCTCTTCCTGCTGGTCGCGGGCTTCTTCCTGCCGCCGGTCGCGGTCATTCTGATGTCGGCGCCGATCCTGCTGCCCATCGTGACCTCTGCCGGGTTCGACCCCTATTGGTTCGCGGTGGTCCTCACGATCAACATGGAAATCGGGCTGATTTCCCCGCCGGTGGGGCTGAACCTCTATGTCATCAACGGCATCGCACCCGACATTCCGTTGAAGACGATCCTGCTCGGCTCGATGCCGTATGTCCTCTGCATGGTCCTGGCGATCCTCATCCTGTGCCTGTTCCCCGGCCTGGCGACCGGACTGCCGGAAATGGTTCTCGGACCGGCCATCTGACCGGTCATCGGACCGGCCGTCTGATTGGCCATAATATTGGGAAGGGAAAGCCGCAGGCGAAAAAGCCGTGCCGTTTTGGGGCGTGGTTTCCTTGATGTCGGTCAAGGCGCGGCGGGATTCGATTTGCCAATCTACGGGCCGCGCATCAATTCGCAAAAGGGAAGGCCGGATGTTTGAGGGGATGTGGAAACCCATCGTCTGGAAGGAAGAGATGTCGGTCGGCGTCGCGCAGTTGGACGACGACCACAAGGGGCTGATCTCCATCCTGAACCGCCTGGGCGAGGCCTTGCATGACGAGGCGGAGACCCGCGCGGCCCTGACCCTGGGATTCCGGGCGCTGAGCCAGTTCATGCGCGTGCATTTCGCGCGCGAGGAACATGCGATGCGCGCGGCGGACTATCCGGGGCTGAACGCGCATCACCCGCAGCATGTCAACTTCATCGAGGAGATGACCGACATGGCGGCCCGTTTCGAAGCCGGCGGGGATGAAGACATTCTGGAAGACCTGGTGCTGTATCTGCGCGATTGGCTGATCAACCACATCATGGTCGAGGACATGGCCTACAAACCGTTCCTCAGCGGCAACAGCGAGGCCCATCGCGCTGCGCGGGAATTTTCCGGGACCAGCCGTTAGGCTTCGCGCAAACCGCCGCTTGGGGTACAATCGCCGGCGTGGATGGGTGCGATACTGACCGGATGGGTAACCCATGGCCCTGGTTCATGTCCGCGAGAGAGCGGGGATTCCGCTTCCCCCGATGCGGCTTCCCCCGATTCGGCTTCCCCCGATTCGGCTGGCATTGGTTTGCCTGGCGGTTGTCGTCGGCCTGCTGGGCATGACCGGCGGCCTTGCCGCAGCGCAGGGCCCGGCAGCGCGGTTGGCGCTCGTGATCGGGAACGGGGACTATCCGCAAGCACCTCTTCGCAATCCCGTAAATGACGCCGCCCTGATGACCGAGACATTGCGGAGGGTGGGGTTCGAGGTTGAGGAGGTACTCAATGCGGACCGCCGGGGACTGACCAAGGCCTTCCATGCTTTTGCGGACCGGCTGAATCAGGCGGGCGACGGTACCGTGGCCTTGATCTACTATGCCGGTCACGGCGCGCAGCTGCGCGGCGAGAACTACCTGATCCCGGTCGACGCGCGGATCGAGGAACAGCTGGATATCGAGATTGAGGGCGTGCGGGCCTCCTCGTTGCTGGAAATCCTGAATCAAACCGGCAACCGCCTGAATATCGTCGTTTTCGATGCTTGCCGTAACAATCCCTTCGTCAGCGGCACCCGCTCGGCGTCGCGCGGGCTCGCCCGGATGGACGCCCCAACGGGTACGCTGCTGGCCTATTCGACGGCGCCGGGACGGACCGCGGTGGATGGGGACGGCAGGAACAGTCCGTATACGCGCGCCCTGGCCAGAACCATCCTGGCGGAGGGGCTGAAGGTGGAGGAGGTCTTCAAGCGGGTCCGGATCTCAGTCATGGAGCGGACCGACGAGCAGCAGATTCCCTGGGAGTCCTCATCGCTGACCGGCGATTTCTACTTCGTGGCGCCCAGCGCCCAGGCTGCTTCGGCCGGTTTGCTGGCGGCGGAGATCAAGCATTGGAAGCGCATCGCCTATAGTCAGGCGCCGGGCGATTATCGCGATTACCTCGATCAATATCCCGACGGCGCTTTCACCGATTTGGCCAGGCAACGGATCGCGGCGCTGATCCCGGAAGGGCCGGCGGTGGTGACCGAGGCCCCAGCACCGCAAACAGCAATGCTCCCGCCGGTGCCGGCGCCGCCGAAAGACTCTGCAAATCGGAATCCTTACGACGGAATTTGGCGGTTCACCTATGCGACGACGGGCCAATTCAGGCCCAAGGATTTTTGCCGGAAGGGCGAAACCGCGGAAGCGAGGCTGGAGGTCCGGAACGGCAGGATCGAATCGCGGATCGACTCGAATTTCCTCGGATCGGCGTATTTGATCGGCAGCGTCGACGCGGAAGGGACGGTGGATGTCGTCCTCAAGGGTAAGGAATGGCCGGGATCCGACAAGATCACGGGCTCCGTTCAGGGCGGTCCGATCGAAGGAACGAAGCTCGGCGTGGCCTGCCATGGAACCTATACCCTGTCGTATCTCGACGAACTTGACCCGCCGCAGACGGTGGTGACGCCGAATGGGTCGCGCGAGGAACGGTCCTACGATGGCCGTTACCGCCTGATCTGGAAGCTGATCGGCGCCTATAAAAACTGGGAATTTTGCCGCGAGGGCGAGGAAGCGGACGCGGAGGTGGAAATCCGCGACGGCATATTCAATGCGGACGTAAACTCCAACAAGGGAAGCAACGCCGTCTTCAGCGGGTCGGTATCGGATGGCGGGTTCCTTCTCGGCGAGTTCCTGGCCAGGAACTGGGGCCGGCCCCGGGCGGTGGCCGGAAACCTGGCTTTGGGCCCGATTTCCACCAAGGCCTTCGGCAAGGCGTGTCACACGGAATACACGTTGAGCTACCTCGGCCCGGCGGGCGGCGCGTCCGAAGCGGGGGCCGGTTCGTCACCGGAAACCACTCCGGCGGTCGCCAGCGACAGATAGCGCGGTCTAGCGTTTGACAAGAGTTCCGCCGTCGGCGATCAAATGCGCCCAAGGGTCAGGCAGGGCATGTCTTGCGGGACAATGTGCCAGGCGGCCGGCAACCAATCGGCGGAATCGCCCAGCGGAAAGGGAACATCATGCAACGCAAAACGGATTTCTACATCAACGGCGCCTGGGTGGCGCCCGTCACGCCGAACGAGATGGAAGTCATCAACCCGGCCAACGAGCAGGCCTTCGCGACGATATCGCTGGGCGGCAGTGCCGATGTGGACAAGGCCGTCGCCGCCGCCAAGGCCGCGTTCCAGACCTGGGGCTGGTCTTCCAAGGAAGAGCGCCTCGCCTGCCTGGAAAAACTGAAGGACGTCTACAAGAAGCGCTGGAACGAGATGGCGGAAGCGATCTCCAACGAGATGGGCGCGCCGATCTCCATGTCCGGCGCGTCGCAGGTCGGCGCCGGTTACGGCCATATCAAGGCCTTCATCGACACGCTGCGCGACTTCACCTTCGAACGCGACTTCAAGCCGGACGTGCCGGAAGAACATGTCGTCTATGAACCGATCGGCGTCTGCGGGCTGATCACACCGTGGAACTGGCCGATGAACCAGGTGACGCTGAAGGTCGTCCCGGCCGTCGCCGCCGGCTGCACGGTCGTCTTGAAACCGTCCGAAATCGCGCCGATGTCCTCGCTTCTCTTCGCCGAAATGATGGACGAGGCCGGCTTCCCGAAGGGCGTCTTCAACCTGGTGAACGGCGACGGGCCGTCCGTCGGCGCCGCGCTCTCCTCGCATCCGGACGTGGACATGATGTCCTTCACCGGCTCCACCCGCGCGGGCACCGCGGTCGCCAAGGCGGCGGCCGATACGGTGAAGCGCGTCACGCTGGAACTGGGCGGCAAGTCGCCGAACATCGTGCTGGCCGATGCCGACCTGGAAAAGGCCGTGAAGCGCGGCGTGATCCATTGCTTCAACAACACCGGGCAGTCCTGCAACGCGCCGACCCGGATGATCGTCGAACGCTCGGTCTATGACCAGGCGGTCGAGATCGCCGTCGCGACCGCGGCCAAGGCTACGGTCGGCAATCCGGCGGAAGAAGGCCGCCATATCGGCCCGCTCGTCTCCCAGATGCAGTTCGACAAGGTCCAGGACCTGATCCAGAAGGGCATCGACGAAGGCGCGACGCTGGCCGCCGGCGGCCCCGGCCGTCCGGAAGGCTTCAACCGCGGCTATTATGTCCGCCCGACGATCTTCACCGACGTGAACAACGACATGACCATCGCGCGCGAGGAAATCTTCGGCCCGGTTCTGGCCATGATCCCGGTGGCGGACGAGGAAGAAGCGATCAGCGTCGCCAACGACACGCCCTACGGGCTTGCCGCCTATCTGCAGACCGGCGACCAGGACCGCGCCCACCGCATCTCCCGCCGTCTGCGGGCCGGTATGGTCCATATCAACGGCGCCGGCCAGCCCTTCGGCAGCGCCTTCGGCGGCTACAAGATGTCCGGCAACGGCCGCGAAGGCGGCGTCTGGGGCCTGGAAGACTATCTGGAAGTGAAGACCGTCAGCGGCTGGTAAGCCGACACGACATCCCAAGTGCGAAAGGGCGGGTCTTCGGATCCGCCCTTTACTTTGCGGACACGTCATTCCGGCAGCGGCACAAACTCAGCATCGCCGGGGACCTCGGGGAATCGGCCCGCTTTCCAGTCCTCCTTCGCCTGTTCGATCCGCTCCCGGCTCGAGGAAACGAAATTCCACCAGATGTGCCGTGGGCCGTCCATCGGTTCGCCGCCCAACAGAATCAGGCGCGCGTCCTGTATGGCGCGGACGGTGATCTCCCGGCCCGGCACCAGCACCAGCAACTCACCCGGCGCGAGCGCCGTGCCGCCGATCTCGATGGATCCGTGAACGGGGTAGAGCGCGCGTTCCTCATAGGCGGCTGGGATGGTGACATGCGCCTCGCAGGGAAGCGTGATATCCGCATAGATCGTCTCCGTCGCGGTCGCGACGGGGGAGGCCTCGCCGCGATAGGCCCCCGCGACCAGGCGCAGTTCCGCGCCGTCGTCCCGGAAGGTGGGAAGGCTGTCGGCGGAATGGTGCACGAAGGCGGGTTCGGTTTCCTCCAGGTCATGCGGCAGCGCCATCCAGATCTGCATGCCGAACAGAGTGATCCCCTCCTTGAGCGCCGTCGGGTCGCTGCGCTCGGAATGGACGATGCCGCGCCCGGCGGTCATCAGGTTTACCGCGCCGGGCCGGATCGTCTGCTCGAAACCCAGACTGTCGCGATGCACGATTTCCCCGTCGAACAGATAGGTGACGGTCGACAGGCCGATATGGGGATGCGGTTTCACCTCCAGCGGGTTGGCGGGCCCCAACAGGGCGGGCCCCATCCGGTCAACGAAAATGAAGGGGCCGACCATGCGCCGCCGCCGCGACGGCAGCAGGCGTTGAACCTCGAACGACCCGATGTCCCCTGTCCGGGGGGCGATGATCAGGTCTATCCCGCCGGGCAATTCGTTTTCCATATCCGTCCCCTACTTTGTTCCTTGCCGAAAAAGATATGTAACCAGTCTGCCTTTGACAGGGGCGGATACCCGTGCACCCTTTCGGATCGAAAAAAGGGCGCGCAATCGCGCCGTATCGGGGATGGAACAGGCGGCATGGGCAAGGGCCCTTCCTTGAAACCGGCATCGCAAGAGCAGGCGCAGGATTGGCCGCGTCTGGCCGCCTGTCTGGCCGGCGAGGGCCATGTTCTGGACCTGGCGGAAAACCCGCCGCGCCAATTCGCCTCGGGTTTCGGCAACCTCAACTACCTGATCCATATGGACGGCGAGGCGATGGTGCTGCGCCGCCCGCCCTTGGGGCCGATCCCGCCCGGCGGAAACGATATGGGGCGCGAAAGCGGCATCCTCTCCACCCTGTGGAAGGAATTCCCGCTCGCGCCGCGCTGCCGCTTTGCCTGTGCCGATCCGGACGTGGTCGGCGCGCCCTTCTTCATCATGGACTATCGCGACGGGCTGGTGATCGGCGGCGAGGTCCCGGCGGAGATCGCCGCGCCGGACCGGCGCCGGATCGGCCTGCGCTTGATGGAGGTGCTCGCGGATCTGCACGCCGTCGACCCCGCCGCTGTCGGATTGGACGGGCTGGGCCGACCGGAAGGGTTCCTGGGCCGGACGATCGAGGGATGGTCGAAGCGCGCGCATCTGGCCT
>Ga0209475_10003504_pt1 | contig 14379 bp, 8 predicted proteins | sample tdDd471_FD_187128 | JGI IMG/M metagenome (GOLD analysis project Ga0209475, IMG submission 187128) | Marine sediment microbial communities from the Atlantic coast under amendment with organic carbon and nitrate - tdDd47.1 (SPAdes)... | ecosystem: Environmental > Aquatic > Marine > Coastal >... | reverse complement strand
TTCTCGTTTTGATCTGTTTCCTGAAATTCGAAATCAGAGTCAAATTCATCGGCTTCAATGTTGTCAACATCGCCATCACTCAACAGATCTCCATCTGTTCCTGAATTGATTTGATTTTTATCAGAGCTGCATGATGTATACAAAAGTGAAACAATAAGTATACATATTCCAAAACAGACCTTAATATTTTTCATCAGCTATCCCCTCTTCTTTATGCAGAGATATCCCGTGGTCATTTTCATAACTATAGCACTAACATATACTTGGATATTTTTCAACACATTGAAGTTTTCAAAACTTCTCAGTAAAACACACCCCACCATTTTTTTGCAACATACATCAAATAACATCAACATACATAAGGTGCCATCAGGATACAGCAAGATACTTTTGTGTTACATAGAACAACATTAACGTACTTGAACTTACATGAAGGCACATGAAATAACATTCAGCTACATGAGAGTACATGAGACCACATTTTCCGACTTAACAAATCATGTATGTGCAGTCAACATGCTGATATCACAATGAATATTTCTCGCCCAGACAGATTTTATAATACATCGTCTCCTGTATTTTCAGTAACTTAGACTACAGAACAACTCGCAATCTTACTGGGAATATTGGAACATACAGAATTTTTAGACATTTTATCTGCCGAAAAATGACATTTTAAGGTAATCTCAATAATTTTTTACATAATATCAGTATGTTAGAAAGAGATTTTTGGTCCAAACATGCTTGCAAATTTTAGAATCCCTAATACAACCGGATTATTGCTTCAGTTTTTACACTTATACCATACACATTTTTTAATTATCCTGGCCCACAACAAATCTTCAATTTTATTTTTTGCCAACCCATTTTTAACCACTATTGAGTTAAGATATATTTCAGCAAAACCAGCTTTTAAACATTCTTCTTAACCTGAGCAATCAAACTAGAGATTACCTGTAATATATTGTTTTTTTGTTAAAAAACTTTAAATCTTGCTTGACTTTATATAGCTATTTCTCTAATAATCACCACAACATACAAAATAGCTATACAATTTTTACCAGATATCCGTCAAAATAATTGTCAAAAAATGACTTTAATGCTTTGGCGAGACTCAATAACGAAAGGTACAATCATGTATTTGAAGAAGATTTTGTTGCTCGTTACAATACTATTTTCGCTGTTTGCAATTTCATGCAGCGTTTCTCACCAACCCGAATGGCAGGTGGATGGTGATACAAATGTTGAAGACGGCGACCTGGATATCGTTGCCGACGGCGATGATGCAGAAGGCGAAACAATAGATGGCGATGATGAATCAGAGCTTTCTGAAGCCAGCGAAGATCCAATCGACGGCGACGAGGAATTAGCAGAAATCGAAGAAAAACCAATAACTTGCGAAATTTATGAAGACCGCTGCTGCTTTGAGGATAAGGACTGCGCATCCGGCAAATGTTATCAAGGTGTTTGCGTTCAGGAACCAAAAAACGAAGCCACAATCTGGTGGGAAGATTCTTATTACGACAACGATCTACACGACAAAGTTGGTTCTTACAAACAAATAATGGACGGCGACAAACCCGCTTCGCCAGACTTTTCCTGCTCGGGAAGTTATATTGATGTTGAGGATGGTGGAACAGTTGACATCAGAGCAACCATCAAGGTTTTTGGTGTTGAATCACCCTGCACAACCCTTTCAATTGCAGTCTTCACGCAATTCGACGGCTCTGGCAATGCAAAAACCCAATTTTTGGATAACGATGCCGAAGTTATTGCCTCAGTGCAGGAAATGCCAGATGAAAACTACGAATGCCACATTCTATTAGAGAATGTTCCAGCAGGCAAATGGCTTGTTTTTAAAACATACGAAATATCCGGTACAAGTTTCAAAGACACCTACCAGTTTAATAATTACATTAAAACCAGAGACGCGGGCAACACAGAATTCGACATGGAAGTCAATGCGATTTCCAACTCATCCTGGTCTCTGATTCCGCCACTGGCGGGCGTTACCGCCGGCATCAGCCAAGGTAAAGGCGTTATCTCCGGTTCACTGAAAGACTGTAAAGGCCGGCTTATAGAAGGTGCCACACTTGGTCTTTCGGTCTGGCCCACCTCCTTTGTGTATTTCGATGCCAATATTCAGGATCTCTATCCTGATCAGAATCTAAAAGCTACCAACACAGATGCAACCTACGCAGCCATCAATCAACCGGCTCATCCTGTCAAAGCTGTTTCACTTGCCAGAATTGATGATGAGATAGTTGTAATTGGCAATTTCTCTTTCTTGGTTCTGCCAAACTCGGTTAGCATTTACGGAATCCATGGTGCACAACCATCAAACTACGGCTATTTTGTTGAGCCTAATTAAGATGTACTTTTTTTCAAATAAAAACTCCCATCACTTTTGAATGATGGGAGTTTTTTTGTAAGCCAATATTTTCAGTAAGTTCTATTCACCAACCAGCCAGGCCAAGGCCCTATCTGGATCGAAAGTTTTCATGCCATCTTTGACAAGCATCTCTGCCATTTTAAAAGCAGGATCAAGACCCGCCTGATAGGATTCGGGCACTGCCAGCACACGCATACCAGCGCGTACACCAGCCTCAACACCATATCGGGAATCTTCAACTACTGCCAAATTATATGGCTTAATTTCCATACGTCTTGCACACTCTTCAATTATATCCGGATGCGGTTTGTGATTTTCAACTTCTTCAGACGAAATCACCACCTTGAAAAACTCACGAAGACCAGTCAGGACAAGTAACTCTTCAATTATCTCGCGACCCGAACCCGAGGCCACAGCAAGCATCAAGCCACGATCCATAAGCATCTGCACCAGTTTTTTCATTTGAGGAAATGCTCTGGTGTTTTTTCTGGCAAGCTCAAGGTAACGTTGCTGTTTCCATTTTAACATTTCTTCGGCAGACTGTGGCAGGTTGTATTTTTGTTTAACATCCTTCACCATTGCCAGATTTCCCATACCAATGTACGGTACTTTCATCTCTGGCGTTAAGGTTTCACCAAAACTTTCGAACCACTGTTTGTCGGCCTCGTAATAATTCGGCTCGCTATCTATCAGGGTACCATCGAGATCAAATATCACACCTTTTAGTTTTGGAGTTATATACTGCTTTATCTTCTGCACAACTTCTATTGTGTTTCCTTCAGGATCTTCTAAAGCAAACTCCCGATAACCATCACCACTTTCTCTTGGTTGACTTAACTTTGGCACATCCATATCACTCATTCTGCCATACTCTACATCTACGTCATCGCTTGCAAAAGCGATATGGCCAGCCCACTTTTTTTCTGTTTGCTTGCCGTTATATTGCATCAATTCCAGTTCCATATTCTCGGCTTTAAGAAAAGAAATCCTCAGACCAATTTGGGTGACACTGCTATAACGATAGTTTAATTGCATATTAAAAACGGTGCGGTAAAATTGTTCCATTTTATATAAATCATTCACAACTAAAGCCACGTGAGAAATTTTACCGGTCGCCAAGAGACTCATTATAACCTCCAGATCGCTTTACACTTTATTAATCTCTCAAACCGAGATCATGTTAACAGAAGTGTATAATTATAAAACGATATTTCCTACATCAAGTGCTAAAAGTAAAATTGCCCTGCAAATGCAAGGCAATTAAAAGATAGTTATATTTAACTTTAATTTTGTTTTTATTCTATCACAAAAGCCTGACCACAATCACTGCACTGTATCTTCAGAGCATCGTTTTCGCTATCATATTCCAGTTTGCAATCTGATTGGCTTTCGAACTGCAATGGCACCGAAAATCCTTCCTCGCAATTTGTCAGAGCAAAGCCTTGAATCACCTCACCAAAACCATCTTGCAATTCTACAGTTTTTGCACAACTGTTTTCTGTGCTATTTGAAACAACAATTTGTCTGGTATCAGTGCAATCATTCGAAGTCATCACAATCCATTCGCCCAGCAGTTTGTCACAATTGCAATCAAGCTGCTCCAGGCCCTGATCTCCATCAACATCACCATCAACAGCGGAACCTTCCTGAAAATATACTGCAAAAATACTAAAATGACTTGATTCTGCACGACTGATATGCTGATCAGTGTCAACCGAGCCTTCCAGCTTTGTCCACTTAGCTGTTGTGTCGTCTACCTCTCCAGTTGGGCCACCTGTGGTTGGTATTTCAACATGTGTTGTAGAATACATGGCAATGCCAGTTTTTTGTTGACTAATAGAATAGTCAAAGCGAGCATATGGAATATAGATGCTTACCGGAACTTTAAAGCTAAGTCCCTCTGGTTTTAGCAACAAACCTGAGGAAATCCTGGTAAAACCTTGGTGTTCCGGTATCTCTTCCGAGGGCATTTCCTCAACTGTAATTGTAACCCAGTCTTCCAACGCACCCTGTGGAATAATAATTCGCGAACCCATGGAACCGACAATCTCGCCACCATCCGGGCCAATATCTGTGTCGATCCATGTCTGGGTTACTCCACTGCCATTTACATCACACCCTGCACTGAAGTTAAAAAACACAAACAACATTGCAAAAATGGCGAAACATTTTATCATTACCGAAAACTTCATTCAGATTCTCCTCGAGAGCATCTTTATAATTATTTATTCATTACCCCTGATGGGCATTCCCGCTTTGGCTAGTGCTGCCAAAAGTTTTTCGTGCAATCCGCTAATTTCCTCTCCATCTAGGGTTCTGTCGTTTGCACCAAAATCAATGTGATAGGTAACAGCTTTTTTACCTTCGGCAATTTTATCACCTTCGTAAATGTAGAGGAAATCGAAACCAACCAAAAGTTTTCCACCGGCTCTTTTGATTACGTTTTCAATCTCTTCGATCCTGACTCGTTTGTCTACCACCACAGTAATTTCAATGGAGTTAACCGGATATTTTCTCAGCGGTTTGAATTTCATGTTCATTGGCTTGGCATTAAACACTGCATCAAAATCGAGATCAAATACGCCTAAACGCTTTTTCAATTCAAATTTTTCGGCAACAGCTGGATGAAGCTCTGCAACTACACCAAGCGATTTTTTAATGCAGAAGACCTCAGCACAACGTCCACCATGCGCCCAGACTGGAGGCTCTTTCATCATTCTAAAATTAACGTTGGGCAGATTGAGCAGTGTTAGAAACTCTTCCACGGCACCCTTGACATGATAGAAAGAATTGTGATCTTCTCCAAAAACGGCACCAGACAATCTGCGATTTTCTTTTGCCAGTTTCGGGCCTTTACGATCTTTCGTCAAAGTGGTTCTGCCCAGTTCAAACAATTTGAACTTGCTGAAGTTTTTCTGGTTCGTCACCGCATTGCTGATTACATGCGGTAAAATAGCGGTGCGCATCAGGTTATCGTCTTTGGAAACCGGATTTTGAACACGCAATGCAGCTTCGCTGTCGTAACCACAACTTTCCAACAATTCACTTGAAATAAATGAGTAATTGGAGACTTCATCAAAACCGAGTCGCTGAGTGAAAACATCTCTGCTGTACCATTCCAGCAAACGAAGCTGGTTCGCTTCTGGTGGATCTGACAAAATCACCGGCGATGATGGAATGAAGTTGTCGAAACCATAAATGCGCCCTATTTCCTCGACAATATCGGCCTTGATACCCACGTCTTTAGTAGCTCTATAACTTGGGACGCTGATTGTAAAGTTATCATCATCAATCTCGCTAATCCCAAAATCGAGACTTGTCAAAATGCCTATAATTCTTTCTTTAGGCAACTGGTTTCCAAGACGTTTGTTAATATAGCTTATGCTGATATCAATTGTAACCTGTGCAGGAGGATTGGGCCACGAGTCCAGAATCTCAGAGGATACCTCTGCATCGGGGCAAGTAAGCTTAATCAGTTCCAGAGCGCGGAGCATGGCAGGTACGGTGTTGGCCGGATCCTGTGATTTCTCGAAACGCTGAGCTGCATCCGTTCTTAGCTGAATTCTATTGGCTGTAGTTCTGATTGTTGTTGGGTGAAAGTTGGCAGATTCCAAAACCACGCAAGTTGTGTCGTCTACGATTTCACTACTAAGACCGCCCATTACTCCGCCAAGTGCCACGGCTGTGTTTGCATCTGCAATAACAATATCGTCAGTTACAAGCTTGTGTTTGGCTTCATCCAGGGTGGTGAATTTTTCTTTATCTTCTGCGCGTCTGATGACGATCTTGTCGCCGTTAATGTGTCTTCTGTCAAAGGCGTGCATGGGCTGACCATATTCCATCATCACATAGTTGGTAACATCAACCAGATTGTTGATAGGCTTGATGTCAACAGCTTTTAGACGCTGCTGCATCCATGTGGGAGAATCGCAAACCTTGACGTTTTTCACAACCAGTGCGGAGTATCTGGGGCAAAGCTCTGGAACCATATTTTCAATTACCAGTGGATCTTTTTCTTTAGCTTCATCAACTGTTGTTTTCGGATCAAACTTCAAAGGTTTGCCATAGACTGCTGCAAACTCTCTGGCAAAACCCACATGGCCCCATAAATCAGGTCTGTGAGTGAGCGATTTGTTATCCACTTCGAGAACAACATCTTCCTTGCCGAAGATCTGATCCAGCGTGGTACCAACTTTTACATCATCATCAAACACGATGATGCCGGTATGATCGTCGGAAAGGCCAAGCTCGTCATCGGCACAGATCATGCCCGCGCTCTTTACGCCTCTGATTTTGGTGGGCTTTAAGGTGCCAGAAGGCAAGGTTGTTCCGCTTTTTGCCAAAGCAACAATCTGACCCTCTGCAACATTTGGCGCACCACAGACAACTTCCATCACGCTTGTGCCATCGTCTACCGTAACCAGTTTAAGCTTGTCGGCATTCGGATGTGGTTTGGTTGCCAGCACTTTTGCTACCACAACTTCTTTAAGATGTGCGCCGATGGTTTCTATCTCTTCAACCTCGGCGGTACTCATGGTGATACGTTCCAGAACCTGCAAGGGCTCGAGGTTTTCGTCCAAATCTACAAAATCTTTTATCCAGTTAAGTGAGATTTTCACTGTTCATCTCCATTTAAATATTTAAATTATATCCCGTTTTTACTGATTGAACTGCCTTACAAAACGCAAATCGCCTGAGAGGAAGTGACGAATATCGTCGATTCCATATCTCATCATTACCAGACGAGAGAGTCCCAGACCAAAAGCAAAGCCGGAGTATTCATCGGGATCAATACCGGACATGGATAACACATTGGGATGTACCAGACCGCAGGGGAGTAACTCAACCCAGCCAGTGCGCTTACACACCGAACAGCCTTTACCCTTGCATATCTGACATTCTATATCAAGCTCGAAACCCGGTTCCACAAAGGGGAAAAAGCCGGGGCGCAGTCTGATTTTCATTTCGCGTTTAAAGATCTGCGTCAAAAGAGATTTCATAAAGTGAATAAGGTTTGCAACCGAAATATCCTTATCGACCATCAAACCTTCCATCTGCCAGAAGGTGTTTTCGTGTGAGGCATCGGTTGCTTCGTAGCGGAAAACACGACCGGGGCCAACCATGCGCAGGGGCGGTTTTTTATCTTGCATTCCACGAATCTGAATTGGCGATGTATGAGTTCTGAGCAGGTTGCCGTCTTCCGTCCAGAATGTATCCTGCATGTCTCTGGCAGGATGATCAGCCGGAATATTCAGAGCCTCGAAGTTATTGTGTTCGGTTTCGACTTCAGGGCCATCCATGATATCGAAGCCCATCGAGGTAAAGATCTCTTCAAGTTCGCGTTGCATACTGAAAATGGGATGCAGATGACCACGTTCGGGAACGATGCCAGGCAGACTGATGTCGATCCATTCTTCATCGGCAATCGCGTCAAATTTTCCTGATGCCAGACTTGCCTGCTTGTCCTCTACTGCTTTTCCAACGGTGTTTTTAAGCTCGTTGATAAGCTGTCCCACGGCGCGACGATCTTCCTTGGGAACATCTTTCATCATTTTCATCTGAGCGGTGATAGCACCTTTTTTGCCCAGATATTTTACACGGCAGTCCTGTATTTCTGCATCTGTGGCACAGGCTTCAATCGCCACCAGAGCCTCTTCTTTAAGTGCTTGCAACTTCTCCTGCATCTTATAGCCTTTCCTGTATTACAATATCGGCAATGTGTCAGGCAAATCAATTGCCCGACCAACTTTTGTTTCCAATAATTCCACCTATTTATCGTTAAATAAGGCATACCGGAGCATAACTCCGGTGAACGTTATTTAATATATCTTTTTATGGATAAACGGAAGTGTTTTTTTACGATTTCCGGTTATTAATGGATATAAAAGCAGTTTGGTTAGTGAGCCTCATCCCAATTCATGCCGATGCCCACGTCAACTTTCAATGGAACATTCAACTTAACGGCACTTTCCATCTTTTCGACGACCAGCTTTTTCATCATTTCAAGCTCGTTTTCGGAGACTTCAAAGACCAGTTCATCATGCACCTGCAACAGCATTTTACTCTTGACTTTGCGCTTAATCATTTCGTCATGCAAATCAATCATGGCAAGCTTGATAATATCTGCTGCGGTACCCTGAATTGGCGCATTGATTGCTACTCTCTCGCTATACTTTCTGGTGGCTGCATTTTTAGAGTCGATATCGGTTAGAGGGATTCTGCGACCAAACATGGTATAGACTTCTTTGTTGGTGTGAGCATCCTCCTGAACCTTATCCATATATTCTCTAACCCCTGAATATCGCTCAAAATAGTTGTCGATAATCTTTTTGGCCTCACCCATGGGGATTCCCAGAGATTCAGAAAGACCATAGGCAGATTGACCATAAACAATACCGAAATTGACAGCTTTAGCCCTGCGACGCATTTCCGTATCTACGAAAGCTGCCATAGTATCAAAAACCTCGGCTGCGGTTCTACGGTGAATATCTTCATCTTTCATAAACGAATCCACCAGAATTTTGTCGTTCGAAAGATGCGCCATAATGCGAAGCTCTACCTGAGAATAATCTGCCGAAAGCAGCACACAACCATCGTCGGGAATAAAAGCCTGACGAATGAGTCTTCCTGCCTCTGTTCTAATGGGAATATTCTGCAAATTGGGATCTGAGGAGGACAAACGCCCGGTCATGGCAATGGTCTGGTTAAAAGAGCTGTGAATACGACCCGTGGAAGGCTCTATCAGCTTTAATAACGCATCAGCATAGGTTGACCTCAACTTGGCAGTTTGCCTGTATTCGAGTATCATTTCTGGCAATGGATGTTGTACGGCTAATTTGGTCAACACTTTTATGTCGGTCGAATATCCTGTTTTGGTCTTTTTGCCCTTCGGCAATCCCAGTTTATCGAACAGTATTTCGCTTAACTGCTGCGGTGAATTGATATTGAATTCCTGACCCGCCAGCGAATAGATTTCCTCTTCACTATCCAGCATCATCTTTTCAAATTTAGCTGAAAGATCTTCCAAAGCCTGGCGGTTTACCTTAAATCCAGATCGCTCCATATGCATAAGTGACGGAAGCAATTTTCTCTCGTATTTATCATACATTTCAAACAGCTTTGCCGAGTTTACCTTTTCGTCTAGTATTTCATAGATTCGGTAAGTAAGATCTGAATCTTCGGCTGAGTAACGGCAGGCGGTTTTGGTGTCAACCTGATCGAAGGTTATCTGATTCTTGCCTTTACCGGCCACCTCGGAATATGGAATCATCTTGTGACCGAAATACTCAAAAGCCATGGCATCCAGCCCATGCGCCCGCTTTGTGGGATTTTCCACATACGACATCAGCATAGTGTCGTCTACACGACCAGCAAAGGTAACACCTTCCGACTGCATAATATGCAAATCGAACTTGGCGTTTTGCATCACCCATGTTTTCTTTGTGCTTGAAAATATTGTTTCAAGTTGATTGAGTGTGAAAGCCTTGTCAAGCTGCCTGGTACCAATTGCCGTATGATCCACCGGAACATACCACGCCTTACCACCTTTGATTGCAAAGGACAAACCCACTAATGGGTTGTTTTCCAGATAATTAAAGGTTCTGGTTTCGGTATCGAAGGCAATAGTTTTAGTGTTCTTAAGTTTTTCAACAAGTTGAGAGAGCTTTTCTTCATCATCGACGAGAATATATTTATCGTAGTCAATTTCCAGAGATGAGCTTTCGCCTTCCAGATTTTTTAACATACTGGTAAAATTAAGTTGTTTAAAAAGTTCGGTAGCTTTCTCTTCATTAAAGCCACGAACCTTATAATCTTCAAGATTGAATTCAATAGGAACATCGGTTTTGATAGTAACAAGTTCCCTGCATAAACGTACAAGATCTGCATTATTCGTCAGATTTTCCTTGCGTTTCTTGCCTGAAACCTTGTCGATATTTTCCAAAACACCTTCAATACTACCAAATTCGGTAATCAGCGCAATGGCTGTTTTCTCGCCAATGCCGGGAACTCCGGGCACATTGTCGCTGGTGTCTCCGGCCATGCCCAAAACTTCAATAACTTTTTCAGGCTTAACACCGAATTTTGCCATTACTTCAGGTTCTCTAACCGTTTTCACCTTCCACGTGTCAAGCAGATAAATATTGTCAGACACAAGCTGCATCATATCTTTATCGCTCGTCACGACACAAATTTCGTAGCCCTTCTTTTCAAGATCTTTGGCAATCGTTCCGATCAGGTCATCCGCTTCAAAACCTTGCATTTCTACTGGTGGAAAATTAAATGCCTTCACCACTTCTCGGATTAATGGAAACTGTGGAACAAGATCTTCCGGCGGGGCTGATCTGTTTGCTTTGTACTCAGGATAAAGATCATTTCTGAAGGTTATGCGAGAAACATCGAATACAGGAATCAGATAGGCCGGTTTTTCGTCAGCAATCAGCTTCGAAAGCATATTTGTAAAACCATATACTGCGTTAGTTGGTGTGCCATCCTGTGCGGTGAGGTTACCTTTTATTGCATAATATGCACGAAAAATATAGCCTGACACATCTACCAAATACACTTTTTCTTTTTTTGCCATTTATTAAATCCATCCAAACTTTTGCTCGTATTTTTATAGTATTTCGACTCCAGCATTTTTCATTTCTTCAAAGGCGTGCTCTATATCTCCCTCGTTTAATTCTACGCCACGCACCGCATCTTTGTAAACTTTCGTTTTAAAGCCGGCCTTTACCGAATCCAAAGCACTGAACTTGACACAGTAATCAGTTGCAAGGCCACACAAATGAACTTCGTTCACTTTTATTTCTTTTAAGTAGGCTGCAAGTCCGGTTGAGGTCTTTTGATCATTTTCCAGAAATGCGCTATAGCTGTCAACCTCCGGGTTGGCTCCTTTTCTGAAAATTTTCGTAATGAAAGCGAGATCAAGTTTGTCATGGAATTTTGCACCACGACTTCTTTGCACACAATGATCCGGCCACAATATTTGCTGTATACCGTTAAGATTTATCAATTCGCCGGGATTTTTACCCTTGTTATTAGAAGCAAAACTTTTATGGTTTTGTGGATGCCAGTCCTGTGTGGCAATAACCACTCTGTAATTTTTCATCAGTTCATTTACCAGCGGAATGATCTTATCACCATCTTTTACAGCCAGCAATCCCCCGGGACAAAAGTCGTTCTGTATATCCACTACCAACAGAGCTTTCATTATAAAACCTCCATAACTCCCATTTTAATAGAAGATACTTTGTACACCCCAAACATTCCGTAATCAAGAAACTTTGCTTGTTTTCCATCCGCCTCTTCTGAACCAGTATGCCATAAGAAGCCCCTTAGCAATCATTGTGCCTCCAATTGCGTACCAAACTCCTATTATACCCATATCGAGGGTGATAGCCATAAAGTATGCAACAGGAATGCGCGCAACTGTTAACGGGACTCCAATCAGCATGGTTGGCAATGTATGGCCAGCACCACTGAAACCGCCTTCGCAAACGACTTCCAGAACACCAACCAGCCAGCAGACTGATGCGATTCTGACATATCTTGAAGCCTCAAAAACAACAGCAGAGTCGTCAATAAAGAACCTCACAACAGGCTCGACCCAGAACCACATCGCCACCACAAATATTGAGATAACCAAGCCAGCAAGCATTGCGGTTTTCCAAACGGCCCATTCTGCAACCTTTGGTTTGTTGGCACCTAAAAACTGTCCGACTACTGAAGCAGCGGCCACAGAAAAACCATAGGATACGAACCAGGGAAACGACTCCAGCCTATGCCCCATGCCAATAGCTGCCACTGAGGCTGAACCAAAATGTGCAATGACCCAAGTAAGGCCTACGTACGTAAGGCTGAATAAAGCTCCGTTTAGAGCCATAGGCAAGCCCATTTTGACAATTTGTAGCAAATGTTCCTTTGACATCATAAAAGACCTTAAACCAAGCCACTTTGGCCAGAGTTGTCTTTTATTTAAAATATGATAACCCAACCCCACAAATACAAAGTGATTTACAACAGAGACCCAGGCTGCACCGGAAACTCCCATTGCGGGTATGGGGCCAAAACCAAAGATAAAAACAGGATCTAAAATTGCATTTATAACCACCAGAACTATAGAAAGATACATTGGTGTCTTTGTATCGCCAGACCCTCTGAATACCGCAGACATAAGCATAGCCAGCAGTATAATGGGTAAGGATAAGACCCACGGCATGAAATATTCACCTGCCTGACTAACTACATCCGGTTCCAGACCCAGAATTACAAAAATATGATCCATTATAAAAAGGATAACAATCATCAATATAACGCTTGTAACAAAATTAACGACCATACATTGACGAAAGTAATCTTGTATTTTGTGTTCGTCCCCTGCGCCTATTGCTCTGGCTGTTAATGCACTTCCCGCAATGTTGCCAATATCTCCAAATGAAAAGAACATCCACAGCAAAAAAGTACAGGCAGAAACCGCTGCCAGAGGAATTTGTCCCAACTTTCCAATCCAGAAAGAATCCACGAATTGGTACAAAGACTCCAGCAACATAATGCCGGAAGCTGGCAAAGCCATGGTTAAGATGGCTTTATTTAAGGACATTTCGGTCAAATTTGTAATTTTCGGTTTTTCGGACATATTCCACTTTCACAAAACAATGTACAGCCAATAAAACAAGCTCCGCATAATATCCGAGAAGCAAGATTAAATCCAACAATAAATATGAATAAGATGGCAAAATCGCACCATCACAACCGAATATTATTCGGTTTTTTAACTTGACTTAGTATTATTTTTGTTAATAATTTGGCAATAGTCCCGATATCAAGGGTAAGATTTAAATTTCTTTCATAAGGAAATTAAAATGGGCAATAAAAATAAACATGGATTTGCAACCAGAGCATTGCATGCTGGATACAACCCACATGAACATAATGCATCCCGAACCGTTCCTCTATATCAAAGCACAGCTTTTCTCTTTAAGGACACAGACCATGCAGCGAGGCTGTTTAAACTTGAGGAAGAAGGACATATTTACACCAGAATCAATAATCCAACTGTAGACGCGCTGGAAAATCGCATCGCCTCTTTGGAAAATGGTGTGGCAGGATTAGCTTTTGCTTCCGGTATGGCTGCTATTTCGGCATCTTTGCTTACTATTTTGCGTGCCGGTGATGAAATTGTGGCATCATCATCGCTATATGGTGGAACTTTCAACCTTTTTTCGGTAACTTTGCCTAAAATTGGCATTACCACCAAGTTTGTTGACATCTCCGACCCGGAGAATGTCGAGCGGGCAATTAGAAAAGAGACAAAGCTTGTTTTTGTTGAAACTATCGGCAACCCGAGAATTGATGTACCTGATTTGGAAGTTCTTGCAGGTATCGCCCACAAACATGGTTTGCCTTTTTTCGTGGACAACACAACAGCCTCTCCATACCTTTGCCAACCCTTAGATCATGGGGCCGATGTAGTGCTTCACTCGACCAGTAAATTTATTGGAGGCCACGGTGGATCGCTTGGCGGTCTTATGGTCGCAGGCGACGGCTTTGACTGGGCAAAAACATTCCCCTTTCTTGAGCCATATGTCGGAATTGGCCCCTCCCCCTTTGCAACTTGTGCCAGAGTTGAAGCTTTGAGGGATTACGGTGGTGCGATGTCACCCTTTAATGCATTTCAGTTTATTCAGGGTGTTGAAACATTAGCCATAAGAATGCAGCGCCACTCAGAAAACGCCAGCTCCATCGCAGGCTTCCTCTATGAACACCCAGCCGTTGAATATGTAAATTATCCGACTGTTCCAGATCATCCATCAACTGAAACAGCCAAAAAATATCTCCCAAATGGCTATGGAGCCCTGTTATCTTTTGGACTTAAGGGCGGTTATGAGGCCGGTAAAAAAGTGGTCAACAGTTGCCAGTTAATTCACCATCTGGCAAACTTGGGAGACACCAAAACCCTTATTTTGCACCCGGCATCCACATCACAT
>Ga0209475_10003503_pt1 | contig 14381 bp, 12 predicted proteins | sample tdDd471_FD_187128 | JGI IMG/M metagenome (GOLD analysis project Ga0209475, IMG submission 187128) | Marine sediment microbial communities from the Atlantic coast under amendment with organic carbon and nitrate - tdDd47.1 (SPAdes)... | ecosystem: Environmental > Aquatic > Marine > Coastal >... | reverse complement strand
CATCAATGTTGTGCTGAAACTGAATAACCGTAAAGTATTATCGGGTATTGCCGAAATTATTAATGCATCGGATAAGATTGTAGATATTACTGTGGCCATTGATAAGCTGGATAAAATTGGCTTAGACAAGGTGAATGAAGAACTAGCTTCAAAAGGTTTGTCGCAAGAGGCCATTGATACCATCCAGCCTATCATCATGCTAAGCGGTTCAAATAGAGATAAAGTAGCTAAGCTACGTGAGGTATTGGCAGCATCGGAAATTGGCCTTAAAGGGGTTGATGAATTAGAGGTTGTACTCAACTATTTAGATACGCTAAATCTTGATCTTGAAGTGGAGCTTGATCTGACTTTAGCACGTGGACTAAACTACTATACGGGTGCTATTTTCGAAGTAAAAGCCAAAGATGTAGAAATTGGTAGCATCACCGGTGGTGGTCGCTACGACGATCTGACGGGTATTTTCGGATTAAAAGATGTTTCGGGTGTTGGTATCTCCTTTGGAGCCGACCGCATTTACGATGTAATGAATCAGCTAGAGCTTTTCCCTAAGGCCGACAATGCCAATACGCGTGCAATGTTCGTTAATTTTGGTGGTGAAGATGAGTTGTATGCCCTACGTATGCTGAGCGAAATACGCAAAGCAGGCATCAATGCTGAGTTATTCCCCGATGCGGTGAAAATGAAAAAACAAATGAATTACGCCAATAAGAAAGAAATTCCATTTGTACTTTTAGCCGGCGAAGAAGAGCGCACGGCCAATGTAGTAACGCTTAAAAACATGGAAACTGGCGAACAAAGTAAAGTATCGTTTAACGAATTGATTAAAGTCATCAGTATATAATAAAGAATTTATCTATGTTTGCGGATAAGGTATCACATTACCTTATCCGCTTTTTTATGGGTAGAATTTTAAAAAACAGAACACAAATTTTCATCTCTTTTGGGGGTGACATCCGCTGTCCGTGAGCATCGCAGATGCTTTTGTTATTAGTCAATAAGGCAAGCATCTACGTAAACCAAACCTTATGGTTCTCATAAGTGTACTAGTCGTCAAATATTTGGCATTAGACACTCTACTTACATTCATTATCATTAACTTATTGGCATTGTGCATCTGGCACAAGCACCACAATATTAACCTGCGTTGCCTCTGGCTGTACGCACTTTATACTATACACGATGCAAAACGTATATCAAATATCTCCCAATCCGCTTTCGTACGAAATTATTGAAACAATACTTTCGGAAGGCTATCATTTAGAACTTTCGGAAGAATCAATCGCTCGTATTCAGCACTGTAAAAAATACTTAGACGACAAAGTAGCCAGCCAAGATGGACCTGTTTATGGTATTAACACTGGTTTTGGTTCATTGTGTAACATCTCCATCTCAAAAGATGATTTGAGTAAACTACAAGAGAACCTGGTCATGAGCCATGCTTGTGGTATTGGGCGCGAAGTACCTCGTGATGTAGTTAAGTTGATGTTGATGCTTAAAATCCATGCCTTGAGTATCGGTCATTCAGGCGTTCAACTTAAAACAGTGCAACGTCTGTGCGACTTCTTTAACCATGGCGTTTATCCAATAGTATTCGAACAAGGTTCATTAGGTGCATCGGGCGATTTAGCACCATTGGCCCACCTTTTCTTACCACTATTAGGTCATGGAGAAGTGCATTACAAAGGCGAGCTTCGTCAAGCTTCTGATGTATTAGCCGAGAATAACTGGGACGTGATTAAACTGGAAGCTAAAGAAGGATTGGCTTTATTAAACGGAACACAGTTTATGAGCTCGCATGGCGTATATACTTTGTTAAAAGCGTTCCGCTTGTCGAAATATGCCGATATCATCGCCGCTACTTCATTAGATGCGTTTGATGGTCGCATCGAGCCTTTCTTCCCACAGTTACATACTGTTCGTCCACACAAAGGTCAAATTGAGACTGCTAAAAATATTAAAGCCATTCTAGAGGGTAGCGAGATTATAACTCGTGCTAAAAAGCATGTACAAGACCCTTATTCATTCCGTTGTGTTCCTCAAGTTCATGGTGCTATTAAAGATGCTATCAACTATGTAGCCGGCGTTGTATTAACCGAAATCAACTCGGTAACAGATAATCCAATGGTGTTTCCAGAGGATGATATGATTGTATCAGGTGGTAACTTTCACGGTGAGCCTTTAGCACTAGCCATGGATTTCTTGTCTATTGCTATGGCTGAGATCGGAAGTATATCTGAACGTCGTACTTATCGTTTAATCTCGGGAGAGCGTGGTTTACCTGAATTTTTGGTGGCTAATCCAGGATTGAACAGTGGATTTATGATCCCTCAGTACTCTGCCGCATCTATTGTAAGTCTAAACAAACAGATGGCAACGCCCTCATCGGTTGATAGTATTCCATCGTCAAACGAGCAGGAGGACCACGTGAGTATGGGTGGTAACGCAGCTGTTAAGTCATTAAAAATAGCAGATAATGTAGAGCGCGTATTGGCCATTGAGTTATTCAATGCTTCACAAGCACTTGAATTCCGTCGCCCGGCCAAAACATCACCTTATCTGGAGAATTTCATTAAGGAGTACCGCGAGTTTGTTGACTTTGTGAAAGAAGACAAAATCATGTATAAAGAAATTGAAAAGAGTGTCAAATTCCTTCAAACAGGAGAATTCGACGAGTTTAGCAGCTAATATAGCTTTACAAGCTAGTTGTTAGTTTATTGCATAGCGATCGCATCTTTATTTCACTTATGAATAAAAAGATGCGATCGTTTTTTTTCAGTCACCATGCACTTGTCACTATTCATCAAGCACTTCTGATCTATATATTCACCACATTAAAAAAAAACCACTACTTTTGCAGCTCAAACAAAAGCAAGTAAAAATTTAAGATAAATATAATGGCATTACAGTGCGGAATCGTTGGCTTGCCCAACGTTGGAAAATCAACCTTATTTAATTGTTTATCAAACGCTAAAGCTCAATCAGCAAACTTCCCGTTTTGTACGATAGAACCTAATGTTGGTGTTATTACTGTACCAGATGAACGTTTGGTAAAATTGGAAGAATTGGTAAAGCCACAACGTGTGGTTCCAACTACAGTTGAGATTGTTGATATTGCTGGTTTGGTAAAAGGGGCAAGTAAGGGCGAAGGGCTTGGAAATAAATTCTTAGCAAACATTCGTGAAACGGATGCAATTATTCACGTATTGCGCTGCTTTGACGATGATAATGTAACTCATGTGGATGGTTCAATTAATCCGGTAAGAGATAAGGAAATTATTGACCTTGAACTACAATTTAAGGACTTAGAAACGGTTGAAGCGCGACTTCAGAAAACTGAAAAAGTTGCTAAATCGGGTAAAGATTTAGATGCTAAGAAACTGGTTGAAGTATTGCATCGTTACAAAGAGGCATTTGAAAGCGGAAAATCTGCTCGTACAGTCGAATTAACAGAGCAAGAGGCCAAGGTATCGAAAGACCTATTTTTGCTTACCAACAAGCCGGTTATGTATGTTTGTAATGTTGATGAAGATTCAGTTACTACAGGCAACCAACATGTTGAGGCAATTAGAGAAGCTGTAAAAGATGAGAATGCAGAGATATTGATGATTGCTGCTAAAACTGAATCAGAGATAGCAGAATTAGAAACATTTGAAGAGCGTCAGGAATTTTTGGAAGACATGGGCTTGAAAGAATCAGGTGTAGCTAAGCTCATTCGTTCTGCTTACAAATTACTTGACCTGCAAACATACTTCACAGCAGGTGTTAAAGAGGTACGTGCCTGGACTTTTCACCGTGGGTTTTATGCACCGCAAGCAGCTGGTGTCATCCATACTGATTTTGAAAAAGGCTTTATCCGTGCTGAGGTTATTGAGTATGCTAACTTTGTTGAATACGGTACTGAATTAGCATGTAAAGAAGCTGGTAAAATGAGTGTTGAAGGAAAAGAGTACGTTGTGCAGGATGGCGACATTATGCACTTCCGTTTTAATGTATAATCCTTCTTAAGAAAAAATAGTTGGAGCCTGGTCAGATTTGATCAGGCTTTTTTTAATTATAAACGAAATCCTATTAGTAAGATATCATCAACTTGCTCATATTCTTTGCCCATCCACTCTTCCATCTTCTGATGTAGAATAGCTTTCTGATCTTCGATTGGTAACTTATGTATATTAAGCAATAAATGACGGAAACGACGGTATTTAAACTTCTTACCCTCCGGCCCTCCAAACTGATCGGCAAAACCATCAGAAAACATATAAATCACATCTTTGGGATAAACTTCTATTTCCTGCTTTGAGTAACTAAGTTCCTTGCTATCGTCTGAATAGCCAATTGGGAAACGATCGCCTTTATAGGTCATTATTTCATTATCGCGAATGATATACAAAGGACTCATTGCACCTGAGAAATATAGTTTGTTTTTATCATCATCAAGCATTATTAATGACATATCCATGCCATCATCAATACTTTGCTTATTCAGATCTCCATCTTTACCATTCTTCTGAAACGTTAAAGCAACTTCCTTACTCATACGATTTAGAATATTCGCAGGACAATGCTCTCCTTGAATCTCAACAATATTCTTTAATAAATCATAACCAATAATCGACATAAATGCACCAGGAACACCATGCCCTGTACAATCTACAGCTGCCAAAAATATCTTACCTGCAGTGCGATAGGTCCAATAAAAATCACCACTCACAATATCTTTAGGTCGATAGTAGATAAAAGAATCAGGCAAAATATTTTTCACCATCTCTTCCGACGGAATCATAGCTTCCTGAATACGTTTGGCATAGCTAATACTGTCTGTCAAGCTTTGGTGAATGCGTGTCAGTGATTCCTTTTGCACTTCTATCTTCTTCTTATCAACAGCCTTTTCGTTAAGTGCTTTATAGGCTTTTCGATAATTACGAATACGGTAATTAATAAGTGTCTGAATGAGAAGTACTCCAAAAATGATATAAAAAGCATAGGCGTAACTTGACATCCACAATGGAGGCTCAACCTTTATACGAAGCTCTGTAGGCTCATTATTTAATACGCCATCATTGTTGGCACCTATCACCTTTAAGGTATATTCTCCTGGTGACAGATTTGAAAAATTCACTTGATTTTCGTTAGATACTTCGCGCCAATCGTCATCATGGCCTTCTAGAAAAATACGATAGGTATTGGCTATGGGATAAGTAAATTCAAGAGCTGCATAATCGACCTGAATCATCGTATTTCGCTGATAAACAATCTCCACTTCATCAAGTTCTCCTTCAAAATAATTCTTTCTCTTACCCTTGTGAAACACACTCACACCACATATCACAACTTTAGGCTTATTAACATTTGTAAAGACTGACTCGGTATCTATAATTGTCAATCCTTTATCACCACCAAAAAACAAATGTTTATTGTCGTAATTATAAGATGACCCTACATTGAAGTTATAATCAGGAACACCATCATTTTTATTATAATGAAATGGAGAAACTCCGGGTAAAATTGATGATATACCAATGCCGGTACTTATCCAAATGCGATTATAGTCATCTACTTCAACAGCATAAATTTTTCCACTAATTAAATCATCAATTTCCCAGAAACCTGTATTAGATTTATTGGCTTTTTCACAATATGACAAACCAGAGTGAGTTCCAATTATAATCTTTTCATGATTTTCTGCAAAGGCCGAAATAATATTATGACTTAGATATTTTTTCTTACCTGGTACATTTTGGATCCGTTCAAATTGCTCGGTGATACAATTATAAATGTTAATCCCATTATTTGTCCCAATCCATATTAATCCATCGCTATCTTCAAAAAGCACATTCACTTCATCATCACATAAACTTTGCGAACTTTCAGCATCAGCCCAGTAACTCGTAATTTTGTAACCATCATAGCGATAAAGTCCAAACTGAGTAGCAAACCAGATATTCCCCAGTTTATCTTCTACGATATCATTAATGATATTTGATTTTAACAAATATCGGAAATCACTACTGTTTCCATAATCAAATTCACGAACCTGTTTACGATTCTTATCCAACACAAAAACACCGTCATTAGTACCAAACCATAAGGTATTTTTCGAATCCTTATAAATAGCATTTACCTCTGGATCCTCTTTGCTACTGTATGGAGGATATATCATGTATTGACGAAAATCCTTAGTATCTCTGTTGATTCGATATATTCCTTTATTCGTTGTTCCCAACCACAAATTATTTCCATTATCTACATACACCGATTGAAAATCATAACAATCAATCGGATACTCTAATGGTTCTGTAAATGCAATTGAAGAGAACTTTGGAGGCTTACGATCCACCTTGAACAAACCATCTTGCTTGGTGCCCACCCATAAGAGGTTACTATTATCAATAAGTATTGATGAAATATTAGTAAAAGGTTCTGATGGATATGATCCAATATCAAATTGTTGATAACCATCAAATGGCCAAACAGAGTGCATTAGCCCTTTTGATGTACCTATCCATAATTCATCATTTTTAAAGAGTAGAGCACTTATCGCCTCATGCACTCCCTTATTGTTTTTCTTATACAAGGGTTCATATGATTTGCCCAAAAGATTGCATTTCCATAAGCCATTTTGCGATCCGGCAAACAGCAAGCTATCCCCAATATTAACAAGGCTACTGACTTCGACCTGGTTAGAATTAGAGGTTCTTTTAATCTTTCCAGAAGTGTTATCTTTGTCACTGATAAACTGAATACCATCTATAGATCCAAACCAAATCTGATCTTTGCTAGCAACTACCGGGTATTGATTGCTTATTCCTTTTTTTAATACTGATTGATAATGTTCAAACTTTTCAAAACTCCCAAGATCCTGACTAATACGGCCAATCGAATTTCGCGTTTTAACCCACACATCATCATCAACCGCCTCCATTCCAAAAACTCCTGTTTCTCTTAAACTAAGAAAGAAGTCTGAATTTTTATCAAGATTATAGAAGATCCCATTTTTCTTTTGCCAAATGGCTATACCACTATTTCGTGTTCCTATCCAAATATTACCATCCGACGTTTCTGTAATAGTCTGAATATAATTCCCAACAATAGATGTAGAATCAAGAGGATGATGTCTGAATACAGTAAAACTATACCCATCATATCGATTAAGACCATCAGAAGTACCGATCCAAATATAACCACGGCTATCTTGAAATAAGGATGTTACATGACTATTCGAAAGTCCATCATTAATAGTGAATTGTTCAATAGACAATTGGTTGCTTTGTGCTCGCGCTATCAGACCATTACAAATAATTATAACAATTATTGCAATTCGCAGCACGTTTTGTAGCAACACGAACCTATTGTATATCCTTTCAAAAATCACACTCATTGTTGCTAAAAGTACTAAAATCCTCCAACCTTTTAAAGCTCAACTTTAACAAAAGAGGACTATATTTTAAAATGATAAAGACATACCATTATATGAACTCCATTACGACGATAAAAGTAAAAAGTTAAAAAAAAGAGAGACAAAATTAGCCTCTCTTCTTTCATATGCTGTTTTTAATTATTGCTGGTAATTGACCTTCTCCATAAACCATGCGAGATTTTGGGATTTCGGACGCTCAATAGGCAACCCATACAATCGATCCCAAACTAGCTGAGTTAGTACTCCTAATGAGCGGGAAACGCCAAATAATACGGTGTAAATTGGATATTCTGTAATTCCAAAAGATGATAATAATGATCCACTAATAGCATCAACATTAGGCCATGGATTCTTTACCTTGCCTTTGGCCAATAATAAGTCAGGTACAACATTGTAAATTTTATCCACCAATTGAATTAGTGGTGCCTCAGGAGCATATTTTTTTGCAAATTCAAGCTGAACAGTAAATCGCGGATCTGTTTTTCTTAATACAGCATGTCCATAACCCGGAATTACCTGCCCCTTCCTAAGCGTTTCTTCAGCATAATCCTTTATCTGCTGTTTACTTGGATTTTCATTACCAATCTCTCTAATCATTTTATTAATCCAATGCATAACATTTTGATTGGCCATACCATGCAAAGGTCCGGCCAAGCCATTCATACCTGCCGAGAAACTATAATAAGGATTTGACAAAGCTGAACCGACAAGATGAGTTGCATGAGCAGATACATTTCCTCCTTCATGATCAGCATGAATAACCATATACAAACGCATTAATCGATGAACCTCCTCCGTATCATGGCCCATCATATGCGCCAGATTAGCAGACCAGTCATGGCTCGGATCAATATCAATATAGTTCTCATTATGGAATACACGGCGATAAATATAGGCGGCAATAACCGGCAGTCTTGAAATCAGATCCATCACACCTTCGTATGTCGGATCCCAATAATCCTTTTTATCCAAACCAGTTAAATATGCCTTTCTAAACTGTGATTCGGTTGACATTGCCAAGATAGCGTTATTGAACTGTATCATTGGGTGAGCATCCTTTGGCAGGGCGTTGATTACATCAAAAACATGAGGTGGTATTCCTTGAGCGCGTAAAGCCCATTGTTCACTAATGTGATTAACATCATCTCTGGTTGGTAATTCCCCAGTCAACATCAAATAAAATAACCCTTCAGGTAATGGTTCACCTCCTTCATGTATTTTAGGAAGTAACTCTTGTAGTTGGGGAATTGTATATCCTCTAAACCGAATTCCTTCATCGGCATCAAGCTTAGATGTACACGTCAACAAAGATACCATCCCTTTCATGCCAGTTAGAACCTGACCCAAGGTGACATCTTGAATAACGTCATTACCATGTTTCTTAACCAGACCTTTTACAATCTCGGCTTTAGGACGACCTATGTCAATAATCTTCTGTTTGATATAATCCATACTGCGGAAGCTGATTTAATTAATAAAAAGATACTTTCTGGTGTGAGATAACGAAAGCATAGTTTAAACAGATAATCAGCGCAATTGTTTCAAGATGGACAAAAGCAAAAAAGGCTGACTCAAATGAGTCAGCCTTTCCTATATATTAAAGAAGAAATTATTTCTTCTGTACTTTTGCATATCCGTAAATAGCTCTTTCACCTAATTCTTCTTCAATACGAAGTAATTGGTTATACTTAGCCATACGATCTGAGCGACTTAAAGAACCAGTCTTAATCTGTCCAGAGTTAGTAGCAACAGCAATATCTGCAATAGTTGAATCTTCAGTTTCACCTGAACGGTGAGAAGTTACTGAAGTATAACCTGCACGGTGAGCCATTTCAATAGCGTTCAATGTCTCGGTTAAAGTACCAATCTGGTTAACTTTAATAAGAATTGAGTTAGCAGCTCCTAATTCGATACCTTTCTTTAAGTAATCAACGTTAGTAACGAACAAGTCATCACCAACTAACTGGCATTTATCACCAATAGCAGCATTTAAGGCTACCCATCCGTCCCAGTCATTCTCATCCATACCATCTTCGATAGAATCAATTGGGTACTTCTCAACAAGCTCAGCCATATAAGCTGCTTGCTCTTGAGAGTTACGCTTAACTCCATTTGGCTCAAATTTACCATAGTTGTAAACACCATCTTCGAAGAACTCAGAAGAAGCACAATCCATAGCGATTGAAATATCACCACCTTCTTCTTTACGTCCAGCCTTATAGCCAGCGTTTTTGATAGCAGTAAGAATACAATCTATAGCCTCTTCAGTACCACCTAGCATTGGAGCGAAACCACCTTCGTCACCAACAGCAGTAGAAAGATTTTTTCCTTTAAGAACTTTTGCAAGAGCATGAAATACTTCAGCACCCATACGCAAACCTTCGCGGAATGACACAGCTCCTACAGGACGAATCATGAACTCTTGAAATGCGATAGTAGCATCAGAGTGAGATCCACCATTAATAATATTCATCATAGGCACTGGCAAAGTAACAGCATTAGTACCACCGATGTAACGATACAATGGCATACCAAGATACTCAGAAGCCGCACGTGCACTTGCTAAAGAAACACCTAAAATAGCGTTGGCACCTAACTTACTTTTTGTTTTAGTACCGTCAAGCTCTAACATCTTATTATCGATAGCAACTTGCTCAAGAACGCTCATACCTACAAGCTCAGGTGCAATTACATCATTAACATTTTTAACAGCTGCTAATACGCCTTTTCCTAAATAACGACCCTTATCGCCATCACGTAACTCTAAAGCTTCATGCTCACCAGTAGATGCACCTGATGGTACAGCTGCACGACCAACGAAACCACTTTCTAATGCTACTTCAACTTCAATAGTAGGATTACCTCGTGAATCAAGAATTTCACGCGCATGAATGTTTGCAATTTGTCCCATAATAAAATCTGTTTATGTATTGTATTGATAGAAAATTTCCTAAAAAAAAAGGATAATGCCAAACGACCATTATCCTCTTTGTAGCAATTTCAAGAAAAAAAAGGAAAAACGAAAGTCTTTCCTCTTTTCTTACTAATTTATTCTTTTGATTCAGCCTCTGTAGATTCAGAAGCCTGCTCTTGAGTTGCTTCTTCTTGAGCAGGCGCTTCAACAACAGCCTTTTCTGCAGTTGCTTTACTACGTCCGCGTCTTGTTCTCTTGCTAGTTGTAGAGGACTTTTTAGCTTCTAACATATTTTCGTTATAGTCTACCAACTCGATAATACACATTTCTGCATTATCTCCTAAACGATTTCCTAATTTCAAAATACGAGTATATCCCCCTGGTCTGTCAGCAACCTTCTCGGCAACATCACCAAATAATTCCTTTACTGCGAATTTATCTTTCAAGTAACTAAAAACAGTTCTCTGTGCGTGAATGCTTTCTTCTACTGTACTTAAACTCTTAGTTTTGGTGATAAGAGGCTCAACATACATACGTAATGCTTTAGCCTTAGCAACCGTTGTTTTAATTCTTTTATGAAGAATTAAAGAGGAAGCCATGTTTGCTAACATCGCTTTGCGATGCGCGGTTTTTCGACCTAAATGATTAAATTTCTTTCTATGTCTCATCGCTATTATTCCTTGTCTAATTTATACTTTGCGGTATCCATTCCGAAAGTAAGTCCCATATTAAGTAGGAGGTCATCCAACTCAGTAAGTGACTTCTTACCGAAGTTACGGAACTTAAGTAGGTCGTTACGATTGAAAGTTACAAGCTCACCTAATGTTTCTACATCAGCAGCTTTCAAACAATTCAATGCTCGAACCGATAAGTCCATATCAACCAGCTTAGTTTTAAGAAGTTGACGCATATGTAATACTTCTTCATCAAACTCTTCATTACCAAACTTCTCGTCAGAATCAAGAGTGATCTTCTCATCTGAGAATAGCATGAAGTGATAAATCAATATTTTAGCTGCTTCTTTCAATGCATCTTTTGGATGAATTGAACCATCTGATTCAATTTCTAAAACTAACTTTTCGTAATCAGTTTTCTGCTCTACACGATAGTTTTCAATCGCAAATTTTACATTACGAATCGGTGTAAAGATTGAATCGATAGCAATTAAACCAAATTCTGCCTCAACTGGTTTGTTTTCCTCTGAAGGAACATAACCTCTTCCTTTATTAATGGTCAATACCATCTGCAGATTTACCTCCGGATTCATCTTAGCAATTACTAAGTCTGGATTTAATACTTCAAATCCAGTCATGAATTGATTAAGATCACCAGCTGTAAATTCTTCCTTACCTGAAATACTAACAGTTACAGTTTCCTGCTCTGTATCTTCCACCAGATTTTTGAAGCGTACCTGCTTAAGATTAAGAACAATTTCAGTAACATCATTAATTACACCAGGTATACTAGTGAATTCATGATCTACACCTTCAATCTTAACAGTGGTAATTGCATACCCCTCTAATGAGGATAACAATATTCTTCTTAAGGCATTTCCAACGGTAATACCATATCCTGGTTCAAGCGGACGAAATTCAAATTTGCCGAATTTATCGTCGGCCTCCAGCATAATTACTTTATCTGGTTTTTGGAAAGCTAATATTGCCATAAGAATTAATTATTTAGAATACAATTCAACAATCAACTGTTCTTTGATATTTTCAGGAATATCACTTCTTTCAGGTACAGTTAAAAATTTACCTGCAAATGCGTCTTGATCCCATTCTAACCAGGAAAATTTATGCACACCTGTACTTGCCAACGACGCGGAGATAACTTCCAGAGACTTTGACTTTTCGCGAACACCTACTACCATATCAGGCTTTACCTGGAATGATGCGATATTCACAATACCACCATCTACGGTAATGTGACGGTGAGATACAAGTTGTCTTGCAGCAGCCCTTGTAGGCGCAATTCCCATGCGATAAACAACATTATCTAAACGAGATTCTAGAAATCCAAGTAACACTTCACCTGTAATACCTTTGCTTCGAGAAGCTTTTTTAAACAGGTTACGGAATTGCTTTTCAAGCACGCCGTATGTGTACTTAGCTTTTTGCTTTTCTTTAAGTTGCAAACCGTATTCGCTTGTTTTTCTTCTACGGTTAGCACCATGTTGTCCTGGAGGAAAATTTCTTCTTTCGAAATTTTTATCCGGACCATAAATTGCCTCACCAAACTTACGGGCAATTCTTGTTTTTGGACCAATATATCTAGCCATTCTTCTAAATTTTTGATTTTAAATTTTTGATTTTAAATATTGAATATGGCAGCCGCTAGATTATAGAGAGGAGAAATAATCTTATAACCAATTCTTATTCAAATTTGCCATCAAAAACCTATGGTTAATAACTAGTTGAGTAATTAAACTCTTCTACGTTTAGGTGGACGACATCCGTTGTGTGGTAATGGAGTAACATCAACAATTTCTGTTACTTCGATACCGGCAGCGTGGATTGAACGCATCGCAGATTCGCGACCGTTACCTGGTCCTTTTACATACACTTTCACCTTCCTTAGTCCTAAATCAAAGGCTACTTTTGAACAATCAGTAGCAGCCATTTGAGCAGCATATGGGGTGTTCTTTTTAGAACCTCTAAATCCCATTTTACCTGCACTAGACCAAGAAATCACTTGACCGTTTAAATTGGTCAATGATACAATAATATTATTGAAAGATGAATGGATATGAGCTTGTCCCAGCGCCTCCACCTTAACGACTCTCTTTTTTTGAGATCCTGACTTCTTTGCCATATCTTAACTATTATTTAGTGGCTTTCTTTTTATTTGCAACAGTCTTCTTCTTACCTTTACGAGTACGTGCATTATTCTTAGTACACTGACCACGTAATGGTAGACCGATACGGTGACGTATTCCTCGGTAACATCCAATATCCATCAAACGTTTGATGTTTAATTGAACTTCTGAACGTAACTCACCTTCGATTTTGTACGAATCTGATATTACTTCACGCACACTTTTGATTTGTTCGTCTGTCCAGTCTGAAACCTTGACATTAGCGTCAACGCCAACGTCTTGAAGAATTTTTTGCGCTCTACTTCGTCCTATTCCGAAGATATAAGTCAAAGCAATTTCGCCTCTTTTATTGGAGGGTATATCTACTCCAGCAATTCTTGCCATAATTCTAAAATTTATCCTTGACGTTGTTTAAACTTTGGATTCTTCTTGTTAATCACATATAAGCGCCCTTTGCGTTTTACGATTTTGCAATCGGCGCTTCTCTTTTTTACAGATGCTCTAACCTTCATGATCAGTCACTTTATCTATTTGTATCTATAGGAAATTCTTCCTTTTGTCAAATCATACGGAGACATCTCTACTTTTACTCTATCGCCCGGTAAGATCTTAATGTAATGCATACGCATTTTACCTGAGATATGAGCAGTAATGATGTGACCGTTTTCCAATTCCACTCTAAACATGGCATTGGATAAGGCTTCAATGATTGTTCCGTCTTGTTCTATAGAGGCTTGCTTCGCCATAATTCTATAACTTTTTATTTTTCAGACTGCAAATGTAATACTTCTTCTACAAATTTAAAACTAGAAAGTATATCTGCTTTACCTTTTCTTATTGCAACAGTGTGTTCATAATGAGCTGACACCTTCTTATCGCCTGTTCTAATCGTCCATCCATCGTCCTCCTGAACAATTTGGCGTTTGCCTAAATTGATCATTGGTTCAATAGCGATTACCATTCCAGACTTTAACTTAGTGCCATTTCCCTTACGACCGTAATTAGGAACTTCAGGCGATTCATGCAAGTTCTGCCCTATACCATGCCCAACCATCTCTCTTACGACAGAATAACCAAGCTTTTCTGTATATTCTTGAACCGCATAACCAATATCTCCTAAACGGTTATTTTCAACTGCTTGCTCTATACCTTTATACAATGATTCTTTGGTGGCGTTTAACAATGCCATTACTTCAGGATGCACTTCACCTATCGGGAAAGTGTAAGCTGAATCG
>Ga0209475_10003500_pt1 | contig 14390 bp, 16 predicted proteins | sample tdDd471_FD_187128 | JGI IMG/M metagenome (GOLD analysis project Ga0209475, IMG submission 187128) | Marine sediment microbial communities from the Atlantic coast under amendment with organic carbon and nitrate - tdDd47.1 (SPAdes)... | ecosystem: Environmental > Aquatic > Marine > Coastal >... | reverse complement strand
GCCTCCAGAGCCACTTTCATTTTGATTTGAGTACTGTGTTTTTTTCTAATGGTTCCCATTTCTTTTCCCTTGATTTATACAAGGAATTATATCTTAACTAGTGGTCCAAATTTTGGGGAGTATTATATTTTACTGGGTGGTGTGGGTTTGGGTAAGACCCATTTGGCTACGGCCCTTGGGCATCATGCCTGCCTTAATGGGAAGCGAGTGTTATTTACCAATGCAATTGATGCCATCAATGCACTCATTGTGGCTAAAAAGTCGGGACGGTTGAAAATGGAATTGCGAAAATACCTGAAACCAGAATTATTAATCTTAGATGAATTAGGCTACTTACCGATTGATAAAACAGGTGCTGATTTGTTGTTCCAGATAATTTCAGGTCGGTATGAGACCGGCTCAACGGTGATCACCACAAATCGAGCCTTTCAGGATTGGCCTGCAATCTTCAACAATGACAGTACTCTGACATCAGCATTATTGGATAGATTGCTGCATCATGCTCAAACGGTTGTGATCGAGGGGAAAAGTTATCGTATGAAAGATCAGGTTGAAACTTAAAAGAGGACTTACTCAGATCCTGGATCACAGTCTGATCTAGGACAGAACGAGGAGATCTGACTAAAACAATTTCAAATTGCTAGTTCTTTACAAATTCACGAAGCCGCTGTCACACATGACTTTTAGTAAAAATTAAAAATAATACAATTTGTGAGTAACATCACAAGATAAATGGGCATTTTTTAAAACTTTTAGGTTTTGATGAATAAATGTGAAGCTTTATAAAATAAATAACTTATTAAACAATCAGTAGTTAGTACATAAAAGCAAACTAGGTTCGCTGTCGTAAATAAAATTGCTTTGGGCAGGGATAGGTTAGCTGAAATTTACGTGAGAGCACCAAAAATTTTACTCAACATAGTAAAACTTAAATAGAAAGAAAATAGTTTTGCTGAGTATTAATTTGGGAATTATTGGTGTTTTTTTATTTCCTTAATAATTTTATACGGTAGCATAATCAATAAACCAATAATAATTCCACCAGTAAATATAAATGCTAGAATTTCAAACGTAGTAAGTTGTTCAAAAAATCCATTGCCCATAAAAAAATCCTGATTCAAATTCAAAAGCTAGCTTCACTAAGCTTATTTGTAGAACAAAAGTAATCATAACTGAATACCTTTAAATACACATAATAATTTTATAGAAAAAATATAAACTTTAGTTTGTAAGTACCAATTAACTAAAAGAGACCAATAAATACTAGGGTTTGGAGATTCAATTAGGTATTTACATTATATTTTGATTTCGCATAATGTATATTATGTAAAATAGCAATTATTCCTGACATACGTTCTATTTTCCAAAGTTTCAATAAACCCATACCCCACTTTTAGGCATAGATAATTTTTTTGGCCGATGCCTAATTTTATTAAAAATGCCAAGATTCAATAAAAAAAACGACATATTGTCGCAAAGGTCCACTATTAAATGCAGTGGACCTAATTAGATTCTTTCTGTTGAGATTGAAAAGTTGTTTACAATTGTTTTTCGTGAATAAGCCTCAAAAAGATAATTTTTAAAAATAAATTTATAGGAATTTTTTTAGGAAACTTTATTGGTTTTTTTTGCTCGGGAAATGTACGCTGACTAAAAGAACGATTGTTTTTTATGAAATGCAAACCATAAATATTGAATCAATTAATCCAATCGATACCGACAATAACAAACATTCTTCTAATTTTGAATATGACAAAGAACGTGAAATTCCTCGTAAATTATTTGAAACCTGTGAATTTTGGCTTGCACAAGCACGCTATGACGGTAATGAATCGTCTATTTCTGGTCGTAATGTTGCTTGTGCGCGTGTTAAAGGTTCTTTACTTTAAACTAACTCATTTTATTGAATTGTACCTTGGTCGATTAATTTACTCTGCACTATATGTGTTTTTATTAATTATTGTATGAGTAAAATTGATATGCAAAATATAAATAATGTGAAGTTTGATGAATTATTGTTATGGTCTGGTTTAACCATCAAAGAAGCAGCTATTTTGGCCGGAAAATCAGAAAAAACGATTCGTAAGTATTGTGCGACTAACCGCCCTTGCAAAGCTGTTAGACGGTTGATTGAATGGTATTTTCATGGTATTCCACAGGTCCATGACTGGCAAGGCTGGAAAATACGACAAGGATATTTAGTCTCTCCTTAATATTGTATGGTGTTGATTATTGGGAAAAGGTGATAAGTTTTGTATGTCAGTACAACTCCTAATAAATACAAGGTAAGTACTTATATCTAACAGTTTTTTGATAAGACCTATATTTTTTGTTTGTTTGCAAATTTCGCTCTTCGGTTACACCCCTCATTAAATATATAAAATTCCAGATTCCAAGCCCTATCATGGCCCATACGTTTGAAAAAACATAGATGTTATCTAACCACCAAGCTACATTTTTTGTTGTATAGGCTGGGTGCCGGATATAGGCATATGGGCCACTAGTAATAATTCCCCTATTTGTTAAATTACTAAACTTAAAGCCTAGCTGTATGGTTGCCCAAACATAGATTAAGTAACATATTAGAATCAGGATCATTAATACCATTAGTTGTAGCGGCTCGCACACATAATCACTTGGGCTCGCAAACATACGACATTCTCGGCTCACATTAAGTGAGAATAAGATTAGTTTTGGGCTCAGATTAAATGCCAATGAGCTCACATTAAATGAGAATGGGATCGCACATATAATTCTCGGCTCACATTATTTGCAAATGAAATGATAAGACCTGAGTATTTCTGTTCTTATTAAGATTATGTAGTTTGGGGAATGGACCCTTGGTAAATATAATCAAAATCAAACTATCTGATTTTTATTTATCCGGGTGTAAGTCTTCCATCTCTTTATAAAAGGCACACCCGCGTGCAATTTCATCCTGGTAAAAAAACTCCATTTACTCTTTAAAGGAACGAGCTTTAGTTAATGTTAGCTCAACGCCGGTGCTCTACCGTTTCAGGACACTTACCCTCGACCTTGAGTTCTCTGATAGCCATGCCATACGTCGGTGCTTTATCAGTATTTATGGTCGAAGGAATTTCCCATTCTTTGAGTCCCTTCTATGCTTTGCCTAGAAAACGTTTGGCTGCTTTAGCATTACGGGTCGACGATAAATAAAAATCAATCGTGCATCCTCTTTTATCGATAGCTCGGTTTAAGTAAACCCACTTGCCTTTAACTTTTATATACGTTTCATCGACTTTCCAGCTAGCACCGGTTCGCGGTTTCCAGTACCATTTCAATCGCGCCTGAATAATCGGTGCATAGCGCTGAACCCATCGATAAATGGTAGTATGGTCAACATTAGCACCTCGTTCACAGAGCATTTCTTCAAGCTCCCGATAGCTGATCCCATATTTGCAGTACCATCTAACCGCCCAGATGATAATGTCATATTGAAAATGACGATGTTTGAACAAGTTCATAATGGCATTCGCTCAGAAATATCGATATTGTAATCGTTTCGATATCTTTGCAACAGAACCCCTTAACTTACCCTTTAATTTTTCTTGGATGTTACTCTTTTTACTTTTTAGGAATATGCGGAATTGCTACACCCTATTGCCTTCCTTCACAACTATTGAAATAAGGTGTAACAACTCCACATATAGCCCCCTATCTTTGGTCTATTCTGTTTTATACTTATTCAGAATAGGGTGTATTCATTATATCCCTGATTTTATAATTAAATTTTTAGTATTATGTTACTAATAGAATTATAATTTATAACTGGATTAACTCTTATCTTCGGATTCGTTATTTGAATCTTGCTCCGATGTTTCCGGTTGTCCTTCTGAACTCATTATGCTCTCTACACAGTCTTTTAAATAATCATCCAAATCGTTATTTGATATTTCTGCTTCTTTAGCATACTGCCTACATTCATCGACATATTCTTCCGGTACTGAAGCATTTGCCTGTACAAAACTTATGAAAGCCAATGCAGCTATTAATAGTTTTATAGATTTCATTTCTTTTCTCGTTAATAAAAGTTGTAAATAGTTATAAAGCATTGATTTCATGCTTCTCATTTAGCATTGATGTTTTGGATAATGCCATAGGCGTATTTATAAGGCTAAATCTCAAATAAAGCCAACTAATTATATTTTCCGTGAAGATAAATAAATTTATACAGAAAGAACTCGCCAAACACCAATATCTATCTGAAAGTGAATTATTATTCTATTGTAACGATAAAAAGGATTTGTTTTATTTTTATCAATGAATTTGATAAATATTTATCCGGTTTTTATTAATTTTAAGAGAAATAACAATGGAAGAATATTTTGACGATATCTATGAAGAAGAAGACGAAGATAGCTATTTAATTCATAAGAAAAATGGCAATTCCGATTCTCGCTCGAAGCTTAAATATGAAGCTCGTAGAAAAATTGACGACTATTTTTTTCAAAAATCAATGAGGGAACAAGGGTTGGAAGATGATTGGGATTGGGAGGAAGATAGCAAAGACCGCAGCCACTTACACTAGTTCTGATTAGAGCAATTTGTTTTTTAAGGGGGTCTAGGCCATCTCTAGTGAACAAGAGATGGCATACCCACCCTGCGTATCATTTTCCACAAAACAAGTTAAAATATTACTAATTTTATTAGATCTTACTTTCCTACAAAATTACTTGTATGTCTTTTAATTTTATTTAGCTATAATCTCATACATGCCCTCCTTAATTAGGACCGCTCAAATTAGGATCCTCTCATGAAATTAGCCGTCATTTATAATCGAGAATCTCAAAAAGTTATTAATCTTTTTGGAGTCCCCAATCGTGAAAAATATGGTTTAGCTGCAATTAGGCGAATTGTTAACTCCTTAAAAAATGGTGGTCACCAAGTTATAGCTATAGAAGGTGATAAAGATTTAATCGACAACTTAGAAGAATTTATGCCCAAGGCTCTTAAAGGTGAGCGTCCGGGCATGGCTTTTAACTTATCCTACGGAATTCAAGGACAGGCTCGATATACGCATGTGCCCGGTATCTTAGAAATGTTAGGAGTTCCTTATGTGGGTTCCGGGCCATTAGCACATTCACTTGCTTTGGATAAAGTGGTCGCGAAAATGTTATTTGTACAAAATAATATCCCGACTCCCGCATTTGCAGTGCTCGATCACCCTGGTTTCGAAATGCCGCCCTTAACTTTTCCTCTGATTGTAAAACCTAAGAACGAAGCTGTTTCATTTGGAATAAAAATTGTCAATGATGAAAACGAATTACGTGATGCAGCGGATATTATTTTTGATCAATTTGGACAAGCAGTATTAGTCGAGCAATATATTGAAGGTAGGGAAATCAATATCGGGATCTTGGGAAATGGCCATCAGACCGATGCTTTTGAACCGGCAGAGCTTATCTTTGGCGCTGGTGGGCCTAATATTTATACCCTAGAAGATAAAAAACGTCAATCCGGCAGAGAGGTTCAAGTCGCTTGCCCGGCAAAAATTGATGAATCCGTAACAAAAAAAGCAAAAGAAATAGCAAAAAGAGCTTTTAATGTCTTGGGTTGTTACGATTGTGCCCGTATCGACATGCGTATGGATGCCGATAACAACTTATATGTTCTAGAAATTAATAGTCTACCATCGCTTGGAGAGCATGGCTCTTACGTCGCTGCAGCTGAAGCAATGGGACTTAATTTCACCGCCCTAGTTAATCGTTTAGTCGAAGTCGCCGCTGCTCGCTATTACGGGACTCCTAATCCTCCCAACTTGTCACCTAAAGTATATGACCCTAAAAATGCCTTATTTGCTTTCTTAACTCAACGTCGTGACCGACTGGAAAAGCGCACTGAAGAACTCGTTGCCATGAATTCCCGTTCCGATGACCCGGTCGGTATTCGATTAACTATTGAACATTTAGAAGAAACATTAACCGATATCGGTATGCGTCCAGTTCGCGAATTTAGCGATGAACACGATGTATGGACCTACGAAAGTCCCAAAGGATTAGATGGCGGCACTATCTTAATGTTGCATATAGACGTCCCGGTAAATTCGTACTTAGGGGTTGAATACTTTAGACGAGATCCAGAATGGCTATTTGGTGAGGGCGTAGGCTCCTCCAGAGCACCCCTTGCGATGTTAGAGTATACATTAAGGGCAATTAAACATGTTAGACGACTTAATCGTTCCAAATTGGGTGTAGTGTTGTATTCTGACGAAGGACGGGATTGCGTCGAAAGTGCACAACTGATAAAAAAAGTAACTCGCCAAGCAGAAAATGTCATTGTCCTAACACCCGGTAGCAGCGACGATAAAGTCATATCTGCGAGACGAGGACAACGGTGTTATCAGCTAATAGTCGAAGGAAAATCTCAAAAGTTAGGCCAAGCTATTCGTGGAACTGACTTAATGAGAACGGTTTACGGAAAACTTGATGCAATTTCCGCTTTAACTGATCGCAAAACAAGAGTAGCTGTATCTGTGGTAGATTTACATACCGAAGCATTCCCCCGTCGTTTACCCCATCGAATTAAAAGCATCATCCAGATCTCTTATCCTAGTAAAGAAAAAGCTGCGGAACTGGAAAGTCAACTGAAAAAAATTTTAAAAGGAGGTGGAATCCAATGGAACTTAGCTTTAGTTTCTGATCGCCCACCGATGATCGATAAGCCAATTAATAAAAAGTTTTTTAATTCTTTAAAGGAGATTGCCGGAGAGTGGGAGATAAATCTTTCTTGCGAAACCTCATTATGGCCATCCGTGGCTGGCTTAGTTCCTGAAAATGTCCCGGTTGTGTGTGGTATTGGTCCGGTAGCTGAGAACTTATTTACCAGTAAAGAGGCGGTATCGAGAATCAGTTTGGTTCAGCGTACCTTATTACTGACGGAATATCTGCTTTCAACAGTAAAGGATTAATTAAATAATGAAATTACATACCAGAGCCTCCGATATTACCGATGAAATGGATCCCGGTGATAAACGCGTCGTTAATCCGCAACGAGTAGGTGTTTCAACAGAAGGCATGGTATCAACACAACATTATTTGGCTACCGAAGCAGGTAATGAACTCCTAAAATCAGGGGGAAATGCCATCGATGCGGCTGTTGCCGCCGCATTTGCATTAGGAGTTGTTGAACCAGCAGCTTCAGGTCTTGGTGGGCAAACTATGGTTTTAATGTACAATGCCGAAACCAATAAAACAACCGCTCTAGATGGCGGAAGCAGAGCCCCTCATCGAACACCACCCGGAGAATTGGAACGTGCAGAACAACTGAGGGGACATCGTGCCTCAACCGTTCCTTCTACCCCTGCTGTACTTGGATATGCTTTAAACCACTACGGAAGTAAATCTCTTGATGAAATTTTAGCCCCTTCTATTCGATATGCCGAAAACGGTTACCGAATCTCTCCTTTACAATATTATTTAACCAAACGAGAAATTAAACACCTAAAAGGACACTCGGCAAAACAGTTTTTTTTAAAAAACGGTAATACCCCTTTTCCTATTGGCTCCTTATTTAAGCAGCCTGTTTTAGCTAAGACTTTAAAACAACTTGCCCTTGAAGGAATCGAAGACTTTTATCAAGGAAAAATAGCCCAATTAATTCACGATGATATGGAGGCTAACCAAGGCTTTATTCATGCAGATGATTTAGCGCAAATTCCATGGCCCATAGAAAGAAAACCATTATCAACTCATTTTGCCGGCATGCGCGCATTTACCTTCGGTCCTCCCGGTGCGGGACGTACGCTAATTGAAGCATTAAACTTATTAAACCAATTTTCAGAAGATCAAAGAGATCCCGACTCCCCTGAGGGCGCCCTGTTATTGGCACATGTGATTCGCAAAGCGAACTTGGACCGTTCGGATCGTCCCGAAGATCCAACCCTCTTTGCCCAAGAACTGGAACTCGGCGAAGACATCACTCATGTAGAATATGCTGAAAGAGTTGCTAAACGAATAAAAGCCAGAATCAAAACCAATGGAGATACCACTCATTTATCTGTGATGGATAAAAACGGTAATGTCGTTGCTTTGACACAGTCTATTGAACGTGTTTACGGATCTTTTTCGGCATCTCCGGATTTGGGTTTTTTATACAATAATTATATGAGTGCCTATGAATACACGGATATCACTCATCCCTACTATTTAAGACCGGCAGCCGTCCCATGGGCTTCAGTTGCTCCAACCATAATCTTAAAAGGCCATGATCCCTGGCTGTCTATCGGTTCACCCGGTTCCGAAAGAATCGTTTCGGCAATTTTACAGGTCTTATTACGTTTAGAACGTGGGGCTAATCCATTTGATGCTGTCGAAGCCCCTCGAATGCACTGTTCAATTGATGGAAAGGTGTCTCTGGAAGCAACTCGAATGCGCGATGATATTCCACCTCTGTTAAGAAAACATGGTTTTGATATTAACTTTCGCGATCCATACTCATTTTACCTTGGATGCGTACAACTGGTACTAAAAGAAAATAACCAATTTTTGGGTGTAGCCGATCCTCGAAGGGATGGTTCAGCACAGGGACCTTAAAAATGTCAAAACCACTACCCATTTTATTATCCGTTCCTCATGCCGGTCATGCGATACCAGATGAAGTAACAGCGATTAATCTTCTCAATAAAAACCAAATCATTAAAGACGGTGATGAAGGGGCTCAGGAAATTTATTTCCCGCTAAAATCTGAAGTAAAACACTTTATCAATTCGGATATTGCCAGAGCCTTTATTGATCTGAACCGAGCCGAAAATGATATTAGAAAAGATGGTGTGGTAAAAACGCACACTTGTTGGGATGAAGGGATCTACAGTAATCATTTGAGCGAAAACTTAACTCAAGAGCTACTGACTAAATATTATCATCCTTATCATACAAAGCTATCGAAATTGGCCAATCAAGACGTCATACTTGCTATCGATTGCCATACTATGGCTGAATATGGACCACCAATCTCACCGGATAAAGGCGTTAAACGTCCTCTCATCTGTTTAGGAGATCTAAATGGTAAAAGCTGTCCCAATGAATGGATTAAAACTTTATATGCATGCTTTTGTGAAACTTTTGATAATGATGTAGTTTTAAATAAACCGTTCGCTGGAGGCTTTGTGACACAATATCACCATCAAGAAATGCCTTGGGTCCAACTCGAAATTTCTCGCTCCGGATGTTTTAGCAATAAAGAAAAAAGTATCAAGGTGATTGAGGCAATAACAAAGTGGTATCGCAAAATTAAAGGCTAAGAATTGCGGCCTGGTCATGTTGGGTCACTAGAAAACCAGTTCCCAAACCGCAAAACTTATTGGATAGCACATAAGGAGTTTATAAACCATTATGCTGCTATGCAGCATGACCAGAAAAAAGTGCAATTGTTCAAGGATAAAACTGACCATGACAATATAATAATCAACCGTTTTGGGTTGTTCAAGCGATATTTTTTATCAAAACAACAAAAATAATTCAATCACGTTCAACACGGTTTTATGCTACGATTAAGCTTCCTAACCGGTTTTCAACACCGTGTTAGAAAAAAGCATCGACTAGTTACGAACCTGTATTTCTTACCTATACAATTTCTTTTTACAGGTTCGTAACGCATATGACTGCAATATTTTGTATCCGAAATTCCACTGACTTATCTATTTTTGTTATAGATTTAATTATTGATTTTAAGGTGAAATAGTTTTCGCATATTTTTTCTTGATTCAGAGTGTATACACCTTAATTCATCGCACCAGTGATATAAATCCAAAATTTTAGATAAAAATTCTCCAGATGGCGAAGAAATATTTGCTGCCATTTGGGGCTGAATGTTTTCTTTAGAATTAATTTCTTTTAAATCCGTCAATAATTTCATGGTTGAAAATTCATGGCTTTCAGTTAATTTATGAACTAGGTTATAAATTTCCGGATCGACATGACTGGCATGCCTGACTAATATTATTTCACCATAATCACATATTCTTTTTGCTTCTGCGCTTAAGTATTCCCACCAGGTATGCGAAGGAGTGACACTTGGTGATGAATCTAAGTTAAGATTGTTATACATACCCTTAAAAGTTTCTTCATTTATTAGGTCTTCTATTTTTTCAGGTGAATTTTCATGGCCCGACTCCTTATAAATATCCACAAACAGATCCATTATTCGATTAATGAATACGGAAATATCCTCATATGCGGCAAGCATTAAAGGCAATTTTCTGGATTCTTCTTGTTTGGCTATTTTTTTGTTAACAATAATAGCCAAACTCGAACTAATTCCAATAATGACGATATACAGTCCTAACACGATCTGAATAGCGGTTAAAATCAAAGCCAGCCACGATTCCGGAAAAATATTCCCGTAACCGACTGTTGACACAGTAATAACACTAAAATGAAGACACTTTAAAAAAGTAGTGATAACCAGTGATGGAGTTTGAATAACCGCTTCATTAGTTAAAGCCGAAAGACCATTAAAATGCGCAATCGTACTTCCTGTTAAAAGCAATAAAAAATATAGGCAGCCAAACAGAACAATCATTTCCAAATAAAGCAAAATAAGTTCTTTTAAAGATTTCCCTTGAGAACCAAGTATTCGTCTGATCAAGAAAAATAACAATATCGTTAATATCGAAAAAATGGCCAAATAAAACAAGCTGAGTAGGATACCGGGGAAATCCTCAAATACCGGTATAAAACCGATAAAAATGCTCAAAGCAATAAGGACCACGTTTAATAGCAAATTTATGTTATTGCTAAGCGAGATTTTATTAAGCAACTTTTCCACCTGTAATTAAACGCAGCAAAATCGGATTACCCATTAATTCGAAATTAAAAATCCCTTTCAAAGTTATTTACAATTTGGAGCTATTGTATTTTTTAACGCTACGTCAACCAGAAATTTTTTTCGCAACATATTTTTTCCAATTAGCATTGGGTACTCGAAGTTGGAACGATTGGATAAATTGACTTCGATATTTCGGACAACTGAACCTAGACAAATAGGCATTAATATTACCGGCCTTTCGATCCTCCCTTCGATTTTGCGCTTTATTTTGGCATACTTTAATATTTTTTTTTCAAAGACGATATTATCACCTTCTCCATTATCCAATTGAAATTTGATCCATTTTTCGTTATCGACATTATACTGTGCTAATATTTTGGCATGTATGGAGGTTGTATCGGCACCGGTATCAATTTTAGCTCCTAGAAAAAAATTAGTGTCGGCGATCTGTACTTTTTCTGTCCAACCAATTATTGTTTTAGCATGGATATTATTGTTTAACATGCCAAGCAAAATAATAATCAAATAATACCTACTATAAAATATCAATGATTGCATCTTAACCAATCCTAACATTAAACCAAGGCTACTCACTTTAGCATTAAACCATGACCGATACCCCAGAAAATCCGCACAAACAAAATTTTCTAACCATAGTTACCATATTGCTATTGTTAGCGTCATTAGCCCTTTCAGTTCGTTTCTATTCCTACCATAACGAATTAACAGTAACGGGTGATCGTTTGTGGCACGTCACCTTTGATATAAGTGGCCAAAAAATTGACAATAAATTATCTATGGCCATCTATGCTCCATTAGAAACAAAACATATTAAAACGATTCAACGTAATCTTTATTTTCCGGGCTTTAAAATTAAGAACATTTATGGTGATAAAAATTTACAAAATAGTTTTATCGCCACCTCAATAAAAAATAACGCGAATGAATTATCAATAGAGTATTTATTTCATCATAGCAATGAAACATCTGAAACATCTACAAAAATCAACAAAGATAATAATTACTTTTTACAAGACAGTGAACACCTCCAAATAACCCACCCAATCGTATCGAAAACCTTAGATTCTCTATTATCCGATAATCTGTCTAAAACAGATTTAGCGAATAATATTTTATCTTTAATTTCTGAAATAAACCTATCCACCAGCCCGGATATACTATCGGTACCCGAAATACTCTCTGAAAATAAGGCCAATAATATTGAAAAGGTCTTAACAATGGTTTCTTTAAGCCGTGCAGCAGGAGTTCCTGCCAGAGCTGTTACCGGAATACTTTTAGCGGAAGATATCAATCCTTCAATTTACTATTGGGTAGAATTATTCGTTAATAAAAAATGGCAATCCTATGACCCCAATTATGGTTATGGACATAATCTTCCCAGTAATTTCCTTCCCGTCAGGATTAACGACATCGGTCTTATCGATATGACTCAAGGTGAACTTAAAGCCATTGATATAGAGATTTTTCAGGAGTTAAACCACCCGTTGTTATTCGACAGCGGAAGTCAGAGTTTAACCTCCGTATTTGATTTAAGAAGATTGCCGTTTGAACTGAAAGAAGAGTTAGCCACGCTTTTATTATTACCTTTTGGTATCCTGATTACCGCCTTATGCAGACATATTATCGGAGTACATAGCTACGGTGTTTTTACGCCGACGCTTCTTGCCTTAGCCTTAATTTATACCGATCCTTATACTACCTCACTTATATTTTTAATTACCTGTTCTTTAGCAGTGATAGGAAGAGGCTTATTTCCTAAAAACATATCTCACACCCCTCGCCTGGCAAGTATTTTTACCTTGGTTTCATTGATTATCGCAGGATCGGTATCAATACTTAATTTTTTAAATATAAACGAAGGCAGTACCATTATTTTGCTGCCTATTATCATTTTAACCACCTTAGTCGATCGAATTTATCGCACCCAAGAAGATGACGGCCTCGAAATAGCGATACGGCGATTATTTTGGACAGTAGTTATATCATTCCTCTGTTTGCCCGTTATTCAGATGGAAATGCTTGGCAAAATAGTTTTAAAGTACCCGGAAATCCATTTGATTAGCCTAGCTTTATTTTTGTTGCTTTCAAACTATAAAGGAAAAAAGTTAATTCAATTACCGGTCATTAAAATACTAGCCGAGCCAGAGAAAAAAAAGACTAATAATGACAATTCGGAAGCCTAAAAATCTTAGTGGTTTTATTTAACTTTTATATTGTTAATATTTTCCTTAGTAAAAAAGCGTCAAAACCACTTTTTTTCTTAAAAAAGAGTATTTGAATCAAGGTGATTAGTGCAATAAAAAGAATAAACAGACTGAATCCAAGTTTATTTTCAGCACCAGGTATACCACCAACATTTACCCCTAAAAGACCGGTAAAAAAACCTAATGGTAAAAAAATAGCGGCAACCAATGATAACAAATACATTCTGGTATTCATTTGTTCTGTTAACTGGTTAACAAGCTCTTCTTGGGTAACAGAGGCTTTATCTTTTATTGAATCCAGATCTTCGATATAACGAATCAATTGATCGGTAGACTCTCGGATACGGAAACAATAACTATCGTTTAACCAAGACACTTTCTCTGAACATAATTTCAACAACGCTTCTCTTTGAGGAGCAAGATATCTGCGCAACATGATCGTTTCACGCCGAATGGCAGACAACTCAGCCCTTAAAATATGGCTACCCGAGGAAATAACTTTTTCCTCCAGTTCAAAGGCCCGTTCTTCCAATTCCTCGATTGTATTTTCCATCCTGGAAATCAGTTTTCCAGTAAGAATAGTAATAAAGTCACCGCTTGTTTTAGGCCCTTTTCCTGTTTCAAATGATTTAGCAATGTCGCCGGCAGAAAGTATCACTCGATTTCGAGTAGTAATAATTTGGTGTTTATTAACCCAAATTCGAATCGAAACCATATCTTCCGGTTCCGAACCAGGGTTTAAGTTTACCCCTCGCAACGCCATCAGAATCGAATCATCGATAAAGGTCGTTCTTGGGCGAGTGTCTTCTGCAATTAAGTAATTGGCTGCGATATCGTCAATACGCGAATTTTCAAGAATCCATTTGCGAGCATTGTCGGCAGAATAATCGAAATGAAGCCATATGATGCCTTGTTCCGGTTCCCAAGAATTTATGTCGTCCCAACCAAGTTCGGTCGCATATCCCTTGCCGTCTAAGATAAATGCATGGATTAAACCACTCTGATTATAGTGGTCCCCGAAAACTGGACAGCAGTTTAAGATATAATGCCAGAATTCGAGGACATACAACATGACAAAGAAAAGACAACAATTTAGCAATGAGTTTAAGGCAAAAGTCGCCCTTGAGGCATTAAAGGGTCACAAGACAGTATCAGAGATAGCCAGTGAATTTGAAATACACCCAACCCAGGTGAATAACTGGAAAAAACATTTATTATCAGGAGCGGCAGATACCTTTTCCAAAAACCTTGAAAAAAAAGTATCCACCTTCTTAGAAGGTGGTTTTGCCTTTTACCCCCTAGAAGGGGGCAGGGTTTGCCTTCTTAGAAGGCAAACAGGTCATCCCGTGATCTTTTCTTCAAAATTTTAGATGCTCTTGT
>Ga0209475_10003497_pt1 | contig 14398 bp, 6 predicted proteins | sample tdDd471_FD_187128 | JGI IMG/M metagenome (GOLD analysis project Ga0209475, IMG submission 187128) | Marine sediment microbial communities from the Atlantic coast under amendment with organic carbon and nitrate - tdDd47.1 (SPAdes)... | ecosystem: Environmental > Aquatic > Marine > Coastal >... | reverse complement strand
ACCCTTAACCCTCCACACACCCCCTGTCACCACAAAAAACGGCGGACCCGCTTTTGCGAATCCGCCGCTGTATCTGAAACTATCCGCTGTTACGGATAAATGAACTGAACGCCGTTGATGTCCGAGGGCTCCAGAGTGTACTGGGCATGGTTGCAGGGGCCGGTGGCGTAATACATGGTGGCGTCGGCCACATCCGGATGATCCAGACCGATAATGTGTCCGATTTCGTGGGTGGCCACGCCCCGGATGTCAATCTGGTTGCTGCACTGCGGCAGTCCCGAATAATAGTAGGTGCAGAAGTTGATGGCATCGTTGAACACGATGTCCGAATCCACCACACGACGGAAGGTGGTGCCGCTGGTCACCATGGTCTGGCTGCTCCAGATGGGCATGGCCGCCGCAATAACACCGCTGTCCAGATCGTTGTCCGGATCGTTCCAGCTCACGGTGTTCTGACCGTCATACTGGTATCCCTGGTTGCCGGTGCTGCCGCCATTGGTAAAGGACAGGCTGCCAGAGGTGGCGTCGGCCCAGACCTGGAAGCCTGCGTCCAGCTCTTCAAACTCGGTGCTGGTGTCGCCGGATACCCCGGTTTCGGGCACGGTTTCTTCACCGGAGGGATTCACCCGGTACATTACCGGCATGTCTGCCGGGAAGAATTTTACCGGGGTGGGCAGCAGCACAAAGGTGTCGCCACCAAGGCTGAAGCTGGCGGGGCCCGCCACGTTGTTGCCTTCATCGCTTTCAGATACCAGGGTGGTGGTGTCCACCTGGAAGTAGGAGGTGTAGGTGCCCTGGGGAACCGACTCGTAGGCAAGCTGGAAGCTGTAGCTTGCACCGGCGGCAAGACCGGCCTGGGTGCCGTTCCAGTTGCTGGTGGTCTGGTTGGGGGCCGGAGCCTGCTCCAGATCGATGTAATGATCCATGCGGAACTCGTCCACGCAGTCGATGTTACCAACGTTGGTCACGGTAATATCGTAGGTGGGGGCGCTGCCCGCCAGGGTCACGTCAAAGGTGGTGACTTCCAGATCCACAAACCCGCCGTTAAGCACGATGGTGAAGCTGTCGGTCCAGTTGTGGGTGCCGTCCTGAATCTCCAGGCTTAAGGTGTACTGCCGCCCGGTGGCGCCGGCGTTGACGCTGATGCGGAAGGGATCGGTGGCGGTTTTGGTGCCGCTGGCCGGAACCGTGCCAAAGTTTGCCTGGTTGTCAAGCACCGACACATCGCTGGTGCCAACCACGTTCAGAATACCCTGCACATTGCTGACCGCCACGCCGCCGGTGTTGCGGATGGTGACGGTAAGATCCACGGTTTCGCCGGGGTCAATACCGTTGCCGCTGTTGTCCACATGGGAGTCGTATTCCAGACGGGTGCCTTCGCAGCCCTTGGGGAACACAAACAGCATGGGAGCGATGTAGTTGTCACTGGCGTCCTGAGCCCAGGGGCTGAACCAGGTGTCTCCGCCGTCCTGAGTGACCTGGGAGGCGTTGAAGGAGGGATCCAGCGCATCGTCAAAGATGGGCACCAGCACGTCGCCGGCATTCTGGTCAGACCGGGATTCGATGGAAATCCAGAACACTTCGCCCTGACGGAAGGTAAGGGGCTCTGTCAGGGTCCGGGAATAGGTAAAGGTGCCGGTGCCGCTGCTTTGAACCGTCACGGAACCGGAATCGTAGACCACTTCACCGGGCTGTCCCGTGCCGTGGGTATAGACCCGGAAGCGGTAGGGCGCGGTGTCCGTACCCGAAGCAGCGGCGTAGAAGGTTGCGTCAATCTGCTTCAGGGTAAAGTCGGCGCTGGTTACATAGGGATTGGCAAACATATCGCCCAGGTCCCAGTAGAACAGCATGGGATTGGCGGTGCCGCTGTTGACAAAGGTGCCGGAAATGTCGGGATAGGGGCTGTTGCAGCTGACTTCTTCACCCTGAACAAAGATGGTGAAGTAATCGGTCCAGCTGTTGCTGCCGTCTTCGATATCCAGAATCAGGTAATACTGCCCCGCTGCGCCGCTGTTGATGTGCAGACCAAAGAAATCGTCGGCAAAGGCGCGACCACCCTGACCAATGGCGGGCACGGAGGCGGTGTTATCCGTAAGGGTAAAGGCGGCGGCGTCATCTTCCAATAGCCGCATGGTGGCGGTGGCGGGCAGGCTGTTGCCAAAGCCAACGTTGATAAATTCAACGTTAAAGGAAATATCGCTGTTGGCCTGGTAGTTGCCGCTCACGTTGTCGGTGTGGCTTGCATAGGCGAGTTCCGCGCCTTCACCGCAGCCGATGGGCTTCATGATCCAGGATGCGTCGGTGCTGTACCAGCCCTCATCGGGATCGTCGGTGGCCGGGGTGGCGGGATAATAGAACACGCCGTTGCGGTCCGAGGTCTTCATGCCGTCGTCCAAAAGCACGGTCACATAGCTGTCAGAGTTGGTCTGGTCGTTTTCATACACAATGGCCAGCCAGAAGACTTCGCCGTTGTTGAATGCCACCGGCTGGTCGAACTGGAAGCGCTGGGCATCGGGATAGAAGGTGGTAACGGACTGGGACGGGCTTTGGGCCACAATGTCGCCGGGCAGTCCGTCATCGTTGTTGAACACCACGGCGTGGAAGGAGCCGGTGCCCGTGCCGTTGCTGTCCTGGTAGAAAGTGGCTTCCATGGCCAGCAGGTTTACGCTTTCGGGACCAACCACATAGTAGTTGATGACCATGGCGTTTGCGGGAAGGTTGTACAGGGTTGCGGGGTCGTTGTAGCTGACGTATTCCCAGGTTTCCTCGATACAGGTGGCGCAGCCTTCGTCAACGCCGTACAGGCAGTTGTTGTCCTTGCCGTCGCACCATTCCTCGTGACCCGGATGCACTTCGTTGTCATCGTCCACGCAGTCGTTGCCGCCGCAGGCCCCGTCGATATAACCGTCTTCATCGGTGTCCTTGGGAGCGCCGGTACATGCGCCCTGATAGCAGGCGTCGTTGATGGTACATACATCGTCACCGTCATCGCAGGCCACGCCGTCGCTGAGGGCGTCGTAAATGCAGCTGCCGCTGCCGCTGTCGCAGTAGTCGTTGGTGCAGAACTCGCCGTCATCGCAGGTCACCGGGCTACCGGACTGGCACACACCGCTTTGGCATGCATCGTTGACAGTACACAGGTCGTTGTCGTCGCAGGGAGTGCCGTTATTGACCGTTGTGCTGACGCACTGCCCGCTGGCAGGGTTGCAGGTGTCATCGGTGCAGCTGTTGCCATCGTTGCAGTCTTTGGGCAGACCGGCCAGACAGGTTCCGTTCTGACAGGTATCGCTCAAGGTACAGGCGTCGGCGTCGTCGCAGGGGCTGTCATCGGCCTTTGGAGGATCGCTGCACAGGCCCGTGCCGGAATCGCAGACACCGGCTTCGTGGCACTGGTCAAGGGCGGTGCAGACCACGGGGTCGGAACCGGTGCAGGCGCCGCCAAAGCAGGAATCGCTTTGGGTGCAGGCATCGCCGTCATCGCACTGTGTGCCGTTGGAGGCATCGGCGAATTCGCAAACACCGGTATCGGGGTTGCACACGCCTTCGCGCTTGCATTGCTCGGGATTGGCGCAAACCACCGGCTGACCGCCTACGCATGTTCCGGCATCGCAGATGTCGCTTTGGGTGCAGGCGTCGCCGTCATCGCAGGCAAGGCCCGATTGCTTGTTGCGCCATGCGTCGGTGGCATAGGTGCTGTCGCAGTAAGTGCATTCGTTGTCCGGGTTGGACACGCCATCAACAACACAGGTGCCCTGAATAAAGCAGTTGCCCGGAATGATATCGTGGGTGCACTGACCGTCGTCGCAGACATCGGCGGTGCAGCTGTGGCCGTCCTCGCCGCAGGCTCCGCCATTGTTAATGGGGAAGCAGCCGTCGCAGCAGGGGGTGACGCCGGTACATGTGCAGTTTTCGCCAAGGCACAGGCCGTTTTGGCAGCTGTCGTTTTGGGTGGCGGCGTTGCCGTCATCGCAGGCAGTGCCGTCCTGCGCATTATCGTATACGCACTGGCCGGTGTCTTCGTTGCAGGTACCGGCTGCCTGACACTGTTCCGGAGCGTCGCAAACCACTGCCTGTCCGTTGCACATGCCCGCGGAGCACTGGTCCTGGTTGGTGCAGAGATTCATATCGTCGCAGACAGTGCCGTCGGGGGCGTTGGGGAATTCACACAGACCGGTGTCGCTGTTGCAGCTTCCGGCTTCCTGGCACTGATCCGGGGCTTCGCAGGCCACGGGGTCAGAACCGGTGCAGGCGCCACCAAAGCAGGTGTCGGTTTGGGTGCAGGCGTCGCCATCGTCGCAGGCAGAGCCGTTGACCATGTTGCGCCAGTCGCTCTGGCTGAACACGGTGTCGCAGTACAGGCAGGCGTTTTCCGGGTTGGTGACACCGTCGGCAATACATGCGCCGCCGATATAACACTGACCCTGAACCGGTACATGACCGCAGATACCGGCGTCGCAGATGTCTTCGGTGCAGCTTACGCCATCGTCTTCGCAGGCGCCGCCATTGTTAATGGGCTGGCAACCGTCACAGCAGGCGTCGGTGGTGCTGCAGGTGCAGCCAAGACCCATGCACACGCCGTTTTGACAGTTGTCGCCACCGGTGGTGGCATTGCCGTCGTCGCAGACCGTGCCGTTGGGGGCGTTGGGATCGCTGCATTCGCCGGTGGCGGAATCGCAGACACCCGCCACATGGCACTGGTCGCTGGCTTCGCAGGTCACGGCCTCACCGGCGGTGCAGGCACCGTTCTGGCAGGTATCATTAGTGGTGCACAGATCGCCGTCATCGCAGGTGGTGCCGTCATCCAGCACCGGGTTGGCGCACAGGCCCGTGGCGGAATCGCAGACATCGTCGGTGCAGGAATTCTGATCGTCACAGGTTTTGGCTTCGCCGGGCACACAGGCACCGGCGGTGCAGGTGTCATTTTCCGTGCACATGTCGCCGTCGTCGCAGGCGGAACCGTCCACCACTGCGGTGAAGTCACACTGCTCGGTGTCAGCGTTCCAGGTGTCGGTGGTGCAGTCGTTGTCATCGTCGCAGACCGGAATTTCCGCTTCCACGTCACCGTCGGTCTCAACCTGGTCCACGTCGTCAACGTCATCGCCATCGACCTCAACCTCTTCGGTCTGGTCTACGTCGTCAACATCGTCGCCATCGACTTCGGTTTCTTCGGTCTGGTCAATGTCATCAACATCGTCGCCATCGACTTCGCTGTCTTCGGTCTTGTCAACATCATCAACGTCATCGCCGTCGGTTTCCACCGGCTCGACATCACCGTCGGTGTCCACGGCGTCATCGGTATCAACCACATCGCCGTCGGGGTTGACGTTGTCGTCTCCGCCGCTGGTACAACCCGCCAGCATAATTGCGGCAACAAACAGAACCATCCATACAGAAGCAATACGTTTCATGATGATCCTCCCTTAGTTGCCCACCGCCACGGCGATACGCTGCAGCAGTTCGTTATAGGAAATGGGAGTCTGGGAGTTGTCGCCCACCAGACGCACCGCCGGGGCTTCCGCCTTGTTCAGGCTGCCCATGCGCACCATTTTGACACCGGTGTCGGCGTCGATATAGGGCACGCATTTGCCCTGGAACAGACCCAGGGTCACCACCGCGCCGTCGGGGCGGTCTTCGGCAAAGATAATCAGCTCTTCACCGGCGGCATAGCGGGGAGAACCGGGGATCGTGGCCCCGATACCGTCCAGCTCCCCACCAAGCTGCCGCACTATTACGGTTTCAACCGGCTGACCCTTCAGGGTGCCGGTAACCTTGACATAGGCGTCGGTGTAGATTTTGGTTTTGGCATCGTTCCAGTGCACGTCGGTATGGGTGACGGTGCCCTCAACGATACGGTCGGCTGTTTGCGCCAGTTGCTCCCAGCCAAACTGGAGCACTGTGGCGCTGTTGGCGATACCGGCCACAAGGGCCACCAGCGCCAGGGTCATAACTACAGTTCTCATGCGTTTCATAATACTCTGTCCTCCTGCAAAAAATCTCAGGTGCGGCAACCTCACTTTTGCCACACCAAAACACAATGCGTATTTGCTATTTTACTCACATATCGATACCAGCACGCTAGCCCAGACGATTTACAGTGTCAACCGCGTTTCCGGGCCTGAGGGGGTATCCGGTATACAGACCTCTGGCAGGCAAAAATATTCACTGTTTTCCTGCCAAATGCTGCTGTGGGCTCACATGTCAAAGAGCACGTTGTTGCAACCCAGTGGCCGCAGTTTGAATGCTAACAGATGTTTGGTGTTTATGTAAGCGGATTTAAAATTTTCTGTGTACAGGTTTTGTGACGGGCCACGGGCCGCAAGGCTGCGAAAACGCCTGTTTTTGGCCATTTTTGCAGGCGAAAAAAAACAGTGATTACACTGGATGTACGCAATAACACCCCGGGTTCGGGCTGCTGTGTATTTTTAAAGGGGAAAAAGGGGGCGATTTTTTTGGGATTTATGCCCTGAGGCTGACCCGTGTTACCCATGTACCCGGTTTAAGGCGTTACCTATGTTGCCGGTTTACACCGCAAACACACGGGTTTTCATTACGCCCTCACCCCGGCCTCATAGTCATATTGACCAGTAGGGGCAGGCAGGGGTAACAGGTGAATACAGGGTTCGCCTCTGCCCCGCAACTGCCATATCCGTCAAAAAAATGTGGCTCCGGTATTTGCCCGGTTCACGGCTTTGGTCTATGCTGTGGCCCATGAACAAGACCCTTTCTCCCGATGTTGTGGCCCGTTGGAAACGGCGGGCAGCGTTGCCCGGCGTCTTTGTGGCGGCGTTGCTGCTCAGCGCCCTCATAACCCTGGTGTGGCGCTGGCGCTTAATGCCCTTTGCCGGTATGGCAGAGGTTGATGTCAGTCTGCGGATATTTTCCGCCCTGGGCTGGATAGACCGTCCTTACTGGCCTGGCGACGATTTCTGGCTGCCCTTGCATCGTATGCTGCTGGGCCCCTGGCTGGCCTGTGGTCCCGAAACCTCCGGACGCATTGGCGTGGCGCTGTGGTTTGCAGTGTTCTGGAACATTCTGCTGTTGGGTGCGCTTGGCTGGCTGGCCCGGCGCATGGACCGCGAGCTGTGGTGGATTCCCCTGCTGGCGGCGCTGATTTCTCCCCTGCTGCTGTATCAGGGCTTTGTGCCCCTGGCGGATCTTCCGGCGGCAACCTGCCTTTTGGCGGCTTTGGCCGCGGCGTTGGGCGCTCACAAGCGGCGCTGGGAAATTATTCTGGCGGTGGTCTTTGCCCTGATGGCGTCCATGTTGCGCTATGAGGCATGGCCAGCTCTTGCTGTGGTTATTCTGTTGCTGCCCGAGGGGCGCGGTCGCGTTGTGGCGGCGCTGCTTTTGGGGTTGTTCCCCCTTATGTGGATGACCGGGCATTACGCCCTGTTCGGCGACCCTTTGCACGGTATTCACAAGGCTGCCCAGTGGCAGGCTTCCCAGGGATGGACCGCTGCCGCAGGCATGGGCGAGGCGCTTTCCCGCATGGGTTTTGTGTCTTCGGTGCTGCTTGGCGGCTGTGCCATACCCGTGGCCCTGCTGGGATTATGGGGCATGATTCGCCGCATCGGGGATGTCCGGTTGCGGTGGATCGCATTGCTTGCAGTGTTTTTGGTGCTGATTGATTTCTGGGCCGTGCTTACGGGCCATGCCCTGCTGCGCAGCCGCTACCTGATTGTACCCGCCATATTACTGACCCTGTTTGCCGGTGAAGGACTCCGGGGTCTGGTGGCCCTGGTAAAGGATTCTCCCCGGCGGCGCTGGGTGGCTCTGGCGATGGTGGCCCTGCTCTTTGTCATTGGTCCCCGGCTCTACGGCCTGGTGGTGGCGGAAGGATTGATCCCCCTGACCTCCAAAGAACTCCGGCTCACAAGCCCGGCGTTGGCCCAAAGTCTTCCGGCGGAAAGCGACGTGATTATGGCGGGTATCGAACCCATGACCGCTTATACCCATGCCCTGTACCTTAATGGTCCCCTGCCGGGGCGGGTGCGTATTTTTGCTCCCGGCGAACTGAATCCCTGTATTGCGGCAAAGCTGGCGCAGCTGCATCCCAAAGCCGCTTTGGTATTGCCCGGCGGTCCGGCGGGCAGCGATGCCTATGAGGCCTGGAAAAGCGGCGTGTCCATGACCATTGGCCGGGGCGTGGCGGTGCCCAAGGGTCCGGCGATACTCTTTTACCACAGCGCCGGGGTAAACCCGGAACTCACCGGCTGTCAGTAGCCCCCACAGTTTTGTCTGTGTACCCGCCTCTTAGCGGCCCATGCGTGGATCGCGGCGGGGCCGCACCACCGCCTGATTCAGGCGCACCAGATAAAAGGTTTCATAGGTGTTGAGCACGATTTTTTCCAGCAGCATCTCCGGATTACCGCTGATGCTCAGGTCTTCGTTTACCTGCACATCCGCGCTCTCAAAGCCGTCGCGCTTTATCAGATAAATGGTGCCCGGCACCGGATTGGCCAACGCAAGGGCAAACTCCCCGGCGGGGTTGATGACCTTGGTGTCATAGCCGCCGCCCTGTTTGGGCACTTTGGCTTCGATAATTGCCTTTACCGGTTCCAGTTCGTCCTTGGCGTTCACCGCCGTCACCAAAAGATAATTGGCCCGCTGGATTTGCAGCACCCCGGAGGTAAGGCGGTCATACTGCCCGCCGGGAGCCTGTTCGTGTTTGGGATAGCCGATATCCACCGGCCAGGTGACGGTCAACGGATAGGTTAAAGACGGGATGGGAGCTTCGAAAATATGCTCTGAAATGGTCCGGGAGGCCACGCCGACAAAGGGTGCCGAGGCGAACTGTGCGCTGAACTCGTCAAAGGGATGAGCCAACGGCAGGTTTTTCTTCAGCCGACCGTCGCGGTCGCAGGCTTCCACAAACAGCCGGTCCCGGGTGAGGCAGAAATTAGTGGACATGCCGGGCATATCCAGCAGTTTTTCCTCGCCGTATTTGTCCGTCACCTTCCAGGAAACATGGACATCAAGGTGCATGGCCCGGGGATTGTTGTACTGGTTGCCGGTTTTGGGATCTTCCAGGGTGCAGGCCGGGTCCGGGGCCTGTCCCGGCTCTGCGGCGGGAATATCAAAGCGGGTCATAACGCACCAGGCGTGGTCCGGCTCCACCGGTTCGGCCCCTTCTGTCTGTACCGTCTGCTGAGGTCCGGCGCAGCCCGCCAGAAGCATCATTGCAAAACCCGTAACCACCGCAACAAGACCGTATGTCTTCATGATGTATCCTCCCGTCAACAGGCCGTGTATCAGAATTTACAGTACCGGCTCACTTCTTCTTTTTTCCAGCATCGCACCCGTATTTTATCCAAAAGCGCTCCCTCGTTTAAGGGCACCGCCCGGTAGCGCTGGTGAAAACTCACCACGCTGAGCACCAGCTCGTCAAAATAGCCGGGGCTTATTTCCACGTTGTGCTCCAGCACCATGCGCTCAATGGCGCTGTACACCCGGGCCTCCACCTTTTTCAGTCGGGGAGGCGGCTCGGTTTTCACAAAGGAGTAGTACACATGCTCCAGATAGTAGAGACTTGCCACCAGAATACGGGTCAGGCGTTTGGCGTTTTTGGGGTTGCGCTTCATGCAGCGGTCGGTGAAATGGGTGATGTCCAGCACCGGTTTGCCGCTTTTACTCCGTTTGGACGAGGGATCAATGGCCCGAGCCACGGTTTTGAAGGTCTTGAGGCTGTAATACTTCTTTTTGGTGTATTCCAGATAGGCCAGGTTGAACAGAAACTGGCTCACCTCTTCCACTTCGCATTTGCGGCCAAAGCTTTTGAGCACATCGGGGCGTTTGTTGATCTGAAAATTCAGCACGCCACCGATGTCCTCTTCTTCCAGACGACGTTTTTCCACGGCATAGGCGGGATCGTCGCTGGGGGTGTCTTTCAGGGCTTCCAGTTTTTTGTTGATAAGATGGTTATCCGCCACCACCTTGAGCTTGGCCATAAAGATGCTGCCTATCTCGGCATAGGGATCAATTTCATCCTTGATTGCCTGGGCGTCCAGCTTGCCGGATTTAATGGCTTTTTTCTTTTGCCAGTACTGGGAGCCGCTGACTTCCACGGGCAGGGGTTTCTTTTTGGGTGTGCCTTCAGCTACTTCGGTGTCGTCGGGCTCTGTGGGTTGCTCCGCAATCGGTTCCACCGGGGCTGCGGGAGCTTCCGGTTTTTCCGGCTCTGCGGGGGCTGCCTTTTTGCCCGGGCGCTTTTTCCATTTGCTTTTCAGCACCTTGTCCCGGTGGGCGATTTCAGAGCGCACCGGAGGCAGGGGCACCAACGCCGGAGCAATATCCTCGGGTTCCGGCGGGGCCTGGGGCGCTTCCGGGATAAGTTCCTTCATGTCCTTGGCCACGGTGGGCGGCTGGGCGGTTTCGGGTTTGGGCCGGGTAAAGATAATCGCGGTCAGGCCTATGATAAAGGCCATGGCCACCACCCCAATAATCATGGGAACCCGGTGATTGGGCGGCGGGGGATCTCCGTCTTCGCCTTCCCCGGTGTAGGGGCTCAACGAGATTTTGGTGTAATCCATTTCCCCGTCAGGAGCCATGGTTTCCACGGTGCCTTCCCGCAGGCTAAAAAAGCTGCGGGTGGACATCACCACCACCCGGTGGCGTTCTTTGCTGTCTTTGCGGGTGACCCACAGCGATGCGCTGCGGAACTGGGAGGTAAAGGCTTCCTGCAGGCCGGTGAACACGCTGCTGCGCATCACCACAAAGTAACTTCTGAGGTACTTACGCCATTCGTGGCCGTATTTGAAGGGATCGGGACGTTGTTGGGGCAGGGAGCCGCTGCGGTGGCTTTCGTACAGATTACCGCTGCCGGCGTCCACCATCAGACAGAAGGGCAGCTGTATCAGCTTTGTTTCGTCGCCCTGCACATCGGCGCGGCTCCGCATGGTTTCCCGCAGCCACATAAGATAGCCCGTAAGGTTTACCGGGGCCATGGCGCCGTGAAACACCAGAATAACCCGGTCGCTGTCCTCATCGTAGACAAAGGCCTGATAGTTAGCCAGTACCGACGGAGAGCAGATGCTCTGCCGCCACTGACTGAAAGGCACCGAAAGACCTGTATCGCCCTGCTGGCGAACTTCAAGTAATATTTCCGTCATGCTTCCATCCACTCTCGCCGTCCGTACCGGTTTGCAGCGCTATGTTCCTATTACACAAGACACGTTACCGCATAAAATAAAATTGTCAATCTCGGAGATATTTCCCGGCTGAGGGGAGTGCTGAATGCCGGTTTTAACGCGGCGCGTTATCGCCATTTTAAATGCAGGAAATAATCACCAGAACATCGGAAATGGAAAATTTTTCTCGGGACGCACTTTTAAAAACACGGGCCGCGAAGGGCCAAAATTTGCTGTTTCACGGGCCCGCCTCGGGAAATGACGCAGCCAAAAATGGCCTATTATCTATATAAAAACGATATATAGCAAAAAATCCGCACTTGTGCCCCGTGAAATCGAAATCGCGTCCCGAGGAAACGACCTCTTTTTCCCGAGAGAGTCCCGAGCGTATTTTATCTTATTGATGCTAAAATGGCGTTTTTGCCCTCTGAAATCCAGCGTTATGAAGGCCACTGTAAAACTATTTTTACGCATGCGCATTTTTTTATTGACAAATACGCCCCGGATGCCTTAAATGGCAGACTGCGAGTTTGGTTTCTAACTTTTTACGGAGAACATGTTTATGACAGCATATCTGATGACCATTGTATCCAACGCGGTTAAAGGAGGCGTGGTGTCTCTCCGTATATAGCGCTCGCACAGTCGATGTTTTTTAAGACCGGTTCGCCAGCGCGGACCGGTCTTTTTTTTTGTTATTTCAATTGGTTATGGCTCTGCCACAGGGGCAGGGCACTGCGCTGCACGCAGGCAGTTTAAGGAGGCAGCGATGATACATCATGGTGGAAAACGGGAAGTGGCGGCACTGGCGTGGCCTTTGGCGGTGGGTATGTTGTCCTACACCCTTATGGGAGCGGTGGACACCATGCTCATGGGCCATGTGGGCACCGCAGCCCAGGCAGGAGTTGGTCTGGCCACCACCCTGTTCTTTTTCTTTCTCAGCTTTTTCATGGGCCTGACCACCGGGCCTCAAAGTCTGGTGGCGGCAGCTCATGGAGCCAATGATAACAGGCGCTTACGGCGTTCCGGCGGCGCGGGTATTCTCATTGGGAGCATCAGCGGCCTTTTGGCGGCATGCTTTCTGCTGGTGGCATACGGACCCATTTTAGGCCTTGCGGTGCAGGATGAAGCCATGGCGGCGGCCTGCGGCAACTACCTGACCCTGCGGGTCTGGGGTATGCCCTTTGGCGTGCTGTCCATGGGGTTGCTGGCGGGGATTCAGGGTCTTGGAGACACCAAAAGCCGCATGTGGATCAGCATCATATGCAACGGCCTGAACATCGGCCTTGACGTGGTTCTCATCTTTGGGGCCGGGCCGATTCCCGCCATGCACGAAGAAGGCGCGGCCATCGCCACCGCGGTGGCCAACGTGGTCGGTGCGGCGTTGTACGGTTACAGATACCTGAAATTGCTGGGTAAACCCCTGTTGCCCACTTTGGAAGTTATCAGCAGCAGCATTAAGCTGGGATTGCCCATGGGCATTCAGCGCATCATTGGTGTGCTGGCCTTTACGGTGATGAGCCTGATTTTGGCCCGCATCGGTGCCAGGCATCTGGCGGCCAGCGAGATCGTGCTGAACATTATTTCCGTGAGCTTTTTGCCCGGCTTTGGCATTGGCGAGGCCGGAGGCATTCTGGTGGGCCGCTATCTTGGTGCGGGTGAACCCCTGCACGCTCACCGGGCCCTGGGTTCGGCGCGAATGCTGGCGATATGGCTCATGGGGGCCTGTGCCGTGCTCTTTGCCCTGCGGGGTGAGGCCATTGCGGGACTCTTTACCACAGATCCGGAAGTGGCCCGGCTGGCGGGCACCCTGATGATTTACGCTGCGGCGTTCCAGATTTTCGACGCCCTGGCAACGGTGCATCTCTGCGCCCTGCGGGGAGCCGGTGACAACCGTTACACCCTGGTGGTCACCACCATATGCTCCTGGGGTCTGACAGTGCCCGTTACCCTGCTGTTTGCTTTGGTGCTGGGCTGGGGAGCCCCGGGTGCCTACCTTGGCCTGACGTTGGAAATCGCCGCGTTGGCGGGCATCACCGGCCTGCGGGTCCGGGGCATTGCCAACGGATCGGTTGGGCGGCTGGATCTTCTGCTTGGTAAGGAACAACCCCAGAAGGCGGCGTAATGCCGTCTTTTGGGGGGCGTTCCATTGTGGCACCAACTGTGCTATACTCCATGGGCATGACGTTCAGGACGCCGGGAAATGCGCTCTTTTGCGCTGCCGGAGCCTGACATGTTTGTCGCAACCATGACACAGGAGTCACCATGCAGGCCATACTTTTCGTTACCCGGGAATGCAACCTTGCCTGCGGCTATTGCTATGTGGAAAAGCAGGCCCAGTCGATTATGAGCGAGGCTACTGCCCGGCAGGCGGTGGACCGGCTATTGGCCTTTGAGGATCCCCAGCACACCCTGAGCTTTTTTGGCGGCGAGCCCCTGCTACAGTACGACCTTATCAAAAACACCGTGGCCTATGCAGAAGAGCAGGCCAAAAAACGGGACAAGGGCATTCGTTTCAAGATCGCCACCAACGGGGTGCTGGCGGACAGGGAAGTGGTTGATTTTCTTGCCCAACACGACTTTACCGTGGAGCTGTCTTTGGACGGTACGCCGGAGGCTCACAACGCCAACCGGCCCATGACCCACGGCGGCGACAGCTACGCCGCCACCATACGCAACCTTCCCTACCTGAAGAAAACCATCAAAACCCTGGTGGGAGTCGGGGTGCTGACCCCGGCAAGTGTTCCCCTGGCAGCCAAAGGCGCCCGGCATGTGATGGACGAGCTGGGGCTGCGCAGCTACACCATGGCGGTGGATTACACCGGCGACTGGACCATTGACGATCTGCCGGTGCTCAAGGCCCAGTATGAAGAGATGGCGGACTGGTATCTGGAGCGCAGCCGCCGGGGAAAAACCTTTTTCTTTTCCACCTTTGACGGCCACATCGGCGCCCATGTGCGTGGCGGTTTTGAGCCGGGCATGTTCTGCGATGTGGGCCGCAGCCTCTACGCCGTTGGCGAAGACGGGACGATTTTTCCCTGTGTCCGCTTTGCGGGTAAACCCCGGCGGGCCAAAGGCCACACCATGGGCAGCGTGGAAAAGGGGGTGAACGAAAAGCGGCGGCAAAAGGTCATCGACCGCAATCTGAAACCCCGCAGCACATGCAGCGGCTGCGCCCTTGAGGGCCGCTGTTTTACCTACTGTCCCTGCCTCAACTGGGACATGACGGGAAAATATCATTGCATTCCCCCCATGCTCTGCGAGCACGAACGCAT
>Ga0209475_10003493_pt1 | contig 14409 bp, 13 predicted proteins | sample tdDd471_FD_187128 | JGI IMG/M metagenome (GOLD analysis project Ga0209475, IMG submission 187128) | Marine sediment microbial communities from the Atlantic coast under amendment with organic carbon and nitrate - tdDd47.1 (SPAdes)... | ecosystem: Environmental > Aquatic > Marine > Coastal >... | reverse complement strand
AAGGGCCGCCTATATGAAGTTTGCCAACCCGGCGAGCCGCTATGCCATGGTCGGCGTATTCGTGGCCAAGGGACCGGCGGGCGTCCGTGTCGCCGTGACCGGCGCGGGGGACGGCGGCGTCTTCCGGGTGGCGGAAATGGAATCCGCGCTTTCCGGCAGCTTCTCGGCTGACGCAATTTCCGGCATTTCGGTTTCGCCGGACGGGCTGAACAGCGACATTCACGCCAGCGCCGAGTACCGGGCGCATTTGATCAGCGTGATGGCCAAGCGCGCGGTGGCTGCCGCGGGCTGATCGCACAAGTCACAGCAGAGACGGGAAAGGGCGGCATCGAGCCGCCCTTTTCTTTACACCGCCAAACCGCAGAAGCCACGGACGCCGTGAACCGCGCCTATAGCAGCGGTTCATCCGACGGATGGCCGGGAATGTCTTTCCGGTCGATGTTCCAAGCGATGCTGATCCGGTGATCGTCGCCGATATGCGGCGTGACGTAATGGGTCACGAAACTGGGGAACAGCACCATCGTACCGGGATTGAGCGGCGGGAAGACTTGCGACGTCACCAGGCCTTTCGCCGTCGGGCAACAGCGCGCCACGCGCGGGTCGGTTATCCCCAATGCCCCGTTATAGTTCTTGCGGTCTTCCTCGTTCGGCGGCACCAGGTGATAAACGACGCTCACTTCCGTCCGGCGGTGCCCATGGGGGCCGATGAAGTCGCCTCTGCGATAAACATTTCCCCATACATCGTCGATAAAAGCCGTTTCCGCGCCCGTGACTTTTTGAAACGCCGCCTTGGCGCGTTCGCTCAGCAGCTTCATCGCGGGACAGTCCCAATCGCCGATATCGCGGATCTTAGCGCCGCCACCGCCTTCCCAGCGGTTCGGCTCGTTGGCGCGGAACGTCTCTTCGGCTTCCAGAAGCTTTGGCTCCAGGACAGAGCGGATGACATCATTGTCGGGGAACACGGTCGCGCAGACCAGCGGATCCAGATGCTTCAGCCCCAGTCCCTTCGGCCAGACCGGCACCGCATGCGGCCCGATATACATTGTCTCGTCGTTGAGAGGGTCGGTCATCGGGCCCTGTTTTGACGCTGCACTTTGATCACGGTTTCGTGAGTGAAGTGTCTATTTACCGGACCGTCAAGCAGGAACTTAACGTAACCCATTGTAATCAAATTATTTTTCTATTCTGTTTGCGCCGCAAACAACTAATAAGGCAAGCGTACAAACACGACCACCAAACCAGGAGTGCAGCGCAACAGGGTTAGATTACCCATTCGTTCGGAATGATCCGCAAGCGGCCGCCAAGGTCGTCGCCGGCGGCCCGCCTTCGGCGATGCGGAAACGTCCTAGAGGGAGAGATTGAGCGTTTGCTGGCCCGCGGCTTCCAATGCCGCATGATCGCTCAACGTCGGCAAGGGCAGGTCGAGTTGTTCGACGATGGAATCGATACCCCGGACCTCATTCGACGGTTCAGGGGGCGAATCGAAAAGCCGCACGGTGGTGGACTGCTTGCACCGAAGCACCTGGTCGCCGAAAGCGGGATCGTCGGTCCATTCGATCAATGGGCGCAGTTCCGCCCAAGCAGCCAAAGGCACCACCAAGGTCAATGTCGCGTTCCCATGCCGGGCATGCAGATGCATGCTGTCCGTATCGTGCACCGTGTGAAACACGGTAGCCCCCGAAATCAGCTCAAGCGCTTCCTGCGCCCGCGCCGACAACGCCCGTTTGACCCTTACCATTGCGGCACCATTCTGGTTCTCCCCACCTTCCGACCGCCCCGCAAGAGCCCCAACCGGCTGCCGCGAATGCAATCGCCAAGCAAACCGACGTTTTCGGCGGTTTGTGGATTCACCATACCCGAATCGATTCGCTCGCCAAACTCTTTTTCAGAAACCGCATAAGAGTCAGTCAGTTAAAGCTTTTTTCTCTGACAATGGCGGAACGCGGCCCTTCGATCGATTCCACCGTAACGGCATTTCCATCGTGCCAATGGCTTCGATCTATCATGCCGATCGCGACATTTGTCTGGAAATCCGGCGACCAGGCCGACGACGTCACCTGACCGATTCGGACACCATCCGCCGTCACCGCCCATTCACCCATGCAGGGCGGCAGGGCGGGGCCATCGATGGCGAGACTGCGGATCATCCGAAGCGGGCCTTCATCCCGTTCCCGCAGCAACGCGTCCCGTCCGATGCAGGTTTCCGCGGCGTCCAGATCGCAGAATTTTCCGAGGCCACATTCGAAGGGAGAGTTTTCCCGCGTCATATCGTTGCCATAGGAAAGCAGGCCCGACTCGACCCGCTCGATGATATTCGGACCGCCGGCGCGGACGTTCAGGTCCATGCCGGCGCCGAACAACGCATCCCATAGCGGTTCGCCGAGGTCGGATCCCTCGACATAGATCTCGAAACCGCCCTGCTTCGAGTAGCCGGACCGGGCGATGCGGAGGCTGCGTCCGCCGAACTCAAAATCGCCGAACCGGAAGAAGCGGAGGTCCCGAACGGCATCGCCGAAGACCCGCGCCATCAACGTGTCGGACAACGGCCCCTGCACCGCGAGGGGGGAAACGTCGGGCTCCGTCACCTCGACATCGAAGCCGGCGCCGATCGCGATACCCTTGATCCACAGAAGCAGATCGCTGTCCGCCAAAGAAATCCAAAACCGGTCTTCGGCAATCTTCAGCGCCACAGGGTCGTTCAGCATGCCGCCCTTGTCATCGACCACGGGAATGTAGCGGCACTGGCCGACATCCATCCCCTCCAGGTTTCGGGGCGTCAGCATGCGCAACAGGCGCTTTGCGTCGGGACCGGCAATCTCGACCTGCCGCTCGCAGGCGACGTCCCAGACCTGAACATGCTGCTTCAGGTGACGGCAATCTTCCTCCGCCGACTGGAACATCGTCGGCAGGCGCATGTGGTTGTAGACCGTGTATGCCTGAACCCCCGCCGCATCGACACGGCGGCTGAACGGCGTCACACGCAAACGCCGGGAAAGAGACAGATATGGCGTCATCGCACCCACTCCGAAATCCAAGGAACGCAACCGTCTTCGGAGCCAAGGGGTCTCTGACGATCGGGCGCAACAAATCTCGGAAATCCTCGATCCGGCAAATCACAGGAGCGACATTAGAATTTCGTAATAGCGACAAGATTCCATCGCTCGACGGTGCGGTGAATATTACTTACCAGCCGAGCCGGCGGGGCGGCGGCCCGGGCCGCGTGAGCGACACGTGCCCGCCCCTGTCATGAAAGCTTCATTTGATCATTTCAAAAGGTCTTGAAATAAGCGCCTGATGGATACCGACACTGCGGTCATGAAATTGGGCGCCCTGGCCAACCAGCATCGTCTGAAGACGTTCCGCCTGCTGATTGAAGCGGGATCGAAAGGCGTGGCCGCGGGCGACTTGGCCGCCCGCCTGGGGCTGACCGGCCCCAACATGTCGTTCCATCTCCGCCTACTGGAGAAGGCCGGTTTGATCCGATCCAGCAGGGACCACCGGAAAATATTCTACGCCATCGAAATCAAGGGCATCCGCGACCTGATCGCCTTCCTGACGGATGACTGCTGTGGCGGCCGGCCCGAACTGTGCGGCATCCCGGTGCTGGAGGGCGAAAAAAAATACCTGCGGCCCAGCGACGGCGGGCTGCTTTCTCAAAGGGGATCAAGAGAATGAATACCCGACCCTTCAACGTATTGTTCCTGTGCACGGGAAACTCGGTCCGCAGCATCATGGCGGAAGCCATTCTGAACCGGGAGGGCGCCGGCAAGTTCGCTGGTTTCAGCGCCGGCAGCCAACCCGCGGGAGAGGTCGATCCCCGCGCCCTTTCGCTCTTGAAGACGCTCAATCACCCCATCGGGCATCTAAGGTCCAAATCCTGGGACGAGTTCGCAAAGCAGGACGCCCCCAAGCTGGATTTCGTCTTCACCGTCTGCGACAGCGCCGCCAATGAAGCATGTCCGGTTTGGCCGGGACAGCCGATGTCCGCGCATTGGGGCGTGCCGGACCCGAAATCCTTGGTCGGGTCGGATGCCGAAATCGCGGCTGCGTTCGCGGATACCTACCGGATGCTCTCGAACAGGATTTCGATTTTCGTCAATCTGCCGCTGCAGTCGCTCGACAAACTGACCCTGCAAAAACGCCTGGACGCCATCGGTAAGGCCGATTGAAAGCCTACTTTCCGGGGCCGCGATCCGCGCGCGGGTTGCGGCCGAAGAATTCCCGGTAGCTTTTCGCGAAGTGGGAAGCGGAGACGAACCCGCTGGCAAGGGCGACCTCGAGGATCGGCAATGTCGTCTGCCGCAGCAGCAGCTGCGCCTTATGCATGCGCAGCGAGAAATAGTATTTGCGCGGCGTGGACCGCAGATATTTCTGGAAAAGGCGTTCCAGCTGGCGCGTCGACAATCGCACGGCGATGGCGATCTCATCTCTGTTCAGCGGATTTTCCAGGTTCTTTTCCATCAGCCCGATGGCAGCCAAGAGCTTCGGATGGCTGACGCCGATCCGCGCGCGCAAATCCATGCGCTGGTCTTCATGCGGCTGGCGGATCTGCTTGACCAGAAACCAATCAGTCACCCGCGTCGCGACGTTATGGCCGAGTTGCCGCTCTATCAGATGCAGCATCATATCCATCGCCGCCGTGCCGCCGGCGCAGGTCACCACGGGACCGTCTATCTCGAACAATTCGGCCGAGATCTCGAGATGCGGAAAATCTTCCCGCAGACCGTCCGCGTGTTCCCAATGGATCGTCGCCTGGCGGTTATCGAGGATACCGGCCTTCGCGAAGATGTAGGACGCCGCGGAAACGCCGATCACGGTGACGCCGCGGCGGACGATCCGCCGCAGCCAGTTGATCGTGTTCGGGCATTTGGCGTTTTCCGCGTGCAGCCCCGCGACAACGACAACCGCATCGAAATCGTCCCCGCCCACGGCGGCATCCGGCACCACCGTCAAACCGCTGCTGCTGTTCACGGGCCCGCCGTCTTCCGACAGCAGTTTCCATTCATAGATCTTGTTTTCCGTCTGCAGGTTCACCGCCCGCAGCGGTTCCAGCGACGAAGCGAAGCCCATCAGCGGGAAATCCTCGATGAGGACGAACCCGAACTTCTGCGGCAATTTCTCGGGGAGGGCGTCGAACAAAGTCATTGGCAAGAACGGATACCCATATCAAGGAGCTGAAACCATACCGTGTTGAAAGGCACGGACAAGCGGTTTCAAAGCAACCGGGCAAGGAATGTAAGGGAACGTAACGACCGGGAGATGCGGGTTGGCACTGCCGGTATCAGGGATCGCCGTCGCCGATTTCGAGGCGCCGGCGGTTTATGTAACCGTCCAGCGCTTCGAGCCGTCCGGGGTCCATCGGCGGCTCCCGATAGTCGGCCAGAACCTGCTGCCAAAGGCCTGTCGCCCGTTCGGTGGCCGATGCCCCGCCCGCTTCTTCCCAGGCCTGACTGTTTCGCCAGTCGGACAACAGCGGCTGGTAAAAGGCCTTTTCGTATCGCGCCATCGTATGGGGTGATCCGAAGAAGTGCCCGCCCGGCGCAACATCGGCGATGGCCTCGATACCGAGCGCGTCGTCGGACGTATCGATCGGGGTCAGGAGCTCCATCATGTGCTGCACCAGTTCCACGTCGAGCACGATCTTTTCGAAGGAGGCGACGAGCCCCCCCTCCAGCCAGCCGACCGCATGGTAGATCAGATTGCCGTGCCCGAAGACGGCGCCGGTCAACGCCATCTCCGTTTCGTAGGCCGCTTGCGCGTCGACGGTGTTGGCGGCGTTGCAGGCGCTGGTCCGGTGCGGCAGACGGTAGCGCCGGGCGAACTGGGCACTGGCCAAATTCGCCTTGGCGTTTTCCGGTGTTCCGAATGTCGGCGCGCCCGAGCGCATGTCCACATTGGAGGTGAAGGCGCCATAGACGACCGGCGCGCCGGGACGGACCAGCTGCGTCAGCGTGATGCCGAGCAGCGCTTCCGCATTCTGCTGGGCCAGCGCGGCGGCCATGGTGACCGGCGTCATCGCCCCCATCAGAGTGAAGGGGGTCACGATCGTCGCCTGATTGTGCCGGGCCAGCATCATTGCGCCATGGGCCATTTCCTGATCCAGCTTGCGCGGCGAGTTGATGTTGATATTGCCGAGGACGGAAGTGTCGCCCTCCAGCGCCTCGACCGTCATGCCCCGGACGATCGCCGTCATCTCGATCAGATCCCGGATCCTGCCGCCGCCGATCGGGACGCCGCTGATCACCTTGTCGGTCAGCGTCAGCGCCGCCCGGTAGGTATCCAGATGGCGGTTGTTCGGGGGCAGTTCGATCGGCGGCGCGACCTGATTTCCCATGAAATGGACGCAATTGAAGCTCTGCGCGAATTTCATCAGGGTTTCGAAATCGCGCATGTTCCCGGCGCGCCGCCCCTTGATGCGGTCATGGACATTGGGTGCGCCGGAAACGAAACCGAAATTGATGCGCTTGCCGCCGACCGAGATGGCGCGTTCGGCATTGCGGGGCGTGAGCGTGAAGGACGGCGGCGCGGTCGCCAGCGCCTGTTCGACAAGGCCGCGGTCCAGGCGCACGTTCCCGGTTCCCGCATCGACCGTGGCGCCGGCGTCGCGGAACAGCGCCTGGACATCCTCCCCCATCACCTCGATGCCGAGGTTTTCGAGGATGGTGAGCGACGCCAGATGGATGGCCTCCACCTGGTCCGCGCTGAGCGGTTCCATCGGCGGATAGGGATTGTCGACCTGCCGCCACGGCAGTTGCGGGACCGTGCCCTGCCCCTGCTTTTGCCGCCGCTCCCGCCTCGCCGTCCGCGCCATTTGGCCCGCTCCCTCCCTGCCGCGCCCGGAAGGCCGGGCGCGCGAATTCAAACATCCACAAGCTGGCGCGTCGGCCTGCGGGGAGATGGCTGGAAAGCGACCCTTTTTAGCCCCTTAATCGAAAGAGCGGGATCTTCCCCGGCTCAGCGAGAGGAGGTCAAGCATTTGGGGGAGGTCAACTCTTATCGAACTGCGGCGCGCTGTCGCCGATCTCGTAATAACGGCCCTTGTCCGCGACGAAGATATGCCTGCCGATCTTGAGGACACTGTCGTCGTCGATGCAGCCGGCGGCGATCGCCAACCCCTCTTCCCCGTTCTGCCGATAGAACAGGCTGGACCCGCAGGACCGGCAGAAACCGCGTTTCGCGAATGACGAGGAAGCATACCATTCCAGCCCCTCGTCCGCGGTGAAGACGACATCCTCATATCTGGCGGCGTTCGTCGAAGCCCAGATATGCCCGCTGGTGCGCCGGCACTGACTGCAGTGGCAGACCGTTACCGTATCCCTGACGGACGGAACCTCAAACCTGACCATCCCGCATTCGCATCCACCCGTGATCATCCCGTTCCTCCATCCTGTCGCAATACCGGACCTGCTTTGAATCCGGTACAAAAAAAAGAACATTAAGGGAACAAATTAGGTTGCACAAGAACCATCACCTTGGGCGGATCACCGATCCAGGGCGGCGGCGGCAGCGGCCTTGGCGGCACTGCGACGGCTTTCGGATTCGCGGATAGCGATATAGGTCGCACCGCCGAAGATCATCATGCCGCCGATCCAGGTGTAGAGATCCGGGAACTCGCCGAACGCCAAATACCCGATGACCGCCGCCCAGATCAGCTTCAGGAAGTCCATCGGCATCACCTCGCTGGTATCGCCCAGCCTCAGCGCCTCGGTCATCGTCCATTGGGCGATGGCGCCGACAAAGCCCAGACCGGCCAGCCAGGCGAATTGTTCAAGCGTCGGCCATTGCCATACGAAAAGCGCCGGGCCGAGGGAGAGCGGCGCCATGATCACGCCCATATAGACCGTGATGGTCAGGCTGGATTCCGTCCGCCCCAGGACCTTGATCACCATCAACGCCAGCGCCCACAGGCCGGAGGAGAGCAGCACGGCCAGCATGCCGTAGTTCACTTCGGCGAAACCGGGCCGGATGATGACCATGGCGCCGGCGAAGCCGATCAGGATCGCGGCCCAGCGGCGGGCGCGGACCACCTCGCCCAGCAGCAGCATCGCCAGGGTCGTGGCGAAGATCGGCGCGCTGAACCCCAAGGCGGATACGGTCGCCAGCGGCGTCACCGACAGGGCGTAGAAAAAGGTGAACATGGCCCCGATATTCAAAACCCCACGCAGGGTGAGGAGGCCGATGCGCTTCGTCCGCAGCGGTGCCATGCCATAGCGAAGAAACATCGGCATCAGCGCCACCAGGCCGAAAAAGTTCCGGAAGAAGGCGACTTCGAAAAAATGCAGTTCCTGGGTGATGTGGCGGACAAGCGCATGCATCGACGAAAACGCGACGGTCGCCACCAGCATCCAGGAAAGAGCCCGCAGCGTCTGGCGCGGGGCGCGTCCCAACGTATCGGTCGTCATGAAATATCGGATCCAATCGTCGAACGGCACGGCGTGGGCGCCATGCTGTGTCCCGTTTTCGTACAGGCAGCTTTAGCACTTGGCGATAGACGCCGCGGCACAACAGTTATGATGTTTCCCGCCGCGCCCGGGCCGAAAAGGGCCGGCGTCAGTTCGGGATCGCCAGGGGCGCTTCGACGGGACCGGCCAGTTCCTCCAGCTTCGCGATCAGACCATCGACGCCTTGGCGCGCCAGGATCGCCTGGAAATCGTCATGCTGGGTTTTCAGGATGCTGACATTGGCGACCAGCGCGTCGATGATCACGAAGCCGAAGAAACTGTTGTCCTTGCGGCGGATGCGCAGACCGACCTTCTTCTGGTCGGGCCCCGGCTTGCCGAGCAGCATTTTCACGAGATAGTCGCCGCCATAGGGCCGGACCTGCTCGATTTCGAAACCGCCGGCCCAGGTCTGGCCCGAGGTGAAATCGTAGACCGACAGGAAGAGTTCCTTGTAGAGGGCCTGATAGTTCTCGTATTGCTCCGGCGTCATCTGGTCGCGGTAATTGCCGACGACGAATCGCGACATGACGTCGAAATCGACGATGAAGCCCAGCATGCCGCGGAACTTCTCGAGCCGCTCCGCCATGCTCTGTTCCTGGCGCCCCATCAGCAGGCTGCTGTTCTGGCGCAGTTCGGACATCATCTTCTGGGCTTTTTCGATCGCGGCGCGGGCCGCTTCGTCGTCGGTCATCAGCGACCGGCTCTGAACCGCCTTGGCGGCGCCCGGTTTCTTCAACTCGAACAGCCGGTTCTTGGCGAGTGAGCCGAAAATGCCTTCTTCCGAATACCGATCGAGATAGGCCTGGAAATCGGCGGCGCTGTCGCTGGCCTGAATGGATTGCCAGAAGATCACCTCGTCATTCACCGCATTGCCGGTCGATTGCGAGCCGGCGGGCGGCAGCGCGGCCAGTTCGACCCGCTCCGGCTGGCCGTCGACGCCGCCGGCGAAACTGAAGGCGCCGGTGAGGCTGGAGCTCTCCCACGGGACCTGCTCCTCATTCGTCTTTTCCATGACGCGCACGCGGACCTGCTTGAACGCTTCCTCGACCGACAGGCCCGGCGTCCGCATCGCCCTGGCCAGGGCGAAGGTATAGGGGCTGTTCCGTCCCTCCCCGTCCGTGGCGACCCGGCCCGGCGAGGTCGAATAGGCGATCAGCGTGCCGCTCGGCGCGTCCATGCGGGCAAGGCCCTGGTTCACGGCCCGATAGGTGGCCTCGAAAGGATTGTTCCGGCACGCGTCCAGGATGACGATGTTCAGGCGGTTCCCGGCCTCCTCCATCGCCTGCAGGACGGCTTCGGCGCGAACGCTCTCGATATCGACGTCCTTTTCGCGCTTCACCGTCGCATCAATGGGCAGCAGGTAGTTGGTGCCGTTGGTCTGGATGCCGTGGCCGCTGTAGTAGAAAAGGCCGACCGTGTCCGGCCCCTTCGACACCAGCAAGTCGCCGAATTCCAGGACCGCGCGTTTCATGTCCTTCTGATCGAGGTCATGATATTCGAAGACCGTGAAGCCTACCGCCCTCAGCGACTCCGAAATCAAGAGCGCATCGCTGGCGGGATTCTTCAGCGGGCTGGTATTCGTATAGGCACTGTTGCCGATGACCAGCGCGATCCGTTCTTCCGCCCATGCCGTCCCGCCCAGGACCGCGTAATGGACCATGGCGGCACAGAATCCGACGACCAAAACCAGGTAACGCATTGCAAAACCGTGTGTTATTTGACGTATCGTTCCAAAGTTACCAGCGAAGACCGACCGTTGACCAGGGGTGATTCGTAAAACGCCGCAGATCTGCGCATCGGTGGAAAAAGAGGCGCGACGAACCCTCTATGGCGCTTCCCGCTCCGGGACGGTAGAACGCCATCAGACTTTCAATCCCCGTCATGGGCGGAAACATCATGGGAGGAAATAGGTGAGCGTCACCATCTATCACAATCCGCGCTGCTCCAAATCGCGCCAGACCCTGGCCCTGCTGCAGGACAAGGGGATCGACCCGGAAATCGTCGAATACCTGAAGACGCCGCCGGGAGCCGCGGAAATCGCCGCCATCCTGAAGAAACTGGGAATCGAGGCACGCGCCCTGATGCGCACCAAGGAAGCCGTCTACAAGGAACTCGGCCTCGCCGATGTCACCGACGAAAAGGCGCTGATCGCGGCCATGGCCGAAAATCCGGTCCTGATCGAGCGCCCGATCGTCATCAAGGGATCGCAGGCGGCACTGGGCCGTCCGCCGGAACAGGTGCTGGAGATCCTCTGACATGTCCGACCCGGTGCTTTTCGAGCAGGACGGCCATGTCGTCACGCTGACGCTCAACCGTCCGGAAGAGCTGAACGCCTTTTCCGACGAGACGATGATCGAGGCCTTCATCGCCGCGATCGAGCGGATTAAGGCGGATAACGGCGTCCGCGCCGTCGTGCTGACCGGGGCGGGCAAGGCCTTCTCCGCCGGCGGAAACGTCAAGCATATGCGGGACCGGACCGGCATCTTCCAGGGCGGCCCGTCGGAAATCCGCGACGCCTATCTGCGCGGCGTATTGCGCGTGCCGCCGCTGTTCTACGGCCTCGACATCCCCACCATCGCCGCCGTGAACGGCCCCTGCTACGGTGCGGCGGTCGACCTGGTCTGCATGTGCGATATCCGCATCGCTTCCCCCGAAGCCGAATTTGGCCTGCCTTTCGTGAATATCGGGATCGCGCCCGGCGACGGCGCGGCCTGGTTCCTGCCGCGCATCGTCGGCAACGCGGCGGCCGCGGAACTGCTGCTGACCGGCGAACCCGCCAATGCATCGAAGGCGAAGGAGATCGGACTGGTCAGCAAGATCCTGCCGCGCGCGGGCATTCTTGCGGAAGCCCAGCGCATCGCCGCCCGGATCGCCAGCCGCGCGCCCATCGCCGTCCGCTTCGCCAAACGCCTGATGCGCGAAGGCCAACACCAGTCTCTCTCGACGCATCTTGAGATGTGCGCCGCCTATCAGGGCATCGCGCATACCTCCGAAGATCACCACGAGGCACTGGCCGCCTTCTTCGAAAAGCGGGACCCGAACTTTACCGGCAAGTAACCCCTCGGGCAGGCCTTTGCGCTGCCGAACCGCGGGTCGCGGTTTCGAAAGTCGTGCGTAAGGCAAAATAAGTCGCAGGGGCGCAGTCTCGATAGTCGCTTCGTACTAGCGTCTGCTCATGGTGATCGGTGCGCCGTTCACCCAGCGATTTGCTTATCTCAAAAATCAAAATTTGCGCCGCCCTGGAAGCGGCCTCATGCCGGTAGGGGAAAACAATGGCAAAGTCCGATATCGAGATTGCCCGCGAAGCATCCATGAAGCCGATCACGGAAATCGGCGAGAAGATCGACATTCCGTCGAACGCTTTGCTGCAGTTCGGCCCGAGCAAGGCGAAAATCAGCTTCGACTTCCTGGACAGCCTGCAGGACAAGCCGGACGGCAAGCTTGTGCTGGTGACCGCGATCACCCCGACGCCGGCGGGCGAAGGCAAGACGACCACCACGGTCGGCCTGGGCGACGGCCTGAACGCCATCGGCAAGAAGGCGATGATCTGCCTGCGCGAACCCTCGCTGGGCCCCTGCTTCGGCGTCAAGGGCGGCGCCGCCGGCGGCGGTTATGCACAGGTCGTGCCGATGGAGGACATCAACCTGCACTTCACCGGCGATTTCCACGCCATCACCTCGGCCCATAACCTGCTGTCGGCGCTGATCGACAACCACATCTATTGGGGCAACGAACTGGGCTTCGACGAACGCCGCATCGCCTGGCGCCGCGTCATGGACATGAACGACCGCGCCTTGCGCGACACGGTCGTCTCGCTGGGCGGGATCGCCAACGGCTTCCCGCGCCAGACCGGTTTCGACATCACGGTGGCATCGGAAGTCATGGCGATCTTCTGCCTCGCCAACGGCCTCAAGGACCTGGAACGCCGGTTGGGCGCGATCGTCGTCGGCTATACCCGCGACCGCGAGCCGATCTACGCCCGCGACCTGAAGGCGGAAGGCCCGATGACCGTCCTGCTGAAGGACGCATTGATGCCGAACCTGGTGCAGACGCTGGAAAACAACCCCGCCTTCATCCATGGCGGTCCCTTCGCGAATATCGCCCACGGCTGCAACTCGGTCAGCGCCACCAAGGCGGCCCTGAAGCTGGTCGACTATACGGTGACGGAAGCCGGTTTCGGCGCCGATCTGGGGGCCGAGAAATTCTTCGACATCAAGTGCCGCAAGGCGGGCCTGCACCCGAATGCGGCCGTCATCGTCGCCACCATCCGGGCGCTGAAGATGCATGGCGGCGTCGCGAAGGACAAACTGGGCGAAGAAAATGTCGCGGCGGTGAAGAAGGGCCTGGAGAATCTTGGCCGTCACATCCGCAATGTCGGCCAGTTCGGCGTTCCCGCCGTCGTCGCCATCAACCGCTTCACGCTGGACACGGACGCGGAATTGGCGGCGGTGCAGGAATACGTCACCCAGTTCGGGGTCGAGGCCATCGAGTGCAACCATTGGGCCGAAGGCTCCAAGGGCACCGAGGCCCTGGCCCGCAAGGTCGTCGAATTGTGCGACAGCGGCGCGGCCCAGTTCCGCACGCTCTACGAAGACGACATGAGCCTGTTCAAGAAGATCAACACGATCTGCCGCAATATCTACGGCGCGGAAGAAGCCATCGCCGACAAGAAGGTCCGCGACCAACTGACGCAATGGGAAGAGGCCGGCTACGGCCACCTGCCCGTCTGCATGGCGAAGACGCAGTACAGCTTTTCCACCGATCCGAACCTGAAAGGTGCTCCGACCAACCACGTGGTCCCGGTCCGCGAGGTTCGCCTGTCGGCGGGGGCGGAGTTCATCGTGGCGATCTGCGGCGAAGTCATGACCATGCCGGGCCTGCCGCGCGTCCCGGCGGCCGCTTCCATCCACCTGGATGACGCCGGTTTGGTGCAGGGGCTGTTCTAAACCCCGCCCACCGGTTCGACGGAAGGCGGCGCGGCCCAAGGCGATTCAATCGCTGGGGGTCGCGCCGCTTTTCTTTTTGCGCTAGGGAATGGGCATGCTGCGTTCGCTCTACACTCTGATTGCCTTCGCCCTGGTTTCCTTCACCTGGGGCGGTGCGCACGCCCAGGACCGGCCGACCCTGGAATACCCCGCGGACTGCCGGATCGGTGAAGAGTGCTGGATACTCTCCTTCGTCGATCTGGACAGCGGCCCGGCCTATACGGACCATCATTGCGGCGTGCGGACCTATGATGCTCATAAGGGCACCGACATCGCGCTGGTCGACGCGCACAGGCCCGATCAGGCCGTTGCCGTCCGCGCCGCGGCGGCGGGCGTGGTCGTCGGCGTGCGCGACGGGGTGCCGGACAACGAACTTGGCGGCGACAGCGCCGGACAGCAGGGGCAGGAATGCGGCAACGGCGTTCGCATAGACCATGGCGGCGGCTGGTTCACCCAATATTGCCACATGAAGCAGGGCAGCATTCAGGCCAAGCCCAAACAAGCCGTGAAAACAGGCGAGATGCTGGGCCTGATCGGCAATTCGGGCCGCAGCGAGACGCCGCACCTACATTTCCAACTGAGCCGCGGGGCCGACATCGTCGACCCATTCACGGGCCGCAGCCAGACGGACAGCACAAGCTGCGATCCGGGCACGCCGCTATGGTCGCAATCGGCATTGGAGAAATTCGGACCCTACCAGCCGACCCATATCCGGCATACCGGCTTCGCCGTCACCGTCCCGACGCTTCACAGCGTGCAAAAGACACCGCAGCCCCCGGAACTGCCCGGCAACAGGTCGGCGCTCGTCTTCTATGCCGTCATCTATGGACTGCCGGAAGGAAGCACCATCCGATTCACGGTGGTGAAGCCGGACGGATCGGCTTTGGTCAACACCAGCCAGACGGTGCCGCGGAACAAGGCAAGGCAGTTTCAATACGCGGGAAAGAAGACGCCCGAGGGCGGTTGGCCGCAAGGCGTCTATA
>Ga0209475_10003492_pt1 | contig 14415 bp, 10 predicted proteins | sample tdDd471_FD_187128 | JGI IMG/M metagenome (GOLD analysis project Ga0209475, IMG submission 187128) | Marine sediment microbial communities from the Atlantic coast under amendment with organic carbon and nitrate - tdDd47.1 (SPAdes)... | ecosystem: Environmental > Aquatic > Marine > Coastal >... | reverse complement strand
GGGGCTGTATATCCTGGTAATACCATATTCATGTAGTTCATCCATCTCTTCGGGCAGGATGACACCTCCACCTCCACCAAAGATCTTAATATGACCACATCCATTTTCCCTTAGCAGGTCGAGCATATACTTGAAATACTCTATATGGCCCCCCTGGTAGGAGGTAATGGCAACAGACTGCACATCTTCCTGGATGGCACAATCCACTATTTCTCTCACAGAGCGATCATGCCCGAGGTGTATTACCTCCACCCCTGTTCCCTGGATGATACGACGCATAACATTTATAGCTGCATCGTGACCATCGAACAGGGAAGCGGCAGTAACGATCCTAACGTGGTTTTTCGGCTTGTATATATCAGGCTTTTTGTTCATCGTTTTGTTCATCTTGGAATGAAGACAAATATAGCAAAATTATTGACCTCACAGGTCCTGGGACCTGTGAGGTCTACTCTTTATTTAAACATATTCTAAAAAATATTATTCCTAATATTGTTATGACTAACATGTAATAAAACAACTCATGACCAAGCAAATATTGTTCGCCATTTCGATCTTAATCACCCTTGGCATTTTTTCCTACACCATTCTTCGGATATTTCGCTTTTTTAAGCTCACTAAACCCTACCCTGTTAAAGATTGGGGTAAGCGGTTTATGGTGATGATGGAGGTTGCTTTTGGTCAGACCAAGATCTTCAGGCTTCCGGTACTTGGACTCATGCATGCCCTGGTATGGTGGGGATTCATTGTGATCCTCATTGGCAGTGTGGAGATGATCATCGATGGGCTGGCAGGGACTGAGAGAGCCCTTTCTGTTCTTGGACCTCTTTACGATATCATATTCGGATTGGGCGATGTTTTTGCATTTATCATACTGATCATGATCTTTGCCTTCCTGTTCAGGAGGCTGTTTTTGCATGTAAGGCGATTTTCTGGTGCAGAGATGAAGCATAAATCGCATATGGATGCCAATGTCGCCCTGACACTTATTGGCCTTCTGATGCTAAGCTTGCTGGGGATGAACACTTTTTACGTGGTCCACGAAAATGCTGCAGGACATGCTTTTGCGGGTTCCTACCCGGTGAGTGAATACCTTGCCGGTTTCTTCACCGGCATGCCCGAGTCACAGGCCTATCTATGGCATGAGATCAGCTGGTGGGCACATATCCTTTTGATATTCCTCTTTGCCAATATCCTTCCCTACTCCAAGCACTTCCATGTATTCATGTCGGTGCCCAATGTATTCTTAAGCCGCCTTGGTCCTCTTGGTTATCTGCCCAATATGCCTGAGATCACTGATGAGGTGAAATTGATGATGGACCCCAATGCTGCTTTTGCAGATCCTCCGGCAGATGAAGGTGAAGTCTCCAGATTTGGGGTGATGGATGTAGAAGATGTCACCTGGAAAAACTATCTCGACTCCCTGGCCTGTACTGAATGCGGAAGGTGCACGGATGTATGTCCGGCCAACACTACTGGAAAAATGCTTTCACCCAGAAAGATCTTCATGGACCTACGGGCAAGGATGAAAGAGAAGGGACCTGGCATGGTAAAAGACAAAGATTATAGTGATGAAAAGTCCCTGATACGCTCCTATATCTCGGAGGAGGAGCTCTGGGCCTGTACCACCTGTAATGCCTGTGCCCAGGAGTGCCCGATCAATATCAATCACCCAAGTTTTATTGTTGACATGCGCCGTTACCTGGTGATGGAAGAATCAGCCGGACCAGCGGAGTTGAACTCCATGTTCACTAACATAGAAAACAATGGTGCCCCATGGCAGTTTTCACCTGAAGACCGGATGTTGTGGGCTGAAGGCCTGGAAGTACCCCTTGTGGCAGACCTCCAGGCTCAGGGCAAAAGCCCTGAATACCTCTTATGGATAGGCTCTGCCGGGGCTTTCGACGACAGGTATAAAAAGGTATCCAAAGAATTTATCAAGGTCTTAAATCACCTCAAGGTAGACTATGCAGTGCTGGGCACAGAAGAGGTCGACAGTGGTGACGTAGCACGCAGGGCCGGTAACGAGATGCTGTTCCAGATGCAGGCCCTCATGATCATAGAAACCATGAACATGTATGGCGTTAAGAAGATACTCACGGCCTGCCCGCACGACTACAACACCTTTAAAAATGAATACCCTGACCTGGGTGGAAATTTTGAGGTGATCCATCATAGCCAGTTCCTGAGTGAACTGATCAGCAATGGCAAGATCAGATTAACCGCAAATGATTTTTCCGGTAAGAAGATCAGCTTCCACGATCCCTGTTACCTGGGCCGTGCCAATGGTGAGTACAAGGCACCGCGTGAGGTGATCAAAGCTCTGGACGGAACCATGGTAGAGATGAAAAGGAATAAGAGCTTTGCCCTGTGCTGTGGAGCCGGAGGAGGACAAATGTTTAAAGAAGCAGAAAAAGGCGACAAAGAAGTTTTCCTTGAAAGAATAGAGGACGCCATCGAGTGCAAGGCCGATATTGTGGCTACAGCCTGCCCCTTCTGCATGGTGATGATGACCGACGGCATCAAATACAAAAACCGTGAAGAGGATATGAAGAACTATGATCTTGTAGAACTGGTGAGCCTTGGCTTAGGACTATAGAATAGAGAATAATGAACAACCCTTCGTCTTTCAGACTACGGGTTGCAATGCAAGGAATAAGAATAAGAATGGGGAAGGAAATTGGTGTAAAGGCCAGGGGATTCCTCAGTCGCTGCGCTCCTTCGAAATGACAGGTGTTTGGTGTTAAAAGGAGGAGGGCGCGCTGCTACCGCAGCGCGCCCTCCTTTTGCTTTTTAAACGTTCCCTGTCATTTACAGACCTCACAGGTCCGAGACCTGTGAGGTCATATTTTATTCTACTATAAACTTCGCTTTGCTGCTAATACCATCCTGATCGCGAATGATAGCAACATATACACCTGCCGGATAATCCGACACATCAAGCTTCGTTAATTCCTGTTGCGTGGAGATATCTTCCATCTTTTTACCAAACATGTCGTATATGAAAATCGCGTATCGGGTATCAAGTCTCAAGTCTCGCATATCAATAGTGATCTCATCCGTGGCAGGGTTTGGATACACGCTTAATAATTGTTCTGCCTCAAAATGATCTGCAACTCCTACCCCTGCATCAAGCAAATAGCTGATGCCACTGAATTGAGTATCACTTGAGTCGGCAAAGAACTGAAATGCCGGGTAGCCGAGGTTATTACCCATATACTTATAGGTGATGCTCACCGTGGTATTCGATTCAAGAAAGACCCAGAAGAAAAGCAGCTTGGCCCAAACAGAGTCGACAGTTGTCCTGACATCCCGCATACGGAGTACGTCTCCGGTCCAGCTGGGTGTGGTCAACTCTCCCCAGGCATCCACTTTCAAATCCACGCTCGTAACTACTTTCAGTCTTACGGAGTCGGCCGGAGGCTCAGGGCTCTGGATGGTGATGTCAACTGTTGAGGTGGTCTGCAGGCTGTCAAGATAATTGATCGGAAAGCTGAACATGATCTCAGGTGGGTCTAAATGTGCAATCACATCCTCAAAAATATCATACGATCCTGCCAGCCCATCTATCTGAAATACAAAGCTGTTTTTTGTGGTATATGCCCAGGCTCCTTCAATCAGGTTATCGGCCAGGCCTTCCACAGCAATGTTTGATTCCGGAAAATTAGCAGCATAGGGTGTCAGTGCCGGATCAACAAATTTGAGTTGGCTACTGGTATCCATCACTACAGATGAAAAGTCCCAGTGCAGGTTGGCTCCCGGAGGGCCGGGATTGAACCCGGGTGGGATGGTATCGGCAGCAGCCAGTGTGACAGAGTCACCCACATCCATCAGGTCACCTGAACTAATAACTATTTGAGCTGAGGAGCCCAGCAAGAGCAATAGAGATATTGCCAGTAAGAATACTCTTTTCATATCAGAAGTTTAAGATGCCTTCATCTCCCTGATGGCTACAATGAGCTCAGGCAGTATTTTTTGAACATCTCCAACGATGCCATAATCAGCTGCTTCAAAAATGGGTGCATCCTTGTCGGTGTTTACAGCTACTATACATTTTGATGAGCTCACGCCACCCAGATGCTGGATCGCTCCTGAGATACCAAGAGCAAAATACAAGTTAGGCGCAATGACCTTACCGGTCTGTCCAACATGCTCTTCATGAGGACGCCAGCCTTCATCGGAAACAGGGCGTGAACATGCCAGTCCTGCACCAAGCTCAGTTGCCAGTTCTTCCAGTGGTGCCCAGTTTTCAGCATTTTTCAATCCACGTCCACCTGATACTACTACCTCGGCATCACTCAGCAAGACTTTGCCGGTCACCTTGTTCACATCAAGTACTTTGGTTGCGAAATCGGCATCGTCAAGTGCCGGGCTGAAGCCTTCAACAGAAACACTCCCAGCTGTTTCTTTTATATCAACAGAGTTTTGGAAAAGTGTGAGGATCTTTTTCTCGGTATTGATAACTACATTGGCAAATGCTTTCCCCGTAAAAACTTTCTTGCTAACCGTAAAGGGGTCGAAAGATGATGGCACCGCATTCACTCCGGAAGCGATCCCTGCTTTCAGCTTAACAGAAACCCTTGGCGACAATGCTTTGCCAGTGAAGTTGTTGGCAAAGATGATCACATTTGCTCCTTCCTTATCGGCGGCCTGGGCGATTACTGAGGCATATGCCTTATTGATAAGTACCTTCAGGCGGTCATCTGAAGCATTCAGAACTTTGTCAGCTCCGTAGTTACCGAGTTTCTGTAACTCGGCCTCATCCACATTCCCTATTGAAAGAGCTGTGACAGAGGTACCTGACTGTTCGGCTATTTGTTTGGCGTATGAAACCAGCTCAAAGCTCAGCTTCTTAAACTTGCCTTCCCAATTTTCAGTATATACTAATACAGACATTGTATCTAATTTTAAATTTTTAATGTTAAATTTTAAATTACTTTGGCTTCATTGTGAAGGAGGTCTACCAGTTCTTTCACATTCTCAGCATCAACCATCTTACAGGCAGCCTTTGCCGGTGGCAGATCATAGCTGACAAAAGTGGTCAGAGCACCTTCGCCGGCACCAGGTACCACTGTGAGAGGCTTTTTCCTGGCCATCATGATACCACGCATAGATGGGATACGGGGCTCGAGAGCGATCCCTTTCTGAACAACAGCTACAAAAGGTACCGTTGTTGACAGTACTTCTGATCCACCGTCAATCTCACGATTGACTTTAATATCACTCCCATCAATGTCGAGGGTCGAGACCGAGGATACTGATGGTAATTCCAGAAACTCAGAAAGCATGCCACCTACCAGTGAACCATTGTAATCGCTGGAGTCGATACCACATAAAATGATATCGAAAGGATTGTCCTTGAGGTAAGCTGCCAGGTTGGAAGCTACGGCATAGGCATCTGAAGCTTCAGCATCAATTCTGACAGCATCATCAGCACCTATGGCAAGGGCTTTTCTAATGGTTGGCTCTGACGTCTGCGGACCTACATTGATCACTGTTATTGATGCGATAGATCCACCTGAGGCTTCTTTAAGCTCAAGTGCACGGGTCAGTGCCAGTTCGTCCCAAGGATTGATGATCCATTGAACCCCTGTTGTGTCGAAAGCCGAGTTGTTATCCGTAAACCGGATCTTTGTTGTGGTATCCGGTACATTACTAATACATACTAGGATTTTCATGTGTTTGAATTATTTATAGTTATGTTTTTTGTATTGGTATGAGGCATGGGGCACTTCAGAGTTCGAAATTCGAAGTTCGGAGTTCGAAATTAATTCAACATCCAACACCCAAAACCCAAAACTATTTAAGTAGTGCTCGCGAAATTACAATTTTTTGAACTTCTGACGTGCCTTCATAGATCTGGGTGAGTTTGGCTTCGCGCATGAGCCTTTCAACGTGATATTCTTTAACATATCCGTAACCTCCCAGTATCTGGACTGCGTCGGTGGTAATTTCCATGGCAGAATCAGCTGCAAATTGCTTGGCCATGGCGCTGGCGCAGCCATAAGGCTCTCCCTTATCTTTTAGCCATGCTGCTTTATATATGAGATTTCTTGATGCCTCTATCTTAACAGCCATATCAGACAGCTTGAATGCGATGGCCTGATGCTCATAAATGAATCGGCCGAAGGCTTTTCTTTCCTTAGAATATTGTATGGCCCTTTCCATGGCTCCGGCAGCGATGCCTACAGCCTGTGAGGCGATGCCAATCCTCCCACCTTCGAGAGCACGCATGGCAAACTTAAAGCCAAAGCCGTCCTCACCTATCCTGTTCTCCTTAGGTACCTTCACATCACTGAACATCACTGAGTGTGTGTCGGAACTGCGCATTCCCATTTTATCCTCATGGGGTGCCAGGGTAATGCCAGGACTGTCTTTATCAACGATGAGGGCGTTGATGCCATGATGTTTCAACTCAGGATGGGTTTGAACAATCACAATATATATCGATGCCAGGTTTGCACTGGTGATCCAGTTTTTTGTTCCATTAAGAAGGTAATGGTCTCCTTTGTCTTCGCCCATTGTTCTCTGCGAAGTGGCATCGGATCCAGCTTCAGGCTCTGATAACAGGAAAGCACCTATCTTTTCTCCGGTGGCCAGAGGACGTAAGTATTTATCCCTTTGGAAATCATTGCAATACTTTTCCAAGCCATAGCATACCAGGGAATTGTGTACCGACAATATTACGCTTGTGGCAGCATCTGCCTTTGATAATTCTTCCATGGCCAGAACATAGGAGAGCGTATCCATTCCTCCACCGCCCCATTTCGGGTCAACCATCATTCCAAAAAAACCTAAATCGACAAGATTTTTTACATGCTCCAGCGGCATTTCTCCTTTTTCGTCCCGCTCGAGAACATCCTTCAACAATTCTCTTTCGGCATAATCGCGGGCAGCCTGCCGAATCATTTCATGTTCTTCAGTAAAATTAAAATCCATGATAGAAAGCTTTGGTAAATCAATCTATAAAATCATTAAACAAAGATATGAATTACAATGAAATATAAAAGACAAATAATGTTGGCAGGATGATCAGAAACCTTTCTTATTCAGTTGAGTTCGGATATCATTATATTCAGAAATAATTTCCTGTAATATTTCAGCTGCCGGTTTAATTTCTTTAATGATCCCGGCAATCTGGCCTATCTCCATTTCACCTTCAGTGGCGTCACCTTCAAACATACCCAGCTTGGCCCTTCCCCTGCCCAGTAGTTCCATAAGTTCAGCCCTGGAGGCACCTTTATCTTCAAGCTCTCTGACTCGTGAGTAGAAGTCATTTTTGATGAGCCTTACTGGGATCAGTTTCTTTAATGTCAGGGCTGTATCTCCGTCTTTGGCCTCCACCACGCTGTCCTTGAATGTCTGATGGGCCGATGATTCTTCTGATGCAACAAAACGGCTTCCTATCTGAACAGCATCAGCACCCAGGGCCATGGCTGCCATCATACCTCTTCCGCTGGCAATGCCACCGGCAGCTATCAGGGGCAGGGTAATGGCTTCACTCACCATGGGGATCAGCGTCATGGTGGTTGTTTCTTCAATTCCATTATGGCCTCCCGCTTCAAAGCCTTCTGCCACCACAGCATCAACGCCGGCCTCTTCACATTTCATGGCAAACTTAACATTGGCGATCACATGGGCCACCTTGATACCATGATCATGAAAGTGCTGTGTCCACTTTTTAGGGTTCCCAGCTGAGGTGAACACAATACCCACGTTCTCATCAATCACTATCTGAACAATTTCGTCCATCTGAGGATAGATCAATGGCAGGTTCACACCAAAAGGTTTATTGGTAGCAGCTTTGCATTTCCTGATATGATCACGCAAAACATCGGGGTACATAGATCCTGAACCAATGAGGCCCAGTCCGCCGGCATTGCTCACTGCTGAAGCCAGCTCCCATCCACTGCACCATATCATCCCAGCCTGAATAACGGGGTATTTAATGCCGAACAATTCGCATATTCTATTCATAGTCAGAAATATTAAAAATGGTAAAACCCGGTACCCAGCACCCAGCACCCAATTTACATCACCTTAAGCATCGCTGAGACGATGTTCTCAGCACCCTCGGCAATCTGCAGGATGTTAGCATCAAGCATATAACATGGGGTTGAAAACAGGTTTAAGCCATCGTCATAAACTACATCGCCATGTGTTGTTGTGATATGTGTTCCACCCATCTTTTCTATAGCTTCAATTGTTCCCTGATCCTGGCCGATGGTGACGGTGGCCTTTTTAAATATCTTTGCCATCATGGCGGGGGCGATGCATAATGCGCCAATGGGCTTGCCATGCTCATAGGTATTCTTAACAGCCTGGGCAACATCTGTGTTGACCTCTGCATCTGCTCCATGGAAAGCCACTGTTGAAAGGTTCTTTGCCACACCAAAGCCACCTGGAAAGATAAGGGCATCAAAATCTTCAGGATTATAATCTTTGATGTTTTTAATAGCTCCCCTGGCGATCCTGGCTGATTCTATCAGCACATTCCTTGTTTCCTTCATTTCCTCGCCGGTAACATGATTGATCACATGATATTGATCAATATCAGGAGCAAAGATCTCATATGCAGCACCATTTCTCATGATAGCATACAAGCTGAGGGTGGCCTCGTGTATTTCAGCGCCATCAAAAACCCCGGAGCCGGATAGTACAACTGCAAACTTTTTCATATCAATAAGATTTAAAATTATTAGCTGATTAGTGTTTCGCTAATTTAATAATTTTAAGCATGCCCAAATGCAGGGGAGAAATAAAAAGCCCGGCTGAATACAGCCGGGCGGATCTTCTTAAATATATCTTTTACAGATCAATCAGTGCAGCAGGCTATTCAAAAATAATTTTCTTCGTTGTGCTGCTTTGTCCTGTGCTTATGGTAACATAATATACTCCTCTGGGAAGATAGCTCATGTCAAGACGGTTATTATAAACTCCTGAAGAAAGAGTCAGATCTCCACTGAACACAATCTGTCCCTGTAAGCTGACAACTTTAAGGTTGAAGGATTGTTCTGTATCTCCACTTACTTCAAAATTAAATATGCCTTTGGAGGGGTTTGGATAGATGTTCAATGACACACGTCCCTCTTCCAGGTCATCGAGGCCTGTACAGGCATCTATGGTAACATTAATTTCGTCATCATCTTCACCATCGCATGGAGCAAAAGCTGCAGCATAAAGGCTGAGTGTTACTTCTCCATTTGTGATATCCTGTGTGCCTGGGGTATACATTGGGTTTATGATGGTATCATTATTGAAAGTCCCATCCCCTGAGGTTGTCCACTTCAGAGAATCAACATTCGTTGTATAGGGGTTAAGCTGCAGTGTTTCATCATAACATATCAGTGTATCATTGCCAAGATCAACCATCACATCATCAATAATGTCAATATGAACGGTATCTGAAGCTTCCATTCCTGCTTCATAACCATAAGCGGTCAAAACCAATTCAAAGTATCCTAATTCCAGGTCGCCGCTCCCACGGATGTATGCTGGTGTTAAAGTATTATTATTTATAAGGGTGCCATCACCATCGGTGGTCCACAATACCGATTGCTGACCTGTTGCAGTGCCCTGTCCGTAATAGGCCTCTTGTGAGCATACTTCATCATCATCTCCTGCAAAAGCAGTTGGTGGGGATATGGGGCCAAAATTAAATGAAGCTATCCTGGTTCCCCAGGCTCCTGATGGCATATATTCACCTGTATACCAGAAGGTGGTATCATCAGAGGGATCCACAGAAAGCGCACTGTAATCTCCCCAGCGAGCTGTCCCACTCTGGGAACCACTGCCTCCAACAAGGGTTATTTCTTCTATATCCATAACACCCAAAGGAGATTCTGCTGTTCTTCCTGTATACCTTATGGATGGAAAAGTAGTATCGCCGGTAACAGAATATCCAAGGGCGATCTCGCCATTTCCATTGATTGCGATGCTTGCCATCCATCGGCTCAGGCCGTCATTGGGCGCATAAGTACCCTGTTGATAGATGTACCAGTCATTTTGTCCTGAATCTTTTCTAAGCTCATACCAACGAACCCCTGCTCTGCTGCCAATTTTAACGGTATGATTTACAACCATCACCTCATAGGTCCCAAAATTCCTGTAATATAAAGGGTTCATTAAATATTTGGAGAGGGGGTCCAAAAGCTGGCTTGTATTTGGTTGGGGTAACTGTGGCCTGACACTGGGATCGAAAAAGTTAAAAGACGTTACATTCAGTGTATTATGCAGCGTATAGCTTGAGTTTGCCGGGGTCACCCAATCTGTTTCAAACTTATATACCTCAAGGGCCTGCGTTCCATATTTTAACAGATTAACAACCCAGTTTGGTGATCCGGCAGGTGGAAGGGTTGGTCCGTCAAGATGTGCAGTTTTTGTTCCATACTGGATTGGATATGGCCCGAATTGTATCATCTGTGCATCGGGATTTCCTACCAGCATTTCATCTCTATCCATGACTGCAGTTATGTTTCCGGCGTACGAGCCGGCAAACATATTATATGTTGAATAATATCCATCCGGCCATATGCTGAATTTAGGATAGTCATTGAAAAGGGTAAACTGATAGGCGTATCTGTAATAAGCACCAAGAGGATCTGATGTTTCTGATACTGCTATCAGTTGCCAATAGCTGCCGTTGTTTGTATTAACAGCAAACTGTGTTGCCACCCATCTGTCAGCATAATCATCATATAACACAATAGGATCACCATCATTTGTACCCGTCCAGGGGCCAATAAAACCATCCCAAAGGGTGCTATTATCAACCGGGCCATACAAAAGGTTCCCTTGCTTGTCCCAGATAGCGAATGAAACATTGATCATCTGAAAATAATGATCCGGGCCAACATCACCGTCTGTATCCGGTGGTGAGTAAGGACCTATTTTGCCAACACCGGGGAAATTGTATATCGGTCCATCGATGCTGCGTGTACCCATTTCCTTTTGATGAGCATCATCTACATTTATAGGTTGCCGTGTAGAGTACAATTGGCTTTCATCTCTGTTTTTATTTCCAATGATGCCGTCTTTCCAACTACGGTCACGTGATCCCGCAACAACAATTTTCATGTCGCGCAGCGGAGGAGTTTTGTCAAAGTAAACGGGAGTCTTGATCACAGGTTCATCACTATTTTCCTGAGCAAATACTGCTGTAAAAGAAAATAATAATGCGAATGTCAAGCTGAGTAGAATGGTTTTCATTTGATGAGTTTTTTGGTTAGTCAACCTATAAACAATCTTAACAATCAAATGTTTAGATGTTGCAAATGAATAAATAAGAATTGGCTTGTCCGCTTCATTGAACTGGCCACAAAAATGAAGGGCTTAGGCCTTTTTGTACACGATGGCAATCACTGTAACATCATCACCACCCATATTGATGGTCATTCCATAAGGTTTCTCTTTGGTCATCTTTATCTGGGCATCACCGGCATTACCTGTAAGCTGTTCCCAAATGGTAACTGCCATATGTACGCCAGTAGCGCCTGTGGGGTGTCCCCAACCAATCAGTCCACCAGTAGTGTTCATCGGAATTTTGCCATCACGTGCAGTGTTTCCTTCAGCAACAAATTTTGGTCCTTCACCGGCTTTTGCAAATCCCAGTGCTTCAGTGGCAAGCACCCCTGCGATAGAGAAACAATCATGTGTTTCTATGGTACCCAACTCATCGATGCTGATGCCTGCTGAATCTATTGCTTCATGAGCTGTAGATTTTATACAACTCAGCTCCAATGGATTGGGTGGGTCTTCGGTAATATTCCTCACCTGATGTCCGAAAGCTACTACCTCAACAGCCTGCTCAGCAGGGATGCCGATCCTTTTCAAGCCCTCCTCTGAGACAACGGCAATAGTAGATGCACCATCTGACACCTTAGAGCAGTCAAGGACATTGAGGTTATCAACGAAAGCAGCACCATTGGGTCTGAGTTTTTTATACAAAGCATCCAGGTCAGAGGTCTTGTTATGGTATTCCTGTGCGGTAGGACAAAGCCTGGCATTTTCCATAGCATTCCTGAACCATCGTCCCATGCCTTCCCTGGCATAGTCCATCCCATATTTTTCATAGTAAGAGCCTGCTCTGTCGCTGAACTGACCCGGGAAGAAATAGGCATGTCCGTTTTTACGTTTTTCGTACCAACCGGCACCTGCCAGTACATCAGCACCATAAATGGCTTTCATGGTGTTCTGTACCTCCACTCCCATTGTCAGCACCACATCTGATGCACCTGACATCACACTCTTGATGGCAGTCACAAGAGCCAATCCACCTGAGGCACAAGCTCCCTCTACCCTGATGCCGGGCTTATACTGCAATTTCTCATCAATCATAGGAAAGAAACCACCGAGGTGGGCCTGCTTGTTGAATCGGGCAGCCATGAAGTTGCCCAATACGCATTCGTCCACATTGTCGGCACCGCCAATCATCTCGAGAGTTTTCTGCCCTGCTTCCTTGATGTAATGTTCAATTCCCGGCCTGGGCTTCTTAGGATGAAACTCATTCCTTCCGGTTCCCATGGATACAGTATTGTATCCGGCAACCATATATATTTTCTTATTTAGCTTGGTCATAATTCTGAATTTTTCCTGTGATTACTCAAAAAAGTTATTGATGGGGCCATAGGCATGGAAGAAACCGGTAAGCAGAACGGTGTTCACATCTTGTTCGGTGTTTGCAACGCCATCAGCCACCAATGCTTTCCCAATTTCGTTGGAGCGCTTGCCATAGGTTGTGGCCAGCTTTGCTCCCAGGGTATCCATTGCTTTCATGTCAGCATAGTACTTAAGCAATACCTCATCCTTGTTTTTCATTCGCACCACCTTTTTCCAAACCAATCCTGCATCAGGAGTGGATCCTATCTTTTCATCTGCCGTGGCCAGGTTCTCAAATGAGATATAACGTTTTGTTTCAGGGTCGATCACTGCTACCGGGCGCCCTTTCTCATATTTCAGGAAGCCATCTTTCTGTGAACCATTTGAATTCTGCCCACCTTTTACGCCATCATCGAACAAACGATCGAGCAGAGGGCTGTGCAGGTTTTCATTATCAAGGAAAGGATTCATGACACCCATGATAAACCTTACAACATCAATACCTACATAATCGATCAGCTGAAAAATACCCATCGGGCGGATCAGGAAATCCTGTGACACCTTGTTGATAGTGTATATCGCTTGGGGAAGTGGCATATCGGCCGATAGCTTTTCTGCTTCAATGATCCCATGGAGGGCATCTCTCATAAAGTGACCGTTTCCGATGAAACCGGCAAAATCATTGGAGGGCACTATTACCTTACCCAAATTCTTTGCATAAGCATGTGCAAATTCCTTGGCTTCTGCCAGGGTCTCATCAGTCCATATAATTTCTACCAGCTTCTGGATAGCAGGTGGGTTATAGAAATGAAATCCTATGACACGTCCTTTCAGAGCCGCTTCACGATCAAGGATATTGATCGGAACCGATGATGTGTTGGTGAAGAACCATGGATTATGAACATTATTGGCATCGATGTCTTTGAAAATTTTCACCTTGAGGTCTTTATTTTCGTTGACAGCTTCGAAGATCAGGTTTGATTCATAGGCAGCTTCAAGTCGTGTTGTAGGACGTACTATAGAAACCACATCGTTGATATATTGATCAATGACCTCAGAATTTTCTATCAGGTCCTGGCGGTCGTGATACATTTTACGCAGTGCTACAGTCTTCTTTTCAGCAATCTTAAGCACCTGGGCCCTTAAATATTGCATAAGACCAGAGAGCCCGTCATTGGATAAGTCCATGGCATTGAGCACAAAGTTTTTGTCTTTGTTCTCCGGCTTGAGCATCAGGTCAGCCATCTCCAGGGCTGTGAGCAGGAGTATGCCGCTGCCCATTTTCCCTGCTGCTCCCAGCACTGTTACATTTTGTAATCTTTCTTCGTATGTCATAATATGCTTATTTGAATATTAGTTGTTTTCTACCATTCTGGTTTCCTTTTTTCCAGGAATGCCTTCATGCCGATTTCGCCTTCATCTTTGAACAATGTCCCAAACATATCAGCTTCAAGCTCAGAACCCTTATCAAAGCCACTGAGCAGGCCCTGTCGCACTACCTTTTTGACGAGGCTGATTGCTTTAGGACCTTTCCCGATGATAGTCCTGGCAAAGCCCATCACTGTTTCTATGAGCTCTTCAGGTTCAACGACCTTTTGTACCAACCCGATCCTGAGGGCATCCTCGGCACCGATCATTTCAGCGGTCATCAGGAGGAAGAGTGCATCGCCTAAGCCTGTCAGCCTGGCTAGTCTCTGGGTTCCGGCATAGCCGGGAATAAGTCCCAGGTTCACCTCAGGCTGACCAAACCTGGCCTTGCTGCTGGCAATACGAAAGTCGCATCCCATGGCAAGCTCCAGCCCGCCCCCAAGGGCAAAA
>Ga0209475_10003491_pt1 | contig 14417 bp, 16 predicted proteins | sample tdDd471_FD_187128 | JGI IMG/M metagenome (GOLD analysis project Ga0209475, IMG submission 187128) | Marine sediment microbial communities from the Atlantic coast under amendment with organic carbon and nitrate - tdDd47.1 (SPAdes)... | ecosystem: Environmental > Aquatic > Marine > Coastal >... | reverse complement strand
CGTAACGGCAAGATCGTAAAATCGGTCTTCACCAATAGTGACGCGCTGCTTGGTCGGTTTAGACAAAGCACCCAGCGCACCGGCGCTAAGCGCCGATTCACTATGGAAATGATCGAAATTCATGCCGACAATGGCGTCGATGCGAAACCCGGAGACGGCTTGGGCGAATTCATCGAGCCGACGCTCGAAAACTCCCTTCAAAGCACCATTTACGTAGGCGATTGAATGGTTGTTATCGACCAGCATGATCTTGGCGCTGGCATTATCCAACGCCGTTTTCAGCCACGCGCTTTCACCTGAAAGAGAGGCAATCTCTTTCAACGAAGCCGTTAACCCTCCCGAAGGATCGACCGAATGGAGTGCCGGGAGTTGCGCGGATGGCTCTCCCTTGGCGAGTTTCGCGATATATGTCGTGATGTCATTGGCCGCGACCTCCAATCCCCCTGAGAGGATATAGACGGTCGCTGCAGCGATAATAGCCCCTAGCACCGTTATGGCTGCCGCTCCCCACGACATGGTTAGTCCTTGCAGCACCCCTGCAACGACCGCAACGCCAATAACGGGAAGGACGAGCTTCCAGCGGATGGTGTTCATTTTTTGCCCACTACTGAGATAATACCCTGTTAAACTTATCTTATGTGTAGCGTCTTTTTTTCTTTGATTATCAATGAAAGACTCATGGTTTTTCAAGGTGTAAAATCTTCAAAACCATAGATTGCCCCTCAATTGTCAAAAAGAGATAGGCCGTGACCAAACCTTTTGTTTTTCAAAGCCCCGTACGGTTTACCCATACGGATCCCGCAGGTTTCGTATTCTTCCCCCGTTTTTTTGAAAAATTCCAAGCCGCCGTTGAGGACTGGTTCACCCACGGACTGGGCGTCAACTACGCCCGACTGGTGATCGAGGATAATATAGGCTTTCCCACGGCGAATACGGAATGCACCTTCAAAAAACCCTGTCGTTTGGGCGAAATTCTTGAACTCACCGTGTTGCTCAGAAAACTGGGCAATACTTCAATTTCGGTGGAATTCGTCGGAACGGTAAAAGGGGAGGAGCGCCTGAGGGCAAGATCGGTCCTGGTCGCCATTGATCTGGATGACGGCCGCCCCAAGCCGATGAACGACAACCTGCGCGCTAAACTCGAGGCCTATGAAAAATTAACGGCCAACCTGCCTTAAGCAGTTTAGAGTCTATTTTGCTGAGGGTGACGTCTATAAGCTGACGGCCAAAGCAGCCGAGCCGGTCAGAACCAGCTTTACAAGCTCGGACTGTCGGTTGGTTTCCGTCTTGCGGAAAGCCTGCTTCAAGTGGCTGCGCACCGTATTCATGCTGACGTTAAAGTCTTGGGCCACCGCTTCCAGGCGTTTACCGGAAACCAGCGCCTGAACGACTCGCGCTTCCGCTTCGGTCAATTCATAAAGCCGCATGAGAGTGGCTTTTTGCGGGGCGGGTTGGCGTTCGGGGTCGCTGACGAAAACAGCGGCCAAGCCGCCATTTTCAGCTTTCCCCGTAGCGCCAAGCGGCGCGACAACCACCGAAAGAGAGCGTTGCATCGAGGGCCGGGACAAAGACAAGGCGCCGCCATCACCGGCAGCAATCACATCATCGATAAGGGCATGAAGCTCTTTTGTTTCCTCAACCACAGCCGTACGACAAATACCGTTCTGTCCAACTTCAATGCCATCGGACAGAGAAACGATCTCATCGGCACATCGGTTTTTAAACACCACCTTGGCGTCTCCATCGACCACCAACACACCAACCGGCAGATGGTTAAGCGCAGCAAATCCGACAGCATCACCGAGTCCCTGCAGGTCCGTGCCGACCACCGTCGCCAAGTCCGCCATCGTCAACCCGTCCGGCAGATAGGTTTCACCTTCCAAAATTTTATTAAGCGCCATCAGCAACTCGGAGCTGCCTGAAGATTTAAAAATGTAGCCCGCAATACCACTTTCAACCGTATTGCGGATAGTCAGTCTCTCTTCGGTACCGGACAATACGGCAATCGGCGTTGTCGGCGCCGCCCTCTGAACCTCTTTGAGTCCATCGGTTCCGTTACGGCCCGGCATCGACAAATCCATAACGACAAGACTTAGCTCGCCGTTATTCGCCAATAAATCCAATAACTCGGGATAATCGTGGGCTTCCAGAATCTCGGCGGTAGGGTCGAGACGTTCCAAAACGGTGCGCACCCCATCCAAAACCAAAGGATGGTCGTCGGCGACGACTATTTTCATGGAGCTTGCCCCCACTGAAAAGTCCCCTTAGCAATCCTGTTAACCGGCCTAGAACAGACAACAACTCTTCAGTGAAAATTCACTGGAGCAACAAGGTAAATCCGTCCAATCTCATTATGGCCCCTCTCCGCGTAACCGTCATATCAGGTAGCATAGATCATTATGGGGCCCTTCTTTTCCAGGAGGCATTGACCACCTCGCATTGGGCAAATCATAGCAAAGAGAAATCGCTTTTCCACGAGATTTTTCAATAGATTGTAAAAAATTACGCAAGAACGCCGGCTGCCGCATTGCGAATTAACTGCCGCAACTGCGGAGGCTTAATCGGCTTTTGCAACAAAACCATGCCTTGTTCTTTCGCTTTATTGGCAATGTCTCTTCCCTCCTCACCCGTCACCAGAGCGGTAGGCACACCTTGCCCGAGTTCAGCACGCAATGCCATCGCCACGTCAATTCCAGTCGTATCACGGCCCAATCGATAATCGACAATCATTAGGCCGAGCGTTCCATTTATATCTCTCAAGCGGCTACGCGCCTCTTCAAGCGAAGAAGCCATCAGCAATTTACAGCCCCATTCTTCAAGCAGACTTTCCATGGCATCGAGAACGGCCGGATCATCATCAACCATCAGGACAACCAGATTTTCTTGCTGGACGCTCTCACTGGAACGAGTCGTCTTTTTCTGAAAGGTCTTTCCACTCAACGCCAAACGAACGGAAAAACACACACCCCACCCCGGCCAGGATCGCACGGTCAGATCGATGTCCAACTCTTTTGCGATAGCCGCGGCAATCGCCAGCCCTAGTCCCAGCCCAGGATATCCACCTTGCGGCTCATCGATCCCCTCCAAGCGAACGAACGGCTCAAAAATTTTTTCCAAACTTTCTTCCGGCACCCCCGCACCACGGTTCCATACTTCCAAACGCAAGGCACCGTCACACCGACGCGCACCGACCAAAACCTTACCTTTTTTCGAATACTTGACGGCATTGGACAGCAAACATTCGAAAAGTTTACCAAGCAACTGGGGGTCGCCCTCTACTGAGGCGGAACAAGGTACGACTGTAAGCTCAACACCCTTCTTCTGAGCCTCCCTCTCAAAACATTCCCCTGCCCTTGCAAAAACAGCTGCAGGCGTCATCGTCTGGCGGTTGACCCTCATAGTTCCGGAATCGAGCTTGGAGAAGTCGAGTAAGTTTTCCAGAAACTCCTCAACCGTTCGCTGCGACTTTGCAATTTTATCCAGGAGACCCAAGAACTCTGAGATTGGCTGATCTGGGTTGACGTTAGCCCGCTCTTTCAGCGCTGAAACGAATAGACTCATAGCATGGAGAGGTTGCCGCAAATCATGATTTGCCGCTGCAAGAAACTTCAGACGCGCCTCTGTCGAGCCTTTACTTCCAGCAGACCCTCCCATCACGCATTTTCCAGATTGAGACATCGCTCCCCCGTATTGTCATAGGCCAAGCAGCAATCCTGGCATAGACCCGGATGAGCAAACCATACCCCCACAACCGGCACAAAAAAAGAGGGACGGTTTGTCAAAAGACAACCGCCCCCAAGTCCGCCGAGAAACTACGTCTTGCTCAGGGTTTCCCTAGAAAGGCAAACCACGAGGAGAACTATCGCTCAACTGATAGCAACTGTCCTCACCCATTTGGGTGAGCAGAGTAATTAAATAAGGGTTTTCCCTAGATTGATTCAAGCTAATAGACTGATAAAAAACAATTTTATCCCCATCAGAATTTCAATTATGGTTTTATGAAACAGCATTTCGGGATTGGAGCAACATTAGACCCCACAATCAAAAATCCAATAAGTTGAATTGCCCACAACATACTATCCTGTAAATAGCTGATTCTATTGACTTTTACTAAAATTTTCTACCGTACAAACAATTTCTTAGTGTAGATTCATCATCGTGAATTAAAGAAAAAACTGAAAATGGGCACTATGCCGGAATACGATTTCAAAAATATCGTCGTACTAGTCGTGGAAGACGGCGAATATATGCGCCAAATGCTGAGTTCAGCCCTCAAAAACATGGGGGTGGGAACGGTCATCACAAAGCACAATGGCGGTGAAGCCATTGACTATTTGGCTGAAACCAAAAAGGGCAGTTTTGGGGTTACGCCGGTAGACGTGATTATTTCCGATTGGGAGATGGAGCCTGTCGATGGCTTAATGCTTTTACGCTGGGTCCGCCGCCATGCGGATTCACCCAACCGCTTCGTACCTTTTCTTATGATTGAAGCCGACCTCGACCGGGCCAAGATTGCGCAGGCGATCAACCAGGGCACCCATGAGCTTCTCGCCAAACCGTTTACCGCCGACACCATCCGAAAGGCCATGCTTGCCCTGGTCGAGCGCCACCGCCTGTTTGTCCGCACCCCACAGTTCTTTGGCCCCGACAGACGGCGCAAAAGGGTCGATTTCGGCGGCATGGAAAAACGAGAAATCGTAGAAAGCGGAGGCAAAGGCGGGCAGGAAGCCTGGAGCGCGGAAAATCCGGAGATCCGTTTTTACAAACTCCCCAATCTACTGAAAGAGAAGCTTACGGCTAACACACCGAGCAGCATTATCAACGAGCTAACAGCACTCGCAACGGCGGAAGCAGATTTTCAGGAGTTTGGCGAAAACTACGCCGATTGGGCGAAAGACCAAGTGAAAGCCCTTCAGGAACAATACAAAGCCTGCCTCGAAGAAAATGCGGACGTTCGCAGAATATTTATGCGGATCAACGAACTGGCCAACGACCTTAGAAGTCAGGGGGCAACCTTTGGCTACCCACTGGTGTCCGACTTCTCAAAATCCCTTTGCTCTATTACCCATTCGGTCGTCAGCTTCAACAAGGTCCGCTTCGACCTGATTAAAACCCATCTCGATTCCATCGACCTCGTCATCCGTCAGAAACTGGAAGGTGACGGCGGCCCCATGGGCAAAGAAATTGCAAAATCTCTCAACATGGCCGCTAAAAAAGTGCTTCAGGATGCCCAGCCTAAAAAGGCAGAACTGGCAGCCAACTCGAAACTTAAAGTAAAAAAATAGATCATCAGGCTGCCGCATCCCCTCGCCTCAATACAATTTCTGTCGTTATTTTCGGCAAAAGATTGCCCTGTCCAAAAAAATGATACCGTATGGGTAAGCTGCAAAATAAGGATATGGACTTTAAAAGGAGGCGAGTTCTCACATGTCGGTGGAGTTAGACGTTCTTACAAAACGGCTGATCACTTTTCGAGACGCACGAGACTGGCGGCAATTTCACTCACTCAAAAACCTAACGGCTTCACTTAACATCGAAGCAGGAGAGTTGCTTCAACTGACCCAATGGGAAAACGAAGCTGAGGCCGAAGCAAAGTTTGAAGTACCTGGCGAGAAGGAAAAACTAGCTGATGAGCTAGCTGATATTTTTATCTACATCCTGCTGATCTGCGAACGCCAAGGGATCAATCTTATTGATGCGGCAAGCGCCAAAATTGAAAAAAATGAAGCCAAATATCCCGTCGAAAAAGCCAAGGGTAATTCTAAAAAATATACGGAGCTTTGAACGTCATGGCCTTGAGTAAACAGGACTATTTTTTACTGGGCTTAAGCCTGCTGTTCGCCATCGGACATTTCTATGGCCTGCAATTCGGCCTTTTCCCCGCCAAACCCTTCATAAAGGGGCCGGTTATCCTGCTTCTCGCACTTGTCGCCTTTCTTAATACCGAGGGTCGGACGCGGATATTGCTCACCATCGCCCTCATGCTCTCATCCATTGGCGACATTTTCCTCGCCCTTCCCCCCGCCTATTTTATTCACGGGTTGGTTTCTTTCCTCCTCGCTCACTTGTTTTACATCGCATTATTTCTTGGCATACGGCGTCCCCAGCTATCGGCCCGCAATGGCGTCATTGCAGCAGGATTGGCGGTATATGGCGTAGCGTTGGTTTCCTGGCTTTACCCCTCATTGGGGCCGATGGCGGCGCCGGTGATCGTTTATGCGGGAGTCCTATTGATCATGGGCTTCACCGCCAGCCTTTGCGACACCCCCAAACCAATCGTTTTTATCGGGGCTTTGGTCTTCATTGCTTCGGATTCAGGAATCGCCATTACAAAATTTGCCGACGCAGGAGCCTGGCTGGGCTATTTCACCTGGACCGCTTACGTCCTGGCGCAATACCTGATTGTTTTGGGCCTCATCTCCCGACAAGAGAAAACTTAGATGGCGGCAGCAGTTAAGCGAGGCTGCTGCTCCGTAATCTTTTTCAACCAGGCGCGGGCTTTACGCTCATCGGTAAACAACCGGGTCGGATACGGGTTTTTATGGAAGCTGATGTAAGCGTTGCCAATCACTTCGGCGACCTTAGAGGTAGCGACCAAAGCCGAGGCCGAAGTAATTTCCGTGACTTCCTTAGAAGCCGCATACTCAACCAACTCCGTACGCACCCCCCGCGCCGATTCGGCAAAAACCAAAATCGGTTCAGGTCCCTTGGGATCAAGGTTACGATGCATCTGATTGGATTTTTTAGCCGCCTCGAGCGTAATGATCTGCGTTCCGTAATCGAACACAACGACACCCTCATCGTCACGGTAGACGGTTAAGCCGTCAGGCTTATCTTGTTTGCTTTCCCTCATCGCACCTTCGCGCTTTGCGCATTATTATGCGTTGTTTTATCGGCTCAGTTTATTCGTCACCGAGGCAAATGCCAAGCCCTCTTGCCGTTTCGACCAAAGTTCCGGCCGTATCCACAGCAGAATAGCGGATAACGACCTCTTCTAAGGGCACATCGACCACCTCACGATGTTGCCAGGCAACCATACGGTCGCTTTTCCCCTCAGCAATCAGATCGACGGCACGGACACCGAAGGCCGAGGCGATAACCCTGTCACGCATGGACGGGATACCACCTCGCTGGACATGCCCCAGCACGGTAACGCGGGTTTCCGCCCCGGTCATCTCATGGAGCCTGCTGCCAATAACATGGCCGACCCCGCCATAACGGACCATTTCACCCTGTTTTCCCTGGGTGACCTTCAGCCCCTTTTCATCCTTAACGGCTTCAGAAACAACAACCAGCGAATGAGATCGGCCTTCCGCTTGAATCTCCCGAATTTTATTGGCGACGACGTTCATGTCGACGGGAATTTCAGGAATCAGAATGACGTCGGCGCCACCAGCAATTCCCGAATGAAGGGCGATATGCCCCGCATCGCGCCCCATCACCTCCAAAATCATCACCCGGTCATGACTGGCCGCCGTCGGCTGCAACCGATCAAGAGCATCAACGGCCGCATTGACCGCCGTCGTAAAGCCGACGGAGAATTCAGTAAAAGCCACATCATTATCAATGGTCTTGGGCACACCGATGAACTGGAACTTCCCCAGCTCCGACAAGCGGCTGAGAATTTTCATACTTCCATCACCGCCAATGCCAACAAGAGCGTCAAGTTTAAGCTCGCGAATGCCTTCAATAATTTCCATGGACCGATCAACTGTCGCTCCGTCTTCAAGCGGAAAATTGAACGGGTTGCCCTTGTTGGTCGTTCCCAAAATGGTTCCGCCCATACGCAGGATATTGCCGGTAAACAGCTTAAGGGTTAGCTCTTCATAATTGAGCGGACGCTCCATCAAACCATGGGTGCCCTGATGAATTCCGATAACTTCCCAGCCGTAGCCATGAATCGCCCGATGAACAACGGCCCGGATAACCGCGTTGAGCCCGGCGCAATCCCCACCGCTGGTCAAAACGCCGATCCGTTTTTTCTTTTGAGTCATAAGTTCCTCTCAAGCAATTGACGGCAGTTGTTTTTTCGTCTTTAGCTTGCGGCATTTCTCAAGCGATTGGAATACCGCTTGTATGAATATTTTGGTATGATCAGCCTATCTTTAAACGGTTGGGTTCCCATGGACGACATAGAAGCAGTTAAACAACAGTTGGCGGAATTGATGGCCGAGCATCGCGACTTAGACGAAATTATCGAGCGGCTGATCCACGAAAAACCGTTTGATCAGATTCAGGTTCAGCGCCTCAAAAAACGGAAGCTGTCCCTCAAGGACAAGATTTCTTCGCTCGAAGACATGCTGGTTCCCGATATTATTGCGTAATCACTTTCGTGAAGCTCGGTCGGCCTCTTCAATGGCCGCTTCAGAGGTTTCGCCCTCTTGCAGGCGATGGATGCCATAACTTACATCGAAAGCAACAGCTTCGCTTTTCCAGAAAAACGGTCGGGTTTTAAGTTTTTCAGCTAGGTCGGCCGCCTTTTGCTCAACCCCTTGCGCATCGGCGACAGCCAACACGACGCCGAAATCGTTATGGCCCAGATTGCCCACGACATCTGCGGTGCGAACCTCGGCGGTTAAGAGCAAAGAAGCATGGATCATGGCCGCTTCCAGCGCCCGGTGGCCGTGCGCCTTTTTAATATCATCGGCGTTTTGGATATCGAAATAAACCAACCAAGCCGCCGTTTGCGACTGGACCGATAGCCGCACCACGCGGGATACCTCACGGGCGAAGGCGCGATAACTCAAAACCGGCAGACGAGCATCCTGATCGGCCTCTTGCCTAAGCAACTTTTCACGCTCTTCAAACCGTCGTATCTCACGGCGCAAACGTTCCATCTCACCACTCAACCGAGCCAAAGCGTCACGCACCGGTTGGGTCAGTTGATTCTCGGGAATGCCAAGAAACGCCGCACGGTCGTCGAATCCCTCTGCATCGTGCCCACGACCTTCAGAACTCCCCTCGCGCTTCGGGTGTTCATTGTCTTGGTCACGCCCCTGCTGGCTGTAACGGTCAGGCTCCATCTGGAGCGGTCCTTCTATGGACCGTGTGTAAATGGAATCGGCCATTTCACCTTTGCGCCTCCTGCCGTAAAATTTACCACAACCCATTGATTTCCGCAAAGAAATGGCAATAAGAGCAAAGGAAAAGCCAGATCGGCTTGTCATCCGCCCCTGCACCCCTATAATGGCGCCCTTTCTTTTCAAGGGTCACCCCAAGCCAGGGAGCGCATTTTTATGGCCAATCAACAGCCGCTTGTCGGTGTGATTATGGGCAGTCAGTCGGACTGGGAAACCATGCGCAACGCCACGGAAACATTGGAGAAGCTTGGCATACCTTATGAAGCCAAGATTGTCTCGGCGCACCGCACGCCCGACCGTTTAGTGGAATATGCCAAAACCGCCAAGGAACGCGGCCTGAAAGTAGTTATCGCCGGAGCCGGTGGGGCCGCGCATCTCCCGGGAATGACGGCTGCCATGACGCCTCTTCCTGTATTTGGCGTTCCGGTCGAAAGCCGGGCTCTGAAAGGCCAAGACAGCTTGCTTTCCATTGCCCAAATGCCCGGCGGCGTACCCGTCGGCACCTTGGCTATCGGCAAGGCGGGCGCCATTAATGCCGCCCTCTTGGCAGGCAGCGTGATCGCGTTGATGGACGAAAAGGTCGCAGAGGCCCTCGATGCCTTCCGCACCGCTCAGACCAGCGCTGTGGGCCTGGAACCGGTCGACACGCCGTAAACGACGGATCAACAAACACATGAGCAATCCAGTAGCCCTTATTCCTCCGGGGAGCACCATCGGAATCGTCGGCGGCGGCCAACTCGGTCGCATGACGGTTCTCGCCGCAGCAAATCTGGGTTACAAGTGCCATATCTTCTGCCCGGAAGATCGGGCGCCCGCCTCCAAGGTCGCCAATTTAACGGTCCGCGCCGACTACCGCGATGAAGCAGCACTCAAACGGTTCGCCAGCGATGTCGACGTGGTGACCTTCGAGTTTGAAAACATCCCTCATGAATCGGTTCAGCTTCTGACCGAACTCGCCCCCGTTCGCCCTTCCTGGCGGTGTTTGCAGATCAGCCAAGACAGGTTGGTTGAAAAGGATTTCATGAACGGAATCGGCGTGGCGACCACCCCTTATCGCCGGGTTGAAAGCCTGGGCGATCTGGAGGATGCCGTTGCACTATTAGGCCGTCCTTCGGTGCTAAAAACCGCCCGTATGGGATATGACGGCAAAGGGCAGGTCAAGATTGATGATGAAACCGCCCTTTCCGACGCCTGGAGCGCCATGGAAGGCGGCCCAGCCATTCTGGAAGCCTTCGTTGATTTCGAGCGGGAAATATCGGTTATCGTAGCTCGCAGCCCAAACGGCGAAGTCGCTGCTTACGAACCGGTTCATAACGTTCACACCAATCATATTCTCGACACCACAACTGCGCCGGCGGGAATCAGCGAACATTTGGCTAAAACCGCCATCACCATGGCCACCCGTACGGCCGAGGAGATGGGACTGGTTGGCTTACTTGCCGTTGAAATGTTCGTCACCCGAGATAATCGGCTCATGGTCAATGAAGTCGCTCCACGACCGCATAACTCAGGTCATTGGACTATGGACGGAGCGGCGACAAGCCAGTTTGAACAGTTCGTTCGGGCAGTTTGCGGATTGCCGCTGGGCGCAACCGAGCGCCTACAAGACACGGTGATGACAAATCTTCTCGGCGACGATATCGAAACTTGGCCCGAGCTACTCACCGAACCCAATGCCCGCCTACACCTTTATGGTAAGCTCGAAGCTCGTCCGGGCCGTAAAATGGGACATGTGAACCGTTTGTTCCCCAAAAACGGCCTGGAAAGTTAAGCGCCCCTCTTTCCTCTTCAAATTCGCTTCTCTCCTTCCCACATATTGAATAATGGGGAGCAATTTTTGCGCGGCATTCGTTCCGCCGATTTTTTAATATTAAAAAGGAGGAGCGCTATGTTTGTCACAGCTATTTTGAAGGAAAAAGGCGATACGGTCGTAACGGTAAGACCCAACGACAGCATTCTAGACGTCGCAAAAATACTAAAAGAAAAAGGGATTGGCGCTGCCGTCGTCATGAGCCCGGCCGATGGGGTCAACGAACAACTGGTCGGCATGATTTCCGAACGCGACATCGTTAAGGGATTGTGCGAATTCGGTCACGGATTGGCCCAAAAAGTGGTTCGCGACCTAATGACTAAGGATGTCATTTCTTGCAAGCGCGATCACACGGCCCAGTTCCTCATGGATACAATGACTAAATATCGCATCCGCCACCTACCGGTGCTGGAAAACGATAGGATGATCGGTCTGGTCAGTATCGGCGACGTGGTTAAAGCGCGACTGGGTGAACTGAAAAACGAAACCGACATGATGCAGCAATATATCGTCGGCGAGAGGACTTAAACCCCACAACTTCTCCACAGCTCCCTTTCTCCCAGCAGGGAGCTGTGACAGCCTTTTCTTCCCCGCCATCACACACCCGTATATTTCGTTTTCTTAATATGTCAAAGCTGTTATATTGGCGAAACTTCCGCATCGGATTCTTGAAGCGGCAGCCTGGGAGATTTTTTTAAAAAAATAGGTGATCGAATGAGCGCAAATGTAAAACCCACGGATAACGTTCCCGATGGCGAGACGGAATATGTAACCACCCGTCAGATGAAGGTTAACGACAAAGGCTTTGTCGGCTACGAAACCACCTGGAAAGAGTGGCAGAAAGAAGTACCCTACGAGACTCCGAAACGGCCGTAATTAGCAGCATAGAGTTAAAAAACGCCGCTCAAATTAGCGGCGTTTTTATTTTTGCGCTTGACGGAAGTCGCCGTATCCTACTGAATTGGAATGGTTTTCGCTCCGCCGAGGTCCGGTTCCTCTACAATGGCGCCTCCAGCCTCAATCTCTTCTTCCGTCGCATCTCGCACCGAAAGAACTTCAAGGGTAAAAATCACCATCCGGCCGCAAAGTGGGTTGTTGCCATCCACTGTCAGGGTTTTGTCGTCTATACGCGTAACGATAAAACTCTTGGTCTCGCCCCGCTCATTTTCCATATGGATGGTCGTGCCGACTTCCCGGTACTGTTCGGGCACATTTTCCAAGTGGTCGGTAAAGACCAGATTTTCGTCGCGCGGACCGTATAATTCGTTGCAATCGATAGGCACCTCGATAACGTCGCCCGCAGATTTCCCTGCCAACTGATCTGTAACAGTGGAAGCCAAAACCGCATTGGCGCCGTGGACGTAGCCAATCGGGTATTCAACGGTGATAAGGGTTTCACCGGACTTCTGATCGGTCACCTTATAGGTCAGTTCGACGAATTTATTGTCTTCAATGGTTTCGCTCATATCAAACCCGACTTGGACGATTAAAAGATGGATGCGCCGAAAATTTTCACTTCGTCTTTGTCGTTATAGCCCAGCACTAAACGGCCAAGCCATTCACCTTCCTTCTTGGTGCTACGAACCCGGTAAAGAACCGTTACATGCTCGCCGCGCCGGATAATCCCGAGATAGTCGTATTTGTCCGACAGGCTCCGGGTTAATTCACTGCGCGCAAACTGTTTGCCAACCTCTACTTCATTCAAGCCTTGAACAAGGCTGTAGTCGAAATCCTTGATGAATTTACCGTACTCACCTTCGTTTGAGTGCTTTACAAGGTCGGCCCACATGGGCTCGGCAAAGGCCAGGATTTCTTCGTCCGTATTATTGATGATATTCATTTCTGTTCCCTAATTCTTTGGAAAAGGGACCTTGCCAGGGTCATAAAAAAAGATCAACACGGCTGATGTTGATCTTTTTAAAAGGTCCCGGCAGAGACCCGAAAAGAACCTCTGCCGGGTGTGATATTGACCTTACTCGGCTGCAGCCGCTTCGTCAGCTTCGACAATGTGATACAGCGGAGCTTTTTCCATGGTGTATTCGCCGGTTTTCGGATCACGACGGGACACGGTCAGAACGTGCCAGTTTTTGTCATCCAGTTTCATGGCGTCGCCACGGTAGTAGTAACCCGGCCAACGGGTTTCCTTGCGGAACAAGGTATGCTGCATCACGCATTCAGAGGTGCGGTGGCGGTGCTTGACTTCCCAGGCACGCAGCAACTCATGAAGGTTTTCAGCCGCCAGTTTCTCAAGGTCTTCTTCCATGATCTTGAGTTTCTTAAGGCCGATGCTCAACAGCTTGTCGTTGGTCACGTAGTTGACACCGAAACCAGCACAATACTCGTCCATCAGCTTCTGCAGACGGTCGAGGGCCTGACGCGGGTTGTGGTAGTTCGGGTTGACCGTACCGGCGACAACCTCGTTGCGATAGATCTTGTAGTGCTCCATCGGCTTGTAGACTTCTTCCTTCAGCTTGTTGATTTGGCTGTCGGTGACACGGATGCCAGAAGCCTTGCCGTCGTCGATGTACTTACAAGCGGCTTTCGCAGCGATACGACCCTCTGTGAACGAACCGGACGAGAATGCGTGCGGCGTACCGCCCACTGCATCGCCCGCACCGAACAGACCTTCGACGGTCATCATGCGGTTGTAGCCCCACTGGTATTCGGGCGGAGAAATGTCTTCCGGACCGGAACACCAAGCGCCGCAACCAGTGGCGTGCGAACCCATAACATAAGGCTCGGACGTGGTCAGTTCCGGATTCTCGTATTTGGGGTCCACATCGGTGGCCGCCCAGAGAACGGCCTGACCGACGGTCATGCCGAGGAAGTTGTGCCACCCGATTTCTTCCAGATGCGGATCCTGGAACGAATGCATGGTCACCATGTGGATCGGCCCACGACCAGCGTTCACTTCATTGATCAGCGCGTGGTTACGCAAGCAGGTCGGGATGGGACGGTGCGTACGGTGCGAAACTTCCGGATCCAGGTATTCCTTACCAACCATTTTCTGCAGGTCGGGGAACCACTTGGATTCGTACTCTTCACCATAGGCGTTCTGCGTATAGGTTTTGAGGTGCAGGAAGTATGCGCCCACCGGGCCATAGCCGTCCTTGAAACGGGCCAGAACGATCCGGTTTTCCATCTGGGTCATTTTGGCGCCAGCATTGATCATCAACGCATAAGCCGACCCGGACGACCAGGGAGCGTACCAGACACGACCAGCGCCTTCACCCACGGAACGCGGCTTGAAGATGTTGGACGCACCGCCCGCACCGCAGATCACGGTTTTGGATTTAAAGACGTGGAAGTTACCCGTACGGACGTTGAAACCGACAGCACCGGCAACCCGGTTTTCTTTGGCTTCGTCCATCAGCAGATGGGTGACGCAGATCCGGTTGAAGACCTTGTCGGCCGACTTCTTGGCGGCTTCAGCCACCAGCGGCTTATAGGACTCACCGTGGATCATGATCTGCCAACGGCCTTCACGCAGATAGGAACCTTTTTCCTTATCGCGCATGATCGGCATG
>Ga0209475_10003483_pt1 | contig 14437 bp, 15 predicted proteins | sample tdDd471_FD_187128 | JGI IMG/M metagenome (GOLD analysis project Ga0209475, IMG submission 187128) | Marine sediment microbial communities from the Atlantic coast under amendment with organic carbon and nitrate - tdDd47.1 (SPAdes)... | ecosystem: Environmental > Aquatic > Marine > Coastal >... | reverse complement strand
TAAAGTTATAGCAAGGAATTTTCAGCTTAAATATTGTCAAATCGACGATTTTTCCTCTACTATTATATAGACGATATATTTACCATAAGTTGAAATTAATTATAGTACAAATATGCTCACTCTACCTCAACAGGTGACCCCTCCATCAATTAAACGTGATTTACTTGTAATATTTCCACAGAATATTTCGGCGAAACTATTTTATATTTTCATAAAAATCAAGGTGCAAAGTCACCTACATTGATGTAATTATGGTATATACGAAGCTAGCTGAGATTCGACATGCTCTTTTCACAATAACGTAAACAAAAAGATTTGATGTTGTTGTGAAGAAAATCATTTAGACTAAAGCGTCGTTCAAGTCAAACTCATATGGGTGACCTTTAATAATTTGTCCATTAACCCCTTAATTATTTTACCAACCGCACAATATTCAGTTCTCTCGTTGCAATCTTATAAAACCTATTGTAGAAAATCGTTAATCAACAATAATTCTCAATCCTTTAATAATATAATGATACTGGTTAATCAATTTTGGAATTTCTTCTCTTCCGTAAAACTTGCGATATTCACTCTCTGCTCTCTTGCAGCAACTTCGATCATAGGCACCATCATACCTCAAGGTGAACCCGCTGCCTTTTATGTCAAAAACTATGGGGCTAAAACTGCCCATTTTCTTCAAGTTCTTGATATTCCAGAGATGTACTACTCTTGGTGGTTTCTCGGATTATTAGGCATACTCAGCACCAATCTCATAATCTGTAGCTTTGATCGTTTCCCGTCCGTATGGAAAATAATTACTACTGATAATCTTGGCATAACTCCTGAACGGGTCGAAAAGATGTCGAACTTCAGCAAGTGGGAGTTTGGTACCAACAAACTCGACAAAATCGATCTCGCTGGTATGCTCAAACAAGGCGGTTGGAAGGCTACTTCCAGAAAACTAGGCGATAACGAACTTTTCTTTTGCGAGAAAGGCCGTTGGAGTCGCACCGGGGTTTACATTGTCCACCTCTCGATCTTGGTTATTTTTGTGGGTGCTATTATTGGCCACTTTTTTGGGTTCAAAGGAAGTGTTATGATTCCAGAAATGCGCTCTGCCCAAAAGGTTTTTGGCTATAAGAACGAAGGTACTTTGCAACTGGGCTTTGAGATCCGATGTAATACTTTTACAATTGAATTTTATGATAACGGCATGCCGAAAGAATACAGAAGCAGCCTTACTGTGCTCGAAGATGGCAAAGAAGTGCTGACTAAAGATATTGAGGTGAATACCCCACTCACGTACAAGGGGATAACCTTTTACCAATCAAGCTACCAGGGTTATCAGGATTTTCTTCTGAACATTACCGACAAGAGTACGGGTGATTCTAAAATTTTCACCCTTCCATTTCAGAAGCAAATGACTTGGGACGAAAAAGACCTCCATTTTGGTATCATTAATGCTGAAGCCGTTGGCCAAAGGGTAGTACGCTCCAAAGTCTGGTTTAAGGCAGGAGAAAATCCTGCTTCTATCGAGTGGCTCGCAGACAACAACCAAGCCACTTTTGTCAGTGGTGCAAAGGAATATACTATTTCCGCCAAACAGATGTACGCTACTGGTTTACAGGTAGCCAAGGATCCAGGCGTATGGGTCGTCTATATAGGCTGTGGTATTATGCTCATTGGGCTTTATATGGCATTTTTCATGTCTCATCAAAGAATATGGCTCTATAAAAAGAATGGATCTGCTACACCTGAGCTTTGGTTGTCTGGCTCTGCCAACAAAAACAAAATGGGATTTTCTAAAGGTTTCCTAGAACTTAAAAATCGTATTGAACACGCCGTACAACGGTAAAACTACGACTTATGGAATTAATCGAGACTGTAATTGTGTCGTTCTCATTTTCAACTCTCTGATCATTGAATCAAACGGAGTATAAAGCATGGATAGTTCTCAACTACTTGGTATTACAACCTTCACCTACTTGTTTTCAACAGTGCTGTACATTGCAGTGTTGGTGTTCAAAACCCCTAAACTTGGTATTATTGCTACTGTATTTACTGCTTTGGCCTGGTTTGTTCAAACCGCAGGATTAGTTTTACGCTGGATCGAATCCTACCAACTTGGTATAGGTCACGCCCCTCTTACCAATATGTACGAATCTGTCGTTTTTTTTGCATGGACGATAATTCTCCTTTATCTTCTCATTGAATGGAAATTTAAAACAAAGATTATTGGAGCCTTTGCTGTGCCTTTCGCATTTCTTGCCATGGCTTACGCCTCCTTTTCCACAGATCTCAATAAAGCAATTAATCCTTTGGTACCTGCACTTCAATCCAATTGGCTCATTGCCCATGTTGTTACCTGTTTTGTAGGGTATGCGGCTTTTGCTGTGGCAGCAGCCTTAGGTATTATGTATCTACTTAAAAACAAATCGTCTGGGGACGATACCTCATCCTCAAGCATATCCAGTCGCCTTCCTTCACCGACAGTAATTGACGATATAATTCACAAAACTATGGTCTTTGGTTTTATCTGGTTAACTGGCGGAATCATTACCGGCGCCATCTGGGCTAACTCAGCCTGGGGGACTTACTGGAGCTGGGATCCAAAAGAGACCTGGTCACTCATTACCTGGTTCTTTTATGCAATTATTCTACATGCCCGCTATACCCGAGGATGGTCCGGTACCAGGATTGCGTTTCTGGCCATCTTTGGTTTTATCTCCGTCCTCTTTACCTATTATGGGGTCAATTTTCTCCTTTCCGGGTTGCACAGTTACGGTTCAAGCTAAGCTGATCACACTACTACAACGTGGTATTTTAATCCTTTTTTCCGAGACTTAACCTGTTTGACAAGTTTAAGCAAAAACTGTATAAAGAGTGAAATTGAGAAGTACTAATACTGAAGTACAATTTAGTTAAATCGCTGAAGAGGAGACCAAGTATGTTGAAAAAAATTCTTGTCTGTAGTGTCGTTTCAATGTTTGTACTTTGTGGTGCTGTCATGTCATCATTAGCTACCGTTGATAAAGGACCTGCTGATATCACTATTGTTGACAGCAAAAGTGCCAAGCCAAAACCAGCTGTATTTCCGCACGCAAAACATCAGGAAGCTTTCAAATGTGCAGAATGTCATCATGGAATAGCCGATGGCAAACTGGCACCCTACTCAGAAAGCCTGGAAATCCAAAAATGCGAAACATGCCATACTGGTGACGCTCTAGCCGGCAAAAAGAAAGGTAAACTTAAACTTGACACCATTAAAGGCGCTGGACACGGTAATTGCCTTGACTGCCATAAAGCAATGGCCAAAAAGGACCCAGCCCTGAAAGCTAAGAAAATTGATAAGTGTGCTGCTTGTCATCCAAAAAAGAAATAGAACAACCGCTTAAAACTTAAGAAAAAAGGGGCTATTCGTGATTACGAATAGCCCCTTTTTTTTGCATTTACTTATTACAGTATGATTTTCTATGCCTCCTGAAGCTTAGAGATATCTCCAATTTGTAGAATAAGGTCTCCGAGTGCGGTCAGAAGATTAAGCCTGTTTTGCCTGACTCCTTTATCTTCTGACATGACCATCACTTCATCAAAAAACGTGTCAACCGGATCCTTCATCTTCAACATTGCCTCAAGTGCCTTCGAATACTCTTTAACATCAATCAGCTCTTCCATCTCCTTGCTTACTTCCAGGAACAGTTGATACAGTTTCTCTTCTGCCTCATGCTCAAACAAATCAGGAGTAACAGAGATGGATCGATTATCTTTGATGATATTACGGATCCGCTTATATGATGCTGCAAGAACTTTGAAATTTGGTTCAAGGCTCACCTTCAAAATAGCTTCGATCCTCTGCAGACAATCATTCACATTGTCAAAGTTGACAGAAACTGCGGCATCGACCACCTCGGCGGCAAATCCCCGGCTGATGCAGTCATTGGAAAAACGCCCTTTAATAAAATGCAGAACAGCATCAACGACCTCGGCTCCCCCGTCTACCTTATCACCATAAAGGGCTAGAGCTTTGTGGATGATCTCTCGCAGAGAAATTGTGTAGCTCTTCCCCTCAATTATATGGAGAATCGCCAGCGAAATTCGTCGCAAACCAAAAGGATCTGCCGTACCGGTTGGAACCTGACCTATTCCAAAACATCCTGCAAGGGTATCGAATCGATCTGCAAGCCCAAGTAGAGCCCCAAGGTCGGTCGTCGGGATATCAGCTCCGGCTCGCTTTGGCATGTAATGCTCTTTAATGGCAGTGGCAACAGATTTTTTTTCACCATCATGCAGCGCATAGGCACACCCCATAATTCCCTGTAGCGAAGGAAATTCACCGACCATATCTGAGAGAAGGTCTGTTTTGCAGAGCAGTGCTGCCCGACAACTCTCTTCAAGAAGGGAGGAATCAACTTTTTCAGAGAGTATTCGCACCAGCTTAACTAAACGCTCATTCTTCTCAAGCATCGTTCCCAGTTTTGCCTGGAAAATGATACCCTGCAATTTGGAGATTCGATCTTCAAGCCGGATCTCTTTATCACTGTTGTAAAAGAACAGTGCATCTTCCAGTCTGGCTCGCAAGACCCGCTGATGTCCCTTTCTTGTAACATTTGCATCGTGTACCTTGGTATTATTGACAGCAACAAACCCAGGCAGCAGTTCATCCTTTTCGTTAACCACAGGAAAGTACTTCTGGTGTTCCCGCATAGAGGTTATGAGTACCTCAGCCGGAAGTTGCAGAAATTTTTCATCAAACACTCCACAGACACCAAATGGTTTTTCTACGAGATTAGTCACTGTATCAACAAGATTTTCATCAATTGAAACCCTGCCATCAGGCAAGTTATTCGATTCAGAAACTGCCTGTTTAATTTCAGCGACCACCTCTGCCCTTCTCTTACTCGGGTCAACCAGCACGAACTTTTGCTCAAGTTGCTCCTCATAGCTTGCAGCATCATTGATCGCAAATTTCTCATTAGCTAGAAATCTGTGGCCAATTGTCATGTTCCCTGACTCAATACCGTCATGAATAAGAGGCAATATCTCTTTACCAAAAAGAGCAATTATCCATTGAATTGGCCTGGCAAAGGTATTCTGATTACTTCCCCATCGCATCGATTTAGCAAAAGAGAGGTTAAGTATCAGAGATTGCAATAGGCTGGGCAGCAAACGTATGGTGTCGTCTCCCTTTACTTCGCGAACCAGCATCAGATATTCACCTTTAGGTGTCTCGACTACCTTTAAGTCACTGACATCTGCGCCTTTTGACCTGGCAAAACCAGCTGCGGCTTTAGTCATCTGTCCTTCGGCATCAAAACCCGCTTTTTTTGAAGGCCCCAGAAGTTCTTCTTTTATATCCTCTTGCTTTTCGACTACATCGCGCACTATCAGTGCCAGTCTTCTCGGCGTCCCCATCACCTCTATGGTCCCATGACCAATTTTCAACTCTGCCGCTTTCTTGGCAAACCGCGTCTTGAGCTGTCCAAGTGCAGGTTCTAAAAAGCCTGCCGGAATCTCTTCTGTCCCGATTTCAAATAGTAGATCGCGCATAAGGAAATGTTTATCAATAATGAGTTAATAAGAAGTATAAATGATAATTCAGTACCCCTTTAAAGGGGAAAGAGCTAGAAAATAATTTCTAAGCTGCTTAACACGATTCCAAAGTCGCAAAAGTGGAACACTCGTCGCCGAAATTATGCACCGTCACTGAATACCATTTGACAGCCTCTATCCCTTCCAGACTTGTGCCAACACGCCTTGCAAGAGCTTCGACGGAAATAATTTTAGGTTCTTTGGTAGCCAGATCGTTCAATTCCTCCGCCACTGTTTCCTCAATAAGAAGAATTATATCTTCAATCCAAAAAAATTGACGAAACCGAACACTGACGTCTGCTTTTCCCCACCGGCCCATAGATCCAGGTAAGCGGTGCGACGTTTTTTCAGCAATTGGCAGACTGATTGGCACCTCAACACTAAGAGTAAGTTCACCTTCAGTTTCAAGAGAACCGTGCATGGAACATTTATAATGCCCGAGATTTCTCGGGTCCCCATTTCTGACTTTTTTTAGAAAATAGGGAAATTCAATTTCCAAATGTGAGGCTTCTGCTTCCAACCTCACCTTCATCTTTTCAAGAATTATGTAAAAACTTTTAATATCGATTTCACCGTGAAACTCATTTAGAATTTCTACGAACCTGCTCATATGTGTGCCCTTGAACTTATGGGGTAGATTCACATACATATTAGCAGTAGCCACAGTTTGCTGCTGTTTCTGAGCCTTATCGCGTACAGTGATAGGATATGATACGGTTTTGACACCAACTTTTTTAATATTTATTCTTCGGCTGTCCAGTTGACTCTGTATATCTTTCATAAAATAAAAATATAAGATGCTGCGTGATCCTGCTGACCTACCACAGGCAATCAAGGAGAAACCATTTCTCTCAACATGTTTCAAGTCGTGGTGTTCTACTTTTTCCCCAACAATATTCGAACTGTATTTTTGAGTTCATCCAAGTTACCCGATTTCACGACATACTCGTCGGATGCCCAGGTTCCCAGATCTTGTTTAAATTCCTGATAAGCACTACTAAGTATAACCGGAACTGAGGCCTTAATCATCTTCATCTGGCGTAAAACCTCAACTCCATTCATTCCCGGCATTTGAATATCAAGAATCACAAGATCCGGTTCATCTTCTTTGAATTTTGCCAGCCCTGTCTGCCCATCCAGAGCAGATATGACTTGATACCCCTCATCTTCGAATTCTTCACGATAAACAATCTGAATAGATTCTTCATCATCTACCAGCAGTATCTTTTTCATCGTTAACTCCTTCTGACAGAGATAAACGTGAATTAAAAATCAGTGCCTTAAAAATGAAATTGTAGAAAATTTAGAACGTAATCTACCAGACACTAATCAGTTCTTATACGATTCTCGTAAATAACCAGCTGCTTCCTCTGGAGGCATTGGATTTATATAAAATCCAGAGCCCCACTCAAAACCAGCAATGGATGTCAGTTTTGGCACGATTTCAAAATGCCAATGGTAATGCTTAAGCCCACCTGATCGCAATGGTTCAGTATGAAGCACAAAGTTATACGGAACATTGGCAATACAACGAGACAATCTTTGTAGCGTCTCAGAAAATATCTCAGCCAGTGCCAAAATATCAGCCTCACTCTGCGAAAAATATGCAGAGGAATGACGTTTCGGTAAAATCCACATCTCAAACGGAGTACGTGGCGCAAAAGGGGTTATGGTGATAAATCTATCGTTTTGACAAACAATACGCTCATCTTGCTGTATTTCCTGTCGAATGATGTCACAGAATATACAACGTTCTTTATAAGTATAATGAGACTGAGCACCGGCAAGTTCGGAAACAATCATCCGAGGTAAAATGGGTAAAGCAATCAACTGAGAATGCGAGTGCTCCAAGGAAGCGCCTGCAGCGCGACCGTGGTTCTTAAAAATCATAACATACTTGAACCTCGGATCTTTTGACAGATCAATGATTCTTTCCTGATATGCCTTAAAAACCAGGGCCATCTTATCAGGTGCAAAATCAGCGAAGTTTTCTTCATGATTGGGACTTTCAATTATAACTTCGTGGGCCCCTATTCCGTTCATCTGGTCATACAGTCCAACGCCTTCCTTCGCAAGATCTCCTTCAATTACCAAAGCAGGATATTTATTGGGCACTACCCTGACTTGCCAGTCTGGACCATCACTCACCCCTTCTTTATACCTGAACGCATATACTTCAGGAGGGGTAGAAGATTCGTTACCGGGACAAAGTGGACAAAATCCACCGCTTCCCTCAATGTGCTCAACTAGAAAATCTGTTGGCCTTTTACGTCTCTCCTTGGAAATAATAATCCATCTTCCAAGAACAGGATCTTTACGAAGTTCAGGCATTCGCCTTTATAGTCCTTTTGACTTTTCTTTGGTTTCCTGCGCAGTTTTACAATCAATGCAAAGCATGGTAACCGGTCGAGCTTCTAGTCTTTTTAATCCAATTTCCTCACCACAATCCTCGCACATACCGTAACTGCCATCATCTATTCGCGCAATTGCCTCTTCGATTTTAGCAACGAGTTTTCTCTCTCGATCACGAATTCTTAGCTCAAAGCTCCTCCCAGACTCTATAGTAGCTCTGTCATTGGGATCTGGCACGTTTGTTGTCTGATCAGTCATTTCAGACAGTGTTTTCCCAGCCTCATTAGCGATTTCTTCTTTTTTAGCAATAAGCTGCTTGCGAAACAGCTCGAGTCTCTCTTTGTCCATCAACGCTCTCCTCAATACCCTTGAAAATCAAAGAAATAATCTCCGGTAGCACCTACTTCCGGAGGTAAGTTCCACTTTTCCCACCAGTTTTTTTCAATAAACGTATATTACCGATAACCATAGATTTGTCTACGGCTTTACACATATCATAAATGGTTAATGCAGCAACAGAAACAGCAGTCAACGCTTCCATCTCAACACCGGTTTTTCCACAGATTCCTACTGTAGCAAAGATATCAACAGAAAAATCCTCATCCCGATAAGCAAAATCGATGGTAATTTTAGTTATCATCAGCGGATGAGCGAGAGGAATAAGTTCATCTACTTTTTTAGCAGCCATGACACCTGCCACTCGAGCAATACCTAAGACATCGCCTTTGGCAATCGAACCACTTTTAACAAGTTCAAATGCCTTTTTCGACATTTTAATGTTGCCGGCTGCATCTGCAACTCGAACTGTTTCCTGTTTTTGCCCTACATCGACCATTCTGGCATTGCCTTGTTCATCAAAATGGGTAAGAACAGTCTTGTCTTCTATTGCCATTATCTACTTACCTACACCTTAGTTTTTGCCTAAGACCTCATTAAATAACTTTTTAAAAAAGCCTTCCTCTTCCTGATTTTGACCATGTTTCTGGCAAAGAGTGTCAAAGTCCCGCATGACCTTTTTCTGTTCCTCACAGAGATTTGTTGGCGTCATAACTTGTAATTCTACAACCATGTCACCCCTCCCATGGCCTCGCAAGCTCGGTACACCTTCTTTACGTAGAGTAAAGAGTTCTCCTGACTGGCTGCCGGCAGGAACATCCAATGTTTTTTTACCGTGTACAGTCGGGATCTCGACCTTTGCACCCAGGGCTGCTTTTGCCATAGATATGGGGAAGCGACAATAGATTGTATCGCTTTCACGTTTAAAGAACTCATGCTCCTGAACATGAACGACCACGTAAAGATCACCAGATGCCCCACCACGTCGACCGCCTTCCCCTTCACCTCGAAGACGCATACGAGCTCCGGTGTCAACGCCAGCCGGAATTTTCAAAGCCACTTTTTTGGTCTTTTCAACAAGTCCGGTACCGTGGCAATCGTTACAGGGACTGGTGACTATTGCACCCTCTCCGTGACACTGGGGACAAGTCGAACTCATCTGAAAAAAACCTTGAGAACGGATAACCTGTCCCTGCCCATTGCAAGTCGGGCAGGTTTGTTTCTTATGCCCCGGCCTGCTTCCGGTTCCTTCACACGTCCAGCAAGTGTCTCTTCTGGTTAATTGTACTTCTTTGGAAACACCATGAACTGCTTCCATGAAGGTAATTTCCACATCATAGCGTAGATCATTCCCGGGAATAGGACCATCATTTCTTGCCCTGGCTCGGTTGCCTCCGCCAAATCCAAAGAGATCACCGAAAATATCACCAAAACTTGAGAAGATATCCTCAGCATTTCCAGGACCACTGTAACCGCTATTTTTCAGTCCATCATGACCATATGTGTCGTAAATCTTCCTCTTTTTCTCATCGCTCAGCACCTCGTACGCCTCGGTGCAGGATTTGAATTTTTCTTCCGCCTCTTTATCATCTGGATTACGGTCCGGATGATATTTCATCGCCAGTTTCCTATAGGCCTTTTTTATCTCACCGGCACTGGAGTTTCTACTGACAAATAAAGTCTCGTAATAATCAATACTCATAATCTTTTATTCAGGCTGTTCAATTTCAGGAAAGTACCTTGGCAACATCGCTGACAGGTTCACTCTCACTGTCATTCTCATTTACTTGGTCTGGTAGTTCCTTTATATTTTCAAAGGTCACTTCCCCAGCTGCGATCTCTCGTAAGGTCATTACAATTTCTTGGTTTTTACCTTTTGTAAGAAACGGTTCACCTTGCCTATGCTGCTTAACACGCTGCACAGCAAGATTTATAAGATTGAATCTATTATGATCGCCAACTTTTTCTAAACAATCTTCACACGTAATTCTAGCCATATTTTTACCAACCTCTCCTAGTATCAAATGCTCGGCTGACGAAGTCTATACCTGTCTGTCGAGCAACTGGTTATCATTTTTCAAAAGGATTCGTCAACATCAGGGTCTCTGCCCTATCGGGGCCAACCGAAACGATATTTGCGGGCACTCCGGTAAAATCTTCTAGGCGTTGGACATATTCCTTCGCCTGTAATGGAAGATCATCATATTCCCTCACTTTATCAATATCTTCCTGCCATCCCTCTAAACTTTCATAGACAGGTGTGACGGCACCAGCCTGTTTTATATTTGACGGCATTGCCGAAATAGTTTTGCCCTCTAACTCATAGGATGTTGCTATTTTGATATTTCTCTGCCCACTCAACACATCTAGCTTGGTAATTGCAAGTCCAGTAAGACCATTCAATCTTGCTGCATCGTTTGCTACAACACCGTCAAGCCAGCCACACCTTCGACGCCTGCCAGTGGTTGCACCAAATTCACATCCTTTTTCCTGCAATTGATTGCCAATTTCATCAAACAATTCAGTGGGGAAAGGACCTGCACCCACTCGAGTTGTATATGCTTTCATTATGCCGACTACAGCATCAATATGCGCCGGGCCAAAACCGGAACCATTGCATGCATTACCCGCAATGGTGTTGGAAGAAGTCACAAAAGGATAGGTACCATGATCAATATCCAATTGCGTTCCCTGAGCACCTTCAAAAAGAATATTTTTATTTTCCTTTCTTGCTTTGTCTAACACAACTGAAACGTTACCATAAAATGGAGTCAATTTTTCAGCGTAGTCCTGATATAAACGATAAATTTCATCGTAATCAACTGGTGCAGCATTATATTTTTTTGTTAACAGAAAATTTTCTTCCTCTACCGCTATTTTCAGTTTTTCTCGAAAAAGAGCATCATCGAGCAGATCTCCGGCAGTTATTCCGACCCTTCCAACCTTGTCCATATAGCAGGGTCCTATACCTCTTCCAGTGGTTCCAATTTTATTATTCTCTGAAAGGGCTGCTTCTTTGGCTTGATCCAGCCTCGAGTGATACGGCATGATAAGATGTGCTCTCTCACTTATCATTAAACGACCGGGAGTGACGCTCAGACCCTGGTTCTTAAGTTCCTCTATTTCACTGATAAGGACACCCGGATCAACTATAACCCCGTTGCCGATCATGCACATCTTGTCACCATATAAGATGCCAGAAGGAATTATATGAAAAACGAATTTTTTTCCTTCAACCACAAGAGTATGACCCGCATTATTTCCCCCTTGAAAACGCACAACAAAATCGGCGTAACGAGTGAGAAGGTCAACTATCTTACCCTTGCCTTCATCTCCCCACTGAGTCCCAACAACCACAACACTGGACATATATCATCTCCTCTAAGAGGTTTGTTTCATTAAATCGTTATGTCGCAAGCAGCAACAGGACCACGTACAATTCACGACATATCCGCACAAGACAAACCCGTAAATATAGTCAAGTGAGAGTTTATTGTCAATCAATCAAATTTAACACAAGTATGGATCTGCAAGATAAGACTAATCAGTGCATAATCAAGACGTTATTCAGAAACGCATATGATTAACAGAAGATATCGTTACCGCTCAAACATTGACACTGCCCACCAAATACCTTACATTGGCACTCTGTCGCATGGCTTTACCAGCCTGCTCTGAGCTATAGATTAAATCCAACACAAGCTTTTTACTTTTTTTCTCTGTAGTGACGCGCAATGTAGCAGAGATTTTTTTACATTTTACCCTTGCCACCAGAACAATTGCCATTCAAGCGGAAATTGACCGGGAATTGGCAATCTTTAGAGGTTAATTTATGTTTGGCATTGGCTTGCCCGAAATGATTCTTATTCTGGCCCTGGCTCTCATCGTAGTCGGCCCAGACAAGCTTCCCGACCTAGCTCGATCCATGGCGAAGGGCCTCATGGATCTTAAAAAGACAGCTGAAGGCCTCAAGGATTCTTTTGCAGAGGAAGGAAATCCACTGGATGACATACGACCTGATCTTGAAGAGGCAGCAAAATCGTTAAAACAAAATCTCCTCGACACCCCGCCATACCAGCGCGATGAAACCAGTGAGACACCCGGAGTATACCCACCGGCTGAAAATGCTGCCATGGCCTATAAAGAGCTCATGAAAACGACTGGAAGCACACCGGAATCAATTCCAGATAACGTTGATACCCCTCAAGTCAGTGTAAATGAAGCTGATGAAGATCTTGCGCTTAAGCCAGCGGAAAAAGATACTGAAAGCGAAACACCGAAAAAACCAAATGACCAGTAGATAGTATCTATCCCAATGGCAAAAAACACCCTGCAAAGCACTATACCTGTAATAGAAAGGAGTCTTGAGTTTTTCAGACCTCACCATTTAGAGCTCAGAAAACGCCTCATCACCGTCTTCCTCACCATTGTGGTATGCACAGCAGTATCCTATGTTTTTGCTGAACAAATTGCTGGCCTTTTTATCGCACCTCTCTTTGCAGCAAGTCCTTTGGTTTACAAACTTGTCTACACCAACCTGCCCGAAGCCTTTCTCGCATACATCAAACTCGCTGTACTTATGGGCATCATCGTCAGCATGCCAGTTGCCCTCTATCAACTTTGGATTTTTGTCGCCCCCGGCCTCCGGAAAAACGAGAAAAAACTGGCCATCACGATCGTCTTCTGGGCTACCTTTTTGTTTAGCGGAGGAGCGTGCTTTGCATTTTTCGTAGTTTTACCAAAAATGCTTGTCTATTTTATGAGTTACGCCAGTGAAGGACTTGAACCACTGCCAAAGCTTGGCAAATATTTAACCTTTGTAGCCCGAACAATTTTGGCATTTGGCATCTCTTTCCAGATACCATTTCTTATGGTAATGGCTGGTAAAGCCAATTTTGTGCAAGCGGCCTATTTTCGAGGCAAGCGCATATATTTTTATATGGCAATCGTGGTGCTTTCATTCCTGCTCACCGCAGGAGATTTTGTGGCAACTGGCTTGATGGCTTTCCCACTTTTCCTTCTTTATGAAGCAGGGATCTTCCTCAGTGCCCTCTTTAACAGAAAAAAGTTAACCAAACCAAGCAACTAACATCAAAATGAAATTCAGCCTATTTCTTGTTTTAATAAACAACAGGAAATAGGATACAAAGCCCTTCCTCTCTCATCGTACTCAATAGTATCCGGCTGCAACAGTTTATTCATGACACAGCCTTCTTCAATATTCAGTCTGAAAAAGCTATCCTCACGCAAACCATTGTTTTTTACAAGTCGGTTATCCTCTATAGTGTAGGCATTGATCGGATGATCCTCGCAAAGAGGGCATTGGTAAACACGTCCGTTTGGAAAAACAAAAAAGTTTTCGGATACCACCCCAGCACACTCAAACTTTTCACCGGGTGAAAGAAACACCTTGGGATAAGTTACATGAATACCCTTTTCTGCTGCTATGCGGGCTACTTCAGGAACAGTATCCAGCCATTGCTCTCTACTTACCTGGATCTCGTCACTATCAGTTAGGGCAGATTTTCCACGCAAACCGATCACCTGAATAAAAAATTTCTTAACCTTCAACTCTAGCAAAAGTGGTATCATTCGAGAAAGAGAAGACAGATTCTTTCTACTCACTGTGTAGATGACACTCACATTAAACCCAATACTGACAGCTCGCTTAATATTGGCTACACAGGTCTCGAACACTCCCTCTCCCCTGATAGGGTCGTTGGTCTCTGCATCCGGGCCATCAAGGCTAAAGCTTAAAAAATCGAGAAGATCCGGGGAAGTCTTAACAAGGAGATCGTTGAAAAGATAGCCGTTAGAGTCTACGGTAACAAAATATCCGAGCTCTTTAGCTTTTTGAATGGCAAAGGGAAGGTCAGGATGCATGGTCGGCTCTCCACCCAGAAAAATCATATTAGATTTCTTAGCCGGATCAGCAAAAAGAGCCATCCACTTTTCCATTTGTTCTTTGGTTAATTGCTGGGTCCCATGCTGGTCCTTGTTAATATAACAGTGACAACAGGATAAATTACAGGCCGTCAATATATGAAAAAATATATTTCGCTCGCCCGGCTTAAAGCCAACAGTTTTAGCTATGTGTTTCATTTTTTAACCTATAATTACAGAACCTTCTCATTCTGTAGAGTTCATTGTTTGCTAAGATTCACATTCCGTTTAAAAA
>Ga0209475_10003481_pt1 | contig 14439 bp, 22 predicted proteins | sample tdDd471_FD_187128 | JGI IMG/M metagenome (GOLD analysis project Ga0209475, IMG submission 187128) | Marine sediment microbial communities from the Atlantic coast under amendment with organic carbon and nitrate - tdDd47.1 (SPAdes)... | ecosystem: Environmental > Aquatic > Marine > Coastal >... | reverse complement strand
CGCTTTTTCGGCCACATTGTTGATTTCAATGCGTTGCTTTGTCGTTAAGCGTTCAGACATTCAACACCTTGATTTTAAATGGCTGGCACACCAGGCCCTCGGCATTATCGGCATCATCATATAAAATAATATTCGCCTGGTATTTTCCCTCAACTAATGAAGCATTAGCCAAGTCAATTTTGACAACCCAATTAGCATCCGGTAATTCGATGTAAGGACTTGGATCATCTGAATAAAAAACTAACTTGGTCGCCCCTCTTGAAAGCGCGATGCCGACACGCGTAATCGTTGTAGCGTTTTCGGCGGGTACTTGACCATTCAGCAAAATTTCTCGCTCAATTGTGTTGGCTTTACCAGGGTAAACTAACTCCTCGTTTTTTCGCATCCCCAGGTCTCCTATGAATAAGTTTTAGTTAGTGTTCGGTTTTCCCAAACCAGTGAAACGCTGCGCGTAGCTAGCTCTGCATCAGCGGGCATATAACTTAAAACAGCACCATTAATTCCAGGTGTAAAAACAACTTCGCTTGAAGGTATTAATGCTGGCACTATTGCCGGCGCGTCTCCCCGGATAATATTGGGTTGATATACTTGAGTGTTTGAAAAAATCAAACCAGGTTCTATCGATGGCCCCGATGCACTGATGGTTGGTGCGAAAACCATTTCAACCGCCTCAATTAATGCAGGTGATATCACGGGCGCATCACCTGGTGAAACAGTCGGTTGAAAAATCTGCCCGGTAGCAGCAATAAGATCTGGTTGAATTGCAGGCGCTTCACCAGCAGTAAGTGTTGGCGCGTATACCGACGATACTGATTCTATTCTGGCTGGCGATATGGCCGGTGCGTCATCAGGTGAAACAGTCGGATTAAACACTTGGCCACTGGCTGCAATAAGTAATGGCGAAATAGCTGGCGCATCACCTGGTGATACCGTTGGTGAAAAAACTGTTCCAACTTGCGCTATAAAAGGCGGGTCAATTGGTTGGTCTTCAGGACCACTTCCACTATCTTCTGGCCAACTGACTACACTGAACCGATAAGTTCGATTACCTTCATCTCGAGAGCGATACAAATTAATTACAGTCGGTGACGACACCTGAATACCAATACGGTTTAAATGCACATCATTAGTCTTGTCCGTATGCGCACACTCACCATAGATGGAAATCGTTGACACATCCGCTTCAGCAGAAGAGTGAGTTTCAGTCCAGCTATCAGGATCGGTTCCTCCGCCAGCATTATCTGCACGAGTTCCTGAAATATGCTCAACAGACATATCAGGATTGCTAACAACCCACACCACCACAGCCTGGCCAGTGTTAATTTCGTTCGATAAAAAGCTAAGTTCTGTCGCACTCGAAAACCAGACCTCAAACCCGGAATAGTCCGGACCACCATTGTTTTGTGAATAACGCGACTGCGCGTGAAAGAAAGCTTTAGTAATATCAACAACGCTTGCAATGGATTCAGTTTCAGTTGTAGCGGCAGCGGTGAATGAATGTTCTACTCGTTGAACCGTCCAATTAGACCCCGTGTATTCGCGAACTGAAATACTGACATCTCCGTTCCTCGTGGTATTGTCCTGGGTTCCTCTGGCAATATTCGACGCACTCACAAATTCCCAGGTTAAACGGCCCGCGCCTGACTCTGAGCGACCAGAGTTATCTGCAGCTTTGTGTCCTGTTGTTAATACAACAATTTTTGAGGCATCAGCAACGCCACTGATTACTGAGCTGTCAATGGTTGTGGTACCAGTATGCGCAATTGATTCAACGTGGCGAAAAATTATTTCATTAGGACCGGCAGCGGCGCCGATATACTCGGTAATTTCAAAAAATATTCTGAGTGGGCCATTGCTAGTCGAGTTACGGGAAAAAGTAATACTGGTCAGTAGATTCCCGGGGTTGTCTATAACAACATTATTTCGTCCAGGTGTTCCCGCAAAATCATTATCCTCGACACCGGATGAATTATGTTCGATACCGGTAATCTTAATATCTGCTTTATCGAGACCTGCTGGCGCGAGATATTCATCCGGTGAGGTAACGGTACCGACAGCGTTAATCGTAGCGGAAATGCCACCAAACGGAATATCAACATAGCCGTGTTGAATTCGGAAATCGGCCATGAATAAGCCTACCTAAAAACAGTCACAGTTGTCGGGTTGCTAACCTTTACCTCGGCGGTATTGGCAAATTCATAGATTCCTGTTGCTAGAAAGTTAATGTCACTGCGAGTCGCTACGCCATCAACAAAATCAAATCGATACAGCTCACCAAAAGCGTTAAACATTCGCTCTCCGGAAAATGTGGGAAAGTCATCTAACGTAATAGAAATTGTGACATTTTCGTTAACACTGTATGCCGTTTTATTTAGCGTTAGCGATATGACAACCCGGGGATCAGTAGGAATTTCAACCACGCCGTCATTATAGACAGGTAAATCGGCGCGTTTGTCCGCTCGCATTTGCTGCGCTTTAGTCAGATAGTCCTGGTAAAGTACTTCAGTTACGGCAACCGCATCACCAGGAACCTCAGTACCATCTGGCGCGATTCGGCTACCACGGATCGAGTTGTCAGGATTAAGGCTTAAAATATACACAGTTAGTTGCCCTAAATCTGAAAAATGCCTGAAGCATTCCAATTAATTGGAATATTACCGCCGTTCGGTGTGATAGGTAATCCTGGTGCCGTGTCGATAAACCCAACCAATCGACTTGTTCCTTCAACGCCGGTATCAACATAAAGCACTACGGCTTCAGCTTCGTCACCACTAACAGTGTTAAAAACAACATCGTCGCCATCAAAGACGCCATCAGCAATAACACCAACATTCGGATTGGCTAAGCCAACTTGTGCCACTCGAGCTGCCGCCGGCAAATCAGTTAAAAACTCGTGTGCCGCGTTGTAGGTATAATCTGCCAGGTCAACCAAAACACACTGAATGGTAACCGCGTCCATATCAACATCACCATTTAACAGCGCATTTTTAAATTTTGGATAAACCAAATTAGCCATAGTTTTACTCCTCGAAGTCTAAAATATTTAATTCACAGTAATGCGAAACTGGATAATCGTCTTGGGGATTTTTAATGGTTCACCTTCTACCGTTATTGTTTCAAAAGCGCTAGGTTCAGAAAGGACACCTAACGCCTGCGCTTGAATTTGACAGGTGTATTCACCAGTCACTAAAACAGTCGTGTAGCTCGAGACATTAGCACCCAAAAACGCAAGCCGCTCATCATTGCAAAAAATATGAAACGCCTCCATTTCACCATCTAAAATGGGAGTATTATCTGTGTACTCGGTTGGAGCAATCCATTCAAATGTAACTTCCTGATCTGCAGAAGCGACACCAATCAAACAAGCCGAAAAAAGCAGACAAATAAAAGTAAATAGTTTAACAATGCGTTTCATCATAATTCTCCCGGTCAATCACTGGATTCATTGTGCTTATTAACCAACTTGATTATCTGGTTGTTATAAGCGTTCAAAATGGTTTCTCGTTCGACAAGGCTTAAATAAGCCGAATCACTCAGACAGCTCAATGCCTCATTACTGACCACCGGTACATTGGGTTTGTCGGGTAATCGCAGTTGCGCGTGATGATTTTCAGTCGCGCAGCTGGCTATCAAAAAAATCCCGGCGACCGCGCTGATTTTCAGCATCAGCTTTTTGCACCACATCACGGATTTCATCATTTTTTTCCTGTTCAGTTTGAATGGTAAAGTCAGCCATTTCCTCTATCGCATTGGCCTTAGCTTCGCTCTTTTCAGCTCGTCGCTCTGCGGCTTTCCTGCCAGTCCACAAATAACGAACCAGAAAAGCCAATACCGCAATAACGCCTGCAACAATCAGCTCGAGTTTTGCTTTAAATTTTTCCATCGTATTGCACCACTGGTAATAAAACGTAAACCGCCAACAATTGAGGCGATGATGACAAAAGCCAATCCGTAGTATTCGGCGAGTAATGCTTTAAGCTCTGGCAGGTTTTCAAGAATTGGTTCCACAAACGCCAAAAGAATCGCAAACTTAATCGTTTTTGATTGATGTGGCTGTTTGTCTCCGGGGTTACTCATCGGATTCCTCCATATTCTCAAACTCTACCAACACCGGATCCTTTTTAATCCGGTCCTGACTTCGTGAAATAAGCTCTCGCATATTCTCAAGCGCTTCAGTTTGTTTCTCCTGGAATTGCGTCATCTGTTCTTTGCTCTGATTGTCAGCATCAAGATTTCCAGCCGCAATACCCTGGTCCATTTGCACTTTTGGTGTCATGTTGAGATCTGCCAGGCTAAGACTGTTTTTGCTTATCAATTCAAAAAGCGGTTTTAACAATGGATGCGCTTTGATTTCTTCAATCAACACCTTTTTCCCGGTCTCTTCATCGGTATATTTTGCCAATCGAAAATCACCATCCTTTGAAAAGCTATAAGCAGGATTTCTTAACGTGACACCATCAGAAACAATCGAGACCAGCATGTCCTCGAACAGTGCCGACAAGCCAGCCTGGTTTGCCGCATGAATATCTTTGAGTAAGTCAGGATTGTCAGATTGCATGGCCACAAAGTGCTTCATAAATAATTCGGTACGCTTTAAGCAAGCTGGTTGCTTGCGGCAATAGTCATGGTCGACCGAACAAGTTTCACAATGTGGGTATTTACCGGGTCTGGCGGGAAATAAAATGGCCGTCTTCGCACTCGCGCCATGTTGGAGCGCATTAAATCGGGTAATCTTGGCTTCGTCTGGTGTTGGATGGCCTGATAAATTTGCGGCGGACTTTGCTTTGCCTTCTGGCGTTTTGGGACCAGTTGCACATGCGTTTGCGCACAACATCCCAACTTGCCAGGCAACCTGCTCTACTTCATCCAGGCAATTTTCACAATGTGCAAAATATCGAAAGGGATGCGCGCGGTTAGGCTCCTCCTCACATCGAGTTGGAACGGCATTAAAGGTGAGCACACAACTTTTGCAGCGAAAAACCAGTTCGCTCGAATCAATTGGCTCTAAAAACTTTGCGGAATTTTTCATTCCGCCATAATTTCGCTTTTACAATGGCAAATATAGGGGCGACTGTGTCCAGATTTTAATTGTTATGTGCGTTTTTAACGCGTCTCACTGTTCGCTCAGAAACGCGAAATCCGATAGACCTAAGCTCTTTCACGATTTCCATTTTCGATAATCCCAATGAAATTTTACTTTTGATAAATTGATTTCTCAGATATTTTTTATATTTATCAAAACTCGGGAACGCCACGCGAAAGCGGCCTGAATTTCTGGCTTCATAATAGCAATCGAGAAACTGCCACATTTGCAAAAAATTGTCGGCGCCGATTTTTTCTGCCATCAGCAGTAAATCTTCACGTAAACCGATTTCTTTTAGTTCCGATAAAACAATGTCGGCCGATTTTTTTTCGGCTCTCAAAATTTCGGAATATATGCAGTTATCTGGGTACCCTCCCCCCTCTGGGAACCTGTCCGATCCTCTTTGCCGAGCCCCCACCCTATGGCCAGGCGTGAGATCAGCAGTATAAATTGAATTTGAATTACACTTTTTATCCGTCCGAGCATTCATAACTAATTGATTCTCCTATCCCCTAAGATAATTGAATTACATCTTTTGTATATAACGTGCCCTTAAAGTAAATGCGGTAACAAATGCTTTTGGCCGTTTTAAATGAAAGTTTCCACACATCCACGAGCCCCTTAAAAGCTCAGCTAAACACATGGTCTAAGTACCGGGTATAGCGGTTCTAATGCTTAACTTGAATCCATAAGGGCCTCTTGTGCTGTGCTATTAAAATATTGTGAAGTTATATAATTAGAGTAATCCTTTTTCCCTGAACTCTTTGACGAGAGGGGAAACTGGCGTATTCGTTTTACCGAGTGGATTAGACTTATCCATTAAGGATGTCAGTTTTCTGAGCGCCAACGTGGTGTATATCTTTGTGGTTTCTTCTTTCGTGTGACCTAATATCGTCATGATTTCTAATGTGGTCGCACTGTCCTCAGCTAACTCAGAACCAACCAGGTGACGTAATGCATGAGGGTGCGCCTGGTCTTCTGGAATACCTGCGAGCTCAGCATACTCCTTAATCATTTTCCGGATCCCTCCAGGAGTCAGCCGGCGAGACTCACCACGATGTTCAAAGCTGGGCGTGTGGTTGTTTTTCAAGTTGATAAATAAAACCTGGTCACCATTTGCCAGGCATCTATCACATGACTGCAATTCGTCATGGCCCAGGTACGCACGAACAAGAATGGCTGACTCAGCAGGCAAAGGAATCATCCGTTCCTTGCCACCTTTCTCTCTCAGTCTCACAGCCAGGCGCTCGACACCATCATAGTCAAAAGGAATCAAATCATTTTGGTTTAAGTTCGTAACACCGTTAATCCTGGCACCGGTTCCTATTAAAACGGAAATAATGGCGGCGTCTCGCAACCCTTTGAAAGTTGATATATCAGGCTGCATCAAAAGTTTTTCTGAGTTCTTTAATCCCATAACAATAGGAACCTTTGATAGCTTTTTTGGATAAACTATTTTTTCAGATTCATTAGTTTGAACATGGTCATTTTCATGCAACCAGGAATAGAACCCTTTTACGGCCGCAACAGCCGCCCTCCTGGAGGAAGGAGATGCACCAGCCTCATGTAAGTGAAGACCAGTAAACTCGATCAGCTCTTCTTTAGCAGCAAGCAATAAGCTTTTAGACTTGAGAAATTCAGAAAGACGTTCGACATAGTTACGATATTTATCACACGTCGACTTCGCGCAGGCTTCGCTGGCCAGTTTGTAGTCCAACCAACTATCCAAAAAAACCTTGTCTTGTTTCTGCAAAAAACCTCCCAGGGAAAACAACCCGTGGTTTCGTGGCTAGGATTTTATTTTATCATAAGCCTTTGAAATATATGCATTTTACAAACCACAATTTGCCACGTTTTTTCGTGGCGGTGCTATTTTTTCCGTGGACACATTTTGTTACATTCTTAAAATCCGTGGTTTCCGCTTTCGCCTCTATATTCTCTCTCTCTTTTATAAAACAACAAGATAGATAGATATAGAGAGAAAAAGGAAAAAATAAAAGAGTGGCAATAAATCCCAAACCGTGGCAAATAAACGCTATTCCGTGGCAAACCCATGCCGACCTGCGATAGCAATCCTCTAAAGAAACAAAGGCTTAACAAAATAAACAGCAAAATCCACGGAATTTTTCTGCTCCGTAGCTCGTAAATATTTTGCAAACTCGAATTGAGTCGCTATCATGTCTTTGCTTATCGTCTTTGGCGACAGCCGCTGCCCCTGTTACTTGTTAAGGGGTGCGGGGAAGGAAGTGAAAAATACGGAGCTCGTTTTATGTCAAAAATAATTAAGGCCTGCGCAAGCGCAGTTGTTTTACTAATTAGCAGTTGCACCCCGAAGGATTCGGAGGTTTTAAACGCCTGTGAGAAGCTCCAGGAGACTGGCGATGCTGTTTACCTGGTGTCAGTAGGCCTCGATCAGGTCAAAGCACAACAAGCCATTTCAGCGCTCAATTCCGATAAACGAACGGGCTCTTACGTTTCCTCCTGCCTGCAGGTTGTAAAGAACTTACTTTGACGCAAATTTGACGCAATCAAGTGGTCGTTTTTGCTCATTTTTGCCTGATAGTGAAAACCGGCCAACTACTCTAAGACCTTTAACCATGTTACTCTGGCGCATTATGAGCCTATATGACGGATTGTTAAAAACTAGGTAATTTGCCTCTTCTGGGCACCACGAATTCCAGTATTTTCAAGGCCTACAGGCCGTTTTGACGCAAATATGACGCGCGTCACTACTTGCCACTATGCGCCACTACTGCTATTTTGTCTGAAAAACAAGGATAAATGGCACCGTTATGGCATCAATTCGACAACGCGGGAAAAAGTGGTACGCCGAGGTACGATTAAAGGGTGTGACCCGCCGTAATACTTTGACTTCTAAAAAAGCGGCGCAAGAATGGGCTCGGACAATTGAAAGTCAAATTGATAACGGTCACTTGGCTACTGGAAAACACTGCCATACCTTCGCTGATGTGATAGACCGTTTCACTAAAGAAGTTTCACCGACTCGAGAAGGCGGAAAGTGGGAAAAGGTCCGCGGCAAATTCTTCAAAAAATTCAGCATTGCAAAAATTCGATTAAATAAACTCTCTGCTCGTCATTTTGCTGACTATCGAGACGAACGCTTAAAAAAGGTAAAGTCCTCGAGTGTTCGCCGTGAGCTCAATTTTATGAGTTCTATGATTGGCACGGCGATGCGTGATTGGGAATGGATTGGTTATAACCCAGTTGAAAAGATCACCAAGCCGGAATCATCTCCGCCGCGCGATCGCCGAGTAAGCAAAAAAGAAATCAAATTGATTATGCGCGAGTTAAATTACTCTGAAACTTGCCTGATTATCCAAAAGAAACAACAAACAGCCACGCTCTTTTTATTGGCAATTGAAACTGCGATGAGATGTAAGGAAATGACCACGCTTTCCTGGGACCAAGTGCACCTGGATAAAAAATATATTCAGCTTGAAAAAACTAAGAATGGCGATCGCAGACAGGTCCCTCTTTCCACACGGGCGATTGAATTAATCAAAAAATTCGAAGGCCTACACAAAGAAAAAATGTGCACTGTTAGCGAAGGAACAGCGAGCTCCATGTTTTACAAAGCTAAAACCAATGCTGGTTTAAATGATCTGAATTTTCATGACAGCCGCCGTGAAGCAACCAGTAGACTTGCTCAGAAATTAAAGGTATTAGACTTAGCAAAAATGACTGGTCATCGAGATATAAAAACTCTAGTGGACGTTTACTATAAACCAAGCGCCGGCGATATAGCGGACCTTTTAGGGTGATGCTGCGAGAATCTTTTTAAGTTTACCGGGTGGAGCTATCCAAAGATTTACGTAGGAGCGCGTCATTTATTCTTACCGATGCTGGTTTGGCCTGGATCCCGTTCGAACCTAAGAGAATCAGCCAACATAAAGGACTTGCCTTTAAACTCTATCAATGGATAAACGGTCGTAATATCTACTTGAATACCACATGCGGTGCACCTATGAGCCCATTGTTTCGGATTGCTATCTGTTACTGGCAACCCATCAATCAATCGAAAAACGCCTTCGCCACATTTACATACCATTTCTACGAAATTTGCTTGGATTTTGCTTTTTCTTAACATTATAACTCCCTAGTACGAAGTTAAGAATTATTCGTTGGTAGAGATATCAGCCTCATGACTTTCGATATCTTTCCAAAGTTCATTTAGTCGACTAATAATCAGGTTTTGTTTTTTTAATAGTTCTTTATGGTAGTCGTGTCGAACGGTTAGATACTCTTTAGCTTCGATCAGCTCATTTTTTTCCAAATCATAAACCATAGCATCTTCAGGGTGATTAACTCTTCTGGCGATTCGTTCTAGAGCATGAAGCATGAGTTGATGATTCTGCGAAATTTGCAATCCAACGATATCTAATTGATTCGTCAGCGCATTAGATTTCATCGAAGCAAAATTTATGTTAGCGATTCTCGCTTGCTCATAAGATGTCTTTTTTAAAGCCTTTGTTGTTTTCATCATCTCATTTCTTTGAATCTTAACGGTCTCATATAGATAGTAAAGAGCAGTAAACGCAACCAGTGGGTTAAGAATACCTCCTATATAATCTCCGAACTGTCCCCATACTTGTGTTTCGTTAGACAAGGTAGGGCCAAAGTTATATAGGTAGAAAACAATAGTAAGAAACGCTGTAACACCCAAACAGGTTAGCCGAATGTAATCAGAACGATTAGCTGACTTCGTCATAATCTCTCCTTTTTGCTTAATAATCTGATGGCAAATATCTTACACTAATTGAAGAATTCCGCCATTGGACTTTGCGAGTTAGACGGTTAGAATTATTCCATCGGCAGGAAGCCAGGAACTCTCCGGCAGGATGCCTGATATCAGGACGGCCAGACCGTCCTCTCCTTGACATTAAAAGTACTTTGGGGCCTTACGCCCCTTTTTTTAGAGCTCATCAATAAAACTCATTTGCTCCTCATCAGAAGCGGGAATATCCCTAATCGCACATTGCCAGGTTAAAGCGTTAAACTTAGCAAACGCTTCATTCCATTCATCCAAGAGTGCTTTGGTTCCCTCTAGTGGACTACCGGCTTCATCAGCGGCGTCAACAAACTCCTGGAGCTCCTGAGACATTCTTTCTGCTATTTCTACCAGGTCATCCTGGTTAACCGGTTTATCTTGTTGAATACCCATTACGCAACCTCCCTCCATAACCTACCCCACTTAATAATCTCGTTCGGGTACCAACGTGTAGTCGCTACAAAAACTTCGGGCGATTTCTCATAAGGAATATGTGTCGGTTTTGGAAAGCTGGGATTTTTGCGATAGCGGCGAACAGTTGTAACGCTGACACCAAAGTAATCAGCAATCGCCTGAAGGTCCCATAACTTTTGTTCATTCTTAAGCTCATTGCGAACAACTTCTTTTAGTCGTTCCAGGAGCTCGTTGTATTGCTCAGCGTCTAACATCGCTAACCTCTCTCATCGGCGTTAAATGGTGAATTTTTCCAAACGGAGTGTGATGAATTTTTACCGGCCCAGTTCTCGCAACAAATTGATGCAAAATCATCGCTTGCAGTTGCTTTTCTTGATGTTCGTTGAGAATGACGGAATACATATCCTCATTTCCATCCATTAACACCAGCTGAAACTTGGCTGGCTTTAATCTGGTTGGTTTACCCATTGGTCACCTCCAACTCAGTAACCATTAACCGTAGCAAAGCCTCTTGAAAAACTTCTAACTTTGAAAACTCTATAAGGCGACCAACTCTCAATCGTTCAGCAGAATCAAATAATAAAAACGGAGCGCGATTTTTTAAGTAGTACGATTTACCACGCCGCTCAACAACACTAAGCTGAGTTAGCACGTCGGCTATATCTATAATGTCAAAACCATGTCGGAATTTAGCGGTTCTAACAAATGTATCCCATGGTACATGCATATTAGATGCGGGAATCTGGTTATAGAATACACCTTCAATAAGTTTATATGCTTCAGCATCTTCCAATTGCGGTGTCCGGTCACGCAACTCTGAATCGCTAAATTGTTTAGTCGACTTTTTCTGACTATCTCCCTCAATACGTTTATTGCTCGTTTTGAGGGCTTCTACTTTCCCACATTGCAGGTTTCAATTAATGGCTTCTTGCGTGCTTCTTTTTCGGTCAAGGCCTTAATATATTGTTCTCGTTTCACTTTGGTCGCCGAACGCGACCACCAGCCGTTAAAATTGTGCAGTTTTAACTCTTTCATTCCAGCTTCTTGTAGAAGCTTCACGACAGTTTTTTGCGTTGCCTTTTTAACTAACAGTAGATCTGCCAATACTTCCCAGGCTTTATCAAGCTCTTCATAAACTGCAGAATATTTGCCCGTACAGCGTGACAAATCAGCATCTTCAGCTAGCGTTTCTAGTTTACCTAAATCTAAATTCATTTTTTTCTCCTAATAGTTTTACTTCTACGCTGCAGGAACTACTTCATAGCCTTCCGCAAGTTCATTTTTCCCCTGGTTGTTGATAACCAAGCCCTGGTCATACATCCACAAAATACATTTTGAGCGTTCACGACGGCCGTAAATCAACCGACCATTTTGGCGAACCTCCCAGCTAGAATTTGCGAATTTTGATTGACTCGACTGTTTTTCCACGTTCTACCTCCTTCATTAATTCATCACGTTCGTATTCGTGCTCTAAGACTAACGGTCCACACTCATCTCCAGCGTGGTACCAAACAGTTTCATTTCCCTCTTCAATGGCAAAATCAAAGCCGTACATAGTTAGATCGCCATGGGTTATCCATTCTCGTTTTCTGAGCGCTTTAATATTCATTACTCTCCCAGGACCGCGCACAACATAAACCGATGGTTTAAATCAATCGGTGCTTTTCCATCTAATATTCGCTGCAACTGAATAGCCGCAACACCGGTTACAGCAGCCATTTCTAATAGCTGCCCTTTGTCCTTCGCTTCTCGAACAGCCTGGCGAATCTCTTCATCAGTTAACTGGCTTTCGGCATACATGAAAGCGCTCCTTGCTGTGGAAATCCTTTTTCTTGACGGGTGACAAATAAACCAAAATTTTCTAACTTATCTAAATTTAACGCCAGCATATGAGACACACGCTGCCGTCCAATGCGCCTTTCCACATCATCTCTCTCCACCACACCAGCGCGGATTAATTGTTGTTTTAATACTCGGTCACTTTTAACAGGTAATGCATTGTATTTTTCTTTCAATGCAGGAGACTGAGACAGGTGCAGCATGATGTGGCTGGAACGAATTAACAGGCATTCAGTGTTGGTTTTTTCTTCAACGTCCACAACGTAAGGAAACTTCAGCTGATTAGAATCAATCTCACCTAAAATAATTTCCAGTATCCAAACCCAAGGCTGTCGACTTGCTTTGGTTTGCTTAATATGTAAGTTCATTTCGGTAGTGAGGTCTTTCACGAAGTCGCCGGTTTTAATATCGATACCAGCAAAATCACAAATCAATCGCCAGGCCGAGAGAATAGCGGTGTAGTTCATCACAATTCGATCGGCTCCGGGGTCGCTACTGTCAGCCATACATCGTTTAAGCAACTGAATTTTTGTTTCTTCAAAAACCGATTTAACTTGTTTTTTATCCAGGCTAGATAAAAATTCCAGCCATTGCCTCATAGGCCACCTTGGCAAATCGTCTGGTAGAAGTGGTCCCATTCTGTTATTGATATCGGACCGCACCGTTTTACTTAAGATAGTGTCAACGGGCACATCTTCACCGGCCAATAAAACCGGAGCGGAATTTAAATACTCCATCATATCGCCGCCTCGGCGCGTAACTGTGAAACCGTAACACTCCTGAAGAAGAGACATTGCCTTATCGATAATGTCCTTTCTGCGTGCACTAATTTCTTCCCAACCTACAGGGTGTGACGTATGGGAAATACTTGTTAACAACCGGAATTCAGTTTGTACTGACTGACCAGAAAACATAGTAAATGTGATTGTTCGCATTAAGCGATCGAGCAGGGTTGTTTTTCCGCTGCCTTTATCAGCCTGAAGGATCATGTGCGGCCAAAAACCAAGGAAAGCTTTTAGGTGAGCGCCTATTCCCCAGGCCAGTAACATCATCGCAGCGTTATCGGTAAATGTTTCCTGGTATGCCCGGATTACCGGCTTGGCATCCCCTTTAAAACCACTATGAAAAACCAGGTTATGGTATGGGCACTGCTTTACTGGATCCTGAAAATAACAGTCGGTGCCATCGTTCACGGTTGGTCTACCGTCCTTAAAAGCCAGGCCAACAAAGTTCATCGCGTTACGTTCGCCAATATGAACGGCTCTTTCCCAGATATTGAGCAAACGGCTCATATTAGACGGCTTATAAATTGGGCCAAACTTTCTCCACTGGTCAATGTTGTGTACTTGCTCATCCGTTAACACTTTTCGTTGAAGTACTGACCCGTGCCTCGGCGTTTGTACACTGGCCGCAAATAACTTGGTTGGTTGAGCATCTGGTTCGCCGCTGGTAGTGGCAATTGCGCTTTGAATGGTTATTCGTGAAAGGCCCGCAACCCGAAAACCGCAAACAGATTCTGAATTTATGATTTCATTACCATCACCATCACGACCAATCTTTAAAAACTGGGTCATATCTGGCTGAGCATGAAACCGCCAGTAATCTTTGAAATCGTAGGTTGGCAAATACAAGCGGCGTTTATAACTCTTCTCAATATCTTCCTTGCCAGCCAGTCCAGGAATTGCCCATAGTTCAATTTTACTTAAGGCTTTTCTAACTTCTTCCGGACCTTGCTCTTTTAATAAGTCGTCAACGTCATTAACTTCCCATTCCTGTTGGTCAACAAAAAGAGCACAAACATTTACAGCCAAGGTTTCTTCATGGAATCGCCACGCGGCTTCTGGACCTGGTCGGTAACCTTTCTCGTTCGGCTCATCATTGTCCATGCAAAAGAAAACTTTTTTGCCCAGTAAAATAGTCCAGTCTATTCCTTTATTATTTGTTCCTTTAGTAGCAACCGATGCGAAGCCAAAGCGGCTTTCAAAAGCCGTCATTACTGCCAGCGCATTGATAGGTGATTCAACAACATAGACCGTGTGCGCCTGTTTCAGCGCATACGGATCCGGAATATATAGAAAGCCATTCTTCTCACCCTGGCTTTGTGTTTTAAGGCCACCGTTAATCTCCGGATCCAGGTACCGCATATCGACACCAACAACCCGGTTACTATTAGGGCAACGAGAAATAAATGCCGGCCCAGGACCACCATGACCAACCTGGCCAGATGCAACATTGGCACTAGTGTATGTATTAAAACCTAGTGTCTTGCGCTTTATACAATGAGCAATTACGGTTTTACTGATTGCTCGTTTAC
>Ga0209475_10003480_pt1 | contig 14442 bp, 13 predicted proteins | sample tdDd471_FD_187128 | JGI IMG/M metagenome (GOLD analysis project Ga0209475, IMG submission 187128) | Marine sediment microbial communities from the Atlantic coast under amendment with organic carbon and nitrate - tdDd47.1 (SPAdes)... | ecosystem: Environmental > Aquatic > Marine > Coastal >... | reverse complement strand
CGCGTCGAAGGCCGCCATCACCGCGCGCGCCATCTTCTGCGTCGTTGCCATCACCGCCGCCATCTGCGCCGGGCTGGCATCCAGGATGTTGCGGCAGGGGGTCTTGGGAATCACCAGGCAATGGCCGTCGGCGCGCGGCATGATGTCGAGAAAGACAAAGGTCTCAGCGTCCTCGTAGAGCTTGGCGCAGGGCAGCTCGCCGCGCAGGATCTTGGCAAAGATGTTGTCGGGATCATAGGTCATGGGCTTGGTCCGGCTCGCGGTTGTTGTCCTCGGTCGCACCGTTCTGGGCGCCCGCGCCCGGCGCGTCAAGCCGCCGGATCGCCCGCCCCTCGGCCCGTATCCGGCGGAAAACACCCCGGGGGGCGCGACAATTAATCTTGATCCAGATCAAATTCAGCCATTGATGCCCCCCCATCGCCATTCTAAAACCTGAATGAATACGTGCGCTCTCAAGAGCGGCACGCTGTCACACGCAACAGGAGGCACCAAATGGCAGACGCAGCCATTCATGGTCACGAACACGAGGACCAGCGCGGTTTCTTCACCCGCTGGTTCATGTCGACGAACCACAAGGACATCGGGATTCTCTACCTGGTGTTCTCGGCCCTCGTCGGCCTGATTTCCGTGACCTTCACCGTTTTCATGCGCCTGGAACTTATGGAACCCGGCGTCCAGTACATGTGCCTCGAGGGCTTCCGCCTGTTCGGCGCGGGCGCCGGGGAATGTACCCCCAACGGCCACCTGTGGAACGTGCTGATCACCTACCATGGCGTGCTGATGATGTTCTTCGTGGTCATCCCGGCGCTGTTCGGCGGTTTCGGCAACTATTTCATGCCGCTGCAGATCGGCGCGCCGGACATGGCCTTCCCGCGGATGAACAACCTGTCGTTCTGGCTCTATGTCGCCGGCACCTCGCTGGGTGTCGCCTCGATGCTCAGCCCGGGTGGCAACGATCAGCTCGGCTCCGGCGTCGGCTGGGTGCTCTACCCGCCGCTCAGCGTGAACGAGGGCGGCATGTCGATGGATCTCGCGATCTTCGCGGTACACGTCTCGGGTGCCTCCTCGATCCTCGGCGCGATCAACATGATCACCACCTTCCTGAACATGCGCGCCCCGGGCATGACCCTGTTCAAGGTGCCGCTGTTCGCCTGGTCGATCTTCGTCACCTCCTGGCTGATCCTGCTGTCGCTGCCGGTGCTGGCCGGTGCCATCACCATGCTGCTGATGGACCGTAACTTCGGCTTCACCTTCTTCGATCCCTCGGGCGGCGGTGACCCGATCCTGTACCAGCACATCCTGTGGTTCTTCGGCCACCCGGAAGTCTACATCGTGATCCTGCCCGGCTTCGGCCTGGTCTCCCACGTGATCTCGACCTTCTCGCGCAAGCCGATCTTCGGTTACCTGCCGATGGTCTGGGCGCTGATCGCGATCGGCGGGCTGGGCTTCGTCGTCTGGGCGCACCACATGTACACCGTGGGCATGAGCCTGAACCAGCAAGCCTATTTCATGCTGGCCACGATGGTCATCGCGGTGCCCACGGGGGTCAAGATCTTCAGCTGGATCGCCACCATGTGGGGCGGCTCGGTCGAGTTCAAGGCGCCGATGCTCTTCGCCTTCGGCTTCCTGATCCTGTTCACCATCGGCGGCGTCACCGGCATCGTGCTGTCGCAGGCCGGGGTCGACCGGGCCTATCACGACACCTATTATGTCGTGGCGCACTTCCACTACACCATGTCGATGGGGGCGGCCTTCACCATCTTCGCCGGGGTCTACTTCTACTTCGGCAAGATCACCGGCCGGCAGTATTCCGAGCCTCTGGCCAAGCTGCACTTCTGGATGTTCTTCATCGGCGTCAACCTGACCTTCTTCCCGCAGCACTTCCTCGGGCGTCAGGGCATGCCGCGTCGCTACATCGACTATCCGGAGGCCTTCGCCTACTGGAACAAGGTCAGCTCCTACGGCGCGCTGCTGTCCTTCGCCTCGTTCCTGCTGTTCTTCGGCATCGTGTTCTACGCCCTCTTCAAGGGCCGCCGCGTGACCGAGAACAACTACTGGAACGAATACGCGGACACGTTGGAATGGACCCTGCCCTCGCCGCCGCCCGAACACACCTTCGAGCAGCTGCCCAAGCGCGAGGACTGGGAAAAGCACCACGCGCATTAAGCGCCCGCTGCTTCGCAGATAAACGAAGGCCCCGGCATCGCGCCGGGGCCTTTTTCATTGGCCCGCAATGCCGGACCCGCGCGACATAGGTTCCACTTAACCGGCCGACCTCGATCTGGAATCGGGGATCCTGGGATCGAAGGTCGGATGGGGGTGATCGGGTTGGCGTTTCAGGGCCGGTTCCCGCTCCCCCTTGCCCCCGTTTCAGGGCCGGTTCCCGCTCCCCCTTGCCCCCACCGCGCGCCGCTTTGTTTATCCTGCATATATCTCAAATGAAGTCAGCGTCTGACATGTCTGCCAGTTCTATATCGCGGATCAAGATTGAGCTGGTGCCGTTGTCGAACACAACATCGTCGCCCATTTGGGTTGCAAAGGCCGAGAAGGTTTCAAAATCGTCCACGCCGTCAATCATCAGCAAGTCATCTGCACCACCGGTTCCTGATGGAGAGAAGCCTTTGATGGTGTCGTCACCCCAGATGCCTTCAAAGATGAACGTATCGCTTTTACCCTGGCCATCAAGGATGTCGTCGCCTTCACCACCGTTCAAGCGGTCTGAACCGGACCCGCCACGAAGCTTATCATTGCCAGTACCCCCAATCAGTTCATCTTTGCCACCGCCGCCCTTGAGATTGTCGTCGCCAGCGCCGCCATCGAGGGTGTCGTTGCCTTTACCACCGCTAAGATCGTCATCGCCGGCACCGCCTTTGATAAAATCATTACCGCGGTCGCCGTCGATTGTGTCATCACCGGCGCGACCGCGGATGATGTTGTCGAGCGCGTTGCCGTAGATGGTGTCATCCAGATCGCCGCCAATGGCTTTTTCGATCTCGGTGCTGATCAGTTTCTTCACGCCACGGGTCACCGCTTCGATCAGGTCCGAACTGTCGTTGCTGAGGCTCACAACTTCGCCAAACCCCAGCATTTTTACCAGTTCCTCATAATCAGATTTGACAGAAGATGTCGTTACGAAAACAACATCGATGCCTTCAGCAGAAAGGGCCATGGCAGCCTGAGCAACGGAAGGATAATCCTCGTCGGTTCCTTCCGGAGTTCCGTCAAGAACAGTGTCGCCATTGTTGGCAGGCACTCCGGTGTAATCTCCTGCTTCGTGGTAGGCAGCATCCGTGAACAGGACTGCAACACGCAACGCGTCGGAACGCCAGCCAATGGACCCTGCCCGCAAACCGATTTGCTGAAGCGCAGTCAATTGCGCTTCTTCACCGTCAGCGCCATCAGCGCCACCACCGGCAACAAGGGTCGCATAGATGCTTTCGAACTCGCTGATGTCTGGCGTAAGTGCAAGATCTTCACGAAACTCGTGATCGTCGGGTGCGCCAAATGGTGAGATTGGTTTATCGCGGAAACTGGTGATGCCGAAGGTGACGTCGGGTGCGATGGTCACAACACCAGTGGTCAGGTCATCAAGAAACCCTTTCACAGTCATCAACTCGTCACTGTATGAACCGGAAAGGTCCTGTACATGCAGCAAATCAAGTGGAGTAGTGATCTCTTCACCGCCAGCCAGTTCGATTACACGGCCATCAACATAAGACCGTTCGCCAGCGCCCATATTGATAAAGGCCGAAGTGGTTGCGCCACGGAAATCCATGGTGTCGCATTCGCCGGATGTGTCGGTTATGGACACGAAATCGCCGGCGTCCCCTGAGAGCAGATAGTGATCGCTGCCGGAGCCGCCATTAAGTCTGTCGTCGCCCTGCGAGGCATTTAACACGTCATCGCCGGAGCCACCTATCATTACGTCGTCACCAGCGCCGCCATCGACAACATCGTCGCCGCTGCCGCCGTTTATGACGTCTTTACCACGGTGGCCGACAAGTACATCGTCGCCTTCAAATCCGCTGATTGTATCATTGCCGACGCTGCCTAGGATGAAGTCGTCGTCTTCGGTGCCGAAATCTTCACGATGCATAAATGGGCTAACATAGGGCATAGTTTCGGTCTCCAGTGAGGTTAATTGGCTGAAAGGCCCGCGGCCAAAAGATCGAGCATTCTGGGATTGGAGCGTCACATACGCTTGCCGCGTAAGCTTATTGCCGGTTTGCAGCGCCAAACGTACCTGACTTCGCTCTACGAGCCCGGTTGCATTTGACTTAGGCGAAACCGATCGGCCCCAGAAACCTCCGACTCACGGTCCAAGCGACCTGAGTATGTGCTACTAAGCTTCGAGGTTTGATCTCGCATCGGCGCCGGCAGCACGGCAGCGGAGATGGTCGGTGAGCCCATGAATTTATCGCATCTGGACGTTAAAAAGTCAATTCGGCTCCATAGGGAGCCTCCCCAACAGCCGAATTGCGCAACCGAGTCCCTCGCCAAGCCCCCCCCCGCTCACTTGCAGATCGGCAATTCCAGCGGCGGCAGTTTCGGCAGGGACTGGCGCCATTCGTTGATGATCGGCTGGAGGCTGCGTTTCGGCCAGAACTTCGGCGCGCCGATCGCCTTCAGACAGGACGCGTTCCAGTAAAGCCCGGCGCGCGCCAGCGACCGGCCCCGCTTTACCGCCTTGGCAACCGCGTCGATGTCGCGTCCCTCCGGATAGATATAAAGCGTCGTGGGGTTGCCCTCCACCAGCGCCAGGATCTCCTCCGAGGCGGACTCCGACCAGGTCGTGCAGCCGTTGCTGCGGCCGGCGGTGTAATTCACCAGCCGCCCGAAGGGCACATAGCCCTCCTCGTCGGCATGGGGGCTGCCGGGGTTCTTGAACCGGCACTGCCACTTCACGAACATCGCCGGATGCCCGCCGATGGCCCGCTCCCGCGCGTTTTCCGTCTCGCCCTCGCCGTCGAACAGCAGAAAGGTGCGGTGAAACGGCTTTCTTTTGCCGGATTGGCGGACATACCCCTTGAACGAGGTCCGCGTCTCGGCGGTCACATAGGAGCCACCCATGGTCAGCTTGGACCCCTCGGCATTGCTGAAATGCCTGGCGCAGGTCCGGCCGTTGGAGAAATCCGCGCGCCGCAGTTTGCGCCCGTTGCCATATCCGGAGGAGACCGCGCGGAACGATTTGCGCCCCTCGCAGATGACGAAGAACCGCCGCCCGGGCGCGCCGCCGCGCGTGGCGCTCGGGCGGGTCGCATCCATGGCCAGGTAGCAGGGGTTGCTGACCGCGCCCTCGCCGCGCTTGCGCTGGTAGAGCGCGCGCGCGCGCTGCAGGACCACCGGGGCGATCTGACCCTCGTCCGGGCCGACGTGCTTTTGCAGCCAGGCCGGAATTTCCGGCAGGTCGGTCGAGGCCCGGGCCGGCCCCGCCCCCGACCCGGCAACCATGAGACCGGCGGCAAGGGCGAGACGGATTGCATTCAACGGCAAAGTGAAAATCTCCTGCTTGACGATCCTCATGCCAAGCATAGCACAGCTCGCCCCCTCGCAGGAGGGCCTGCCGCAAGGGATCGTCAGGAAACGCTGGCTCCGACATCCACCGCACCCCGCCCGGCGCCCGCATTTTCGGCACAGGCTGCGCGCCACCGCACCACCATGGCGAAAACCCGCGCGCCGATCTCGACAAACCCCCGTGACATGCTAAATCCTGCATCCACCGCCATGCCCTATACCTGGACCGATCCCGATACCGCGGCCGAGACCCGCGAGTTGCACCTCTGGCCGCACAACTCGCTGCCGCCAAGGGGGCTGGCGCTCTTTGTTCTGGGCACATTCGCCCTGCTGATGGTGCCGCTGCTGGCGCTGCTGGGCTCGGTACTGCTCTGGGGGATTCTGCCCTTCATCCTGATGGCGGTCGGCGGCATCTGGTTCGCACTCAACCGCAGCTATCATCATCGAAGCATTCTCGAGGTGCTGACGCTGACCCATGACCACGCCCGGCTGACCCGCCAGAACCCCGATGGCGCGGTGCAGGAATGGGATTGCAACCGCTATTGGGTCCACCCCGAGATGCACGCAAGGGGCGGCCCGGTGCCCTATTACGTCACCCTGCGCGGCAGCGGCCGCGAGGTCGAGATCGGCGCCTTCCTCTCCGAGGAGGAACGCAAGGCGCTCTATGACGAGTTGGTCACCGCCCTGCGCCGCGAGGGCTAGGCGTCCGGCGCCACGAAGGCCACCACCGCCGCGACCACACCCGGATCGCGCAGGATGCGGGCATGGCCCAGCCCCTCGGTTTCGATCAACTCGGCCCCGGGCCAGGCCTCGGCGATGCGCTGCCCGTCGGCAAAGGGCACCATCGGGTCCGCCCGGTCATGCGCGATCAGCGCCGGGATGCTCTGCCGGGCCGCCAGCGGCGCACCGCGCAGGGCATCGAACCCCACGCCATAGCGCGTCTCGACCCGCGCCCGCGTGCGGGCCGCCACCGCGCCGGTGAACCCCAGAAACCGCGCCACCCCGTTCAGGAACCGGTCCAGATCCTCGGGCGGCGAGACATAGGCGACCCGCGCGCAATCCATGCCCTGTGACAGCGCCACACTGGTGGCCGCCGCGCCGTTGGAATGGGCGATCACGCCCGCCAGCGGCCCCAGATGCGCCGCCACCGTGCAGATCGCCTCGGCCGCCTCGGGCAGCGCGGTCTGCCTGCCGCCCGCCGCCCCATGCGCCGGCGCGTCGAAGGTGACCACGCGATACCCCCGCGCCACCAGCGGCGCGATATAGGCGCCCATCTGGCTGCCGCGACCGGAAAACCCGTGCGCCAGCAGCACCACCGGCCCCTGCCCCCAGGCGTAAAGCGACATCAGCCGATCCGCGTCGAACGGGATGTGCCAGACCTCGGCCCCCACCGTCCAGACCTTTTCGCGATCCGGCATCCGGTAGCGCCGCGGGGTGAGGAACAGCCGCTCCAGCCAGATCGCGGCCAGGGCGGGGGCGACGGCGGACAGGGTCCGCGCCGCGCCCCGGACAAACCCCGGCACGGGAGGTGAGGAGGTGCCGGCCCGCCGTTTTCCCTGGCCACGGTTCCGGATCGTTCCGGCGTTCTGCGCTGCCGTGTCAGCCATGACATCTGCCTTTCGTTTTTGCATCGGCCTCGGCCGGCATGTAAGTTCCCTTTTAGAACTTTATACAGATAAGTTCCCTTTCGGAACCCGTCAAGCCGTGATAAGCAGGACACATGCGCTGGACCGAACTCGAGAACGAAGCCTGCCCCGTCGCCCGTGGCCTTTCGGTCATCGGCGAACGCTGGACCCTGCTGATCCTGCGCGACTGTTTCCTCGGGGTGCGCCGGTTCGACGATTTCCAGTCCAGCCTCGGCCTTGCCCGGCACCTGCTGGCCGACCGGCTGAAAACGCTGGAGGAAAAGGGGCTGCTCAGCCGCGAACAATATCAGGACCGGCCGCCGCGGTTCGAATACTGCCTGACCCGCACCGGCAGGGATCTGTTTCCGGTCCTGGTCACGCTGATCACCTGGGCCGATGCGGCTGTGCCCTCGCCGCAAGAGGCGCCCTATCGGCTGGTGTCGCGCGCCACCGGCAAGCCGGTCGCGCCGGTGCTCTGCGATGCGGAAACCGGCGCCCGGCTGACCCCGCGCGACCTGCGGATGATCCGCCCCGGCCTGGCAGAACCCGAGGCCGACCCCGGGCGCGGTTAACCAATCTTGCCGCAACGCGCGCGGCAAATGGCACTATCCTGCATGTTTTGTACGAAACCCGGGGAAAACTCCCCGAAACCGCGCAACCGGCCCCGGACCCTCACCGGCGGACTGTACGAAACGGCCCCCGGACTCCCCGATCCGGGCCGGAAAAGGGCCCGGCTCCGGCCGGTTTTCGCCCGGTTTTCCAGAACGTTAACTTAGGTAAACGCCGCGTCCGACGCTCAGCAGTCGCCGCCGGCGCAAAGCTGGTCCTTGACCTGCGGGCCAGCCTTTCCGAAATCCATCTGCCCGGTATAGCGCGCCTTCAGCGCCGCCATCACCTTGCCCATGTCGCGGATTGACTCGGCGCCGGTCTCCGACACCACCTCGCGCACCGCCTTTTCCACCTCGGCGTCGCTCAACTGGCGCGGCAGAAACTCCTCGATCACCTTGATCTCCTCGCGCTCGCGCTCCGCCAGATCCAGCCGCCCGCCCTCTTCGTAGGCGCGCGCGCTCTCCTGCCGCTGCTTGGTCATTTTCCCAAGGATTGCAAGCACTTCGGCATCTCCGACACCGTCACCGTCCTCGCCGCTGCCGCGCGCGGCGATCTCCCTGTCCTTGATCGCCGCGTTGATCAGGCGCAGCGTCGACAGCCGCGCAGCGACCTTGTCCTTCATGGCCTGTTTCAGGGCCGTGTTGATCCTGGTCCGCATGTCCATCTGTCCCGCCCATCCCCATGGAATCGAACTCCCGACATTACAGGACGAAAAAGCCCGGGACAACCCGGCGAAAAACGGCTAACTTATTGATTTTTAACAATCTCCCAAAATTTGACCGGACTTGACCCCAAACGCGGCTCCCCTTACCTATCCATCAATTTGACCGCAAGGAGAGTCGCGCCATGGCCCAGACCGCCCCGACCAAGCCCACCGCCTGTCTCGCGCTGGCCGATGGCACGGTGTTCTACGGCACCGGCTTCGGCGCCACCGGCCAGACCGTGGCCGAGCTTTGCTTCAACACCGCGATGACCGGCTACCAGGAGATCATGACCGACCCCTCTTATGCCGGCCAGATCGTCACCTTCACCTTTCCCCATATCGGCAATGTCGGGGTCAATCCCGACGATGACGAAACCGGCGAACCCGTGGCCGACGGCATGGTGGTGAAATGGGATCCGACCACCCCCTCCAACTGGCGCAGCGCCGAGGCGCTGACCACCTGGCTGGAACGGCGCGGCCGCATCGCCATCGGTGGCATCGACACCCGCCGGCTGACCCGCGCCATCCGCCAGCAGGGCGCGCCGCATGTGGCCCTCGCGCATGACCCCGAGGGCACCTTCGACATCGAGGCGCTGGTCGCCGCCGCCCGTGGTTTCTGCGGGCTGGAAGGGCTTGATCTTGCAAAGAAAGTCACCTGCCCCCAGTCCTATCGCTGGGACGAGATGCGCTGGGCCTGGCCGGAGGGATACGGTCGGCAGGAGGCGCCGGAATACAAGGTGGTCGCGCTCGATTACGGTGCCAAGCGGAACATCCTGCGCTGCCTTGCCAGTTCCGGCTGCGACGTCACCGTGCTGCCCGCCACCGCCACCGCCGAGGAGGTGCTGGCGCATGATCCCGACGGCGTGTTCCTGTCCAACGGCCCGGGCGATCCGGCCGCCACCGGGGAATACGCGGTGCCGATGATCCGCAAGGTGCTGGAGCGCACCGACCTGCCGGTCTTCGGAATCTGCCTGGGCCACCAGATGCTGGCATTGGCGCTGGGGGCGAAGACGGTCAAGATGAACCACGGCCACCACGGCGCCAACCACCCGGTCAAGGATCTGGAGACCGGCAAGGTCGAGATCACCTCGATGAACCATGGCTTTGCCGTCGATGCCCAGACCCTGCCTGGCGGCGTGGTGGAGACCCACCGCTCGCTGTTCGACGGGTCCAACTGTGGCATCCGCCTGCAGGGCCGCCCGGTCTGGTCGGTGCAATACCACCCCGAGGCCAGCCCCGGCCCGCAGGACAGTTTCTACCTGTTCGAACGCTTCGCCGAGGCGATGGCGGCGCGCAAGCAACCCGCGTGAAACGGCGCGGTTAACCTGCCGTTAAGACCTGCACCCGACACTGCACAACCTGTACGTGTTTCAAGTTTGGTGTGGGCATGCAGCAACTGCGCAGCGGCCTCGCGGTAACCGCTCAAGGTGCGACCGAGGTCGCGCTGCCGCTCGGTCGGATCCTGGTCGAGATGGGGGCAATCACCCCCGGGCAACTCGTGGCCGCGCTGCACCTGCAATCAAGGCTGAATGCGCGCATCGGCGACATCCTGGTGGCCGAGGATTGGGCTGACCGCGACGCGGTGCGCGCGGCGCTGGCGCTGCAATCCGGGCATGCCCTTGCCGACCTTGATCGCAGCCCCCCGGACCCGGCGCTGATCTCCCGCCTGCCGGCGCGGTTCTGGGCCGTGCACGGTTTGATCCCCGTGCGACGCGCGAAGGACGGCATCCAGATCGCCACTGCCGACCCGCAGGGCCTCGACCGGGTCCGCGCGGTTCTGTCCGAGGTCTTTGGCCCGGTCCAGCCGGTGCTGGCCGACCCCGAGAAGATCCAGGCCGCCCTTGCGCAAGCCTGCCGGGTGGAACTGGCCGAGGGCGCCAGCACCCGGGTGCCCGCACATCTGAGTTGCCGCGGCTGGACGCCGGGAAGCCGGGCCAGCGTGGCCCTGGCCGCGGTGATCGGGATCGTCCTGCTCACCGTGGCTCCGCTGGCCAGCCTGTCCCTGGCCAGCGCGGCGGCGATGCTCACGCTGGTGCTGTTCATGTCGCTGCGGCTGACCGGCGCGCTGGCCCAGCTGCTGGGGCACGGGTATCTCACCGCTCAACCGGCCACGGCGCAGCCCGCGCCGCCGGGCCTGCTCCCGGTCACGCCACCACCGCGCGGGACCGACCGACCGGCGCCCCGGTTGCCCAGCGTTTCGGTGATGGTCCCGCTGTACCGCGAAAAGGAGGTCGCCGGCGCCCTGGTGCGGCGGCTGTCGCGGCTGACCTATCCCAAGGCGCTGCTCGAGGTTCTGCTGGTGCTGGAGGAGCAGGACGAAACCACCCGACGGGCGCTGGCGCGCGCCGACCTGCCGCCCTGGATGCGCATCGTCGAGGTGCCCGCCCACCAGGGTCTGACCACCAAGCCAAGGGCGATGAACTACGCGCTGGATTTCTGCCGCGGCGAACTGATCGGTGTCTGGGACGCCGAGGATGCCCCGCAGCCGGACCAGATCGAGCGGGTCGCCGCGCGTTTTGCCGAGGCGCCGCCGGAGGTCGCCTGCATCCAGGGCATCCTCGATTTCTACAATCCGCGAACCAACTGGCGGGCGCGCTGTTTCACCATCGAATACGCCGGCTGGTTCCGGGTGATCCTTCCGGGCCTCGCCCGGTTGGGGCTGGTGGTGCCGCTGGGCGGAACGACGCATTTTTTTCGCCGCCGCGCGCTCGAGGCGCTGGGCGGGTGGGATGCGCATAACGTCACCGAGGATGCCGATCTTGGCGTGCGCCTTTATCGCGGTGGCTATCGGACCGAGATGCTTGACACCGTCACATTTGAAGAGGCAACCTTCCGGCCCTGGCCCTGGGTCCGCCAGCGGTCGCGCTGGCTCAAGGGGTTCATGGTGACCTACCTGGTGCACATGCGCAGCCCCCGCAGGCTCTGGTCCGACCTGGGGCCGTGGCGGTTTCTGGGGGTCCAGGCGTTCTTCCTCGGCACGCTGGGGCAATTCCTTCTGGCACCGTTGATCTGGTCGTTCTGGGTTCTGGCGCTGGGCCTGCCACATCCGATCGGGCCGCTGGTGCCGCATTCGGTACTGAGCGCGGGGATCACCCTTTCTGTCTCGGCCGAGGTCCTGGCGATGCTGATTGGCATGGCCGCCGTGTCGCGCCCCGAGCGGCGGTTCCTGCTGGGCTGGGTGCCGACGCTGACGGCCTACTACCTTCTAGGGATCGTCGCCGTCTACAAGGCGATGTACGAACTGTTCCTCAGGCCGTTCTACTGGGACAAGACCCGGCACGGACAGGCCCGGCCCGACGAGCCCGAGGACGCCCCCGTGCGGGCCGGAATCAGCGGCCCTTTTCGCGCGCGTCGGCGTCCTGCTTCAGGCGGGTCATGAAGGCAATCGAGATATGCTCCTTGAGTGCTTTGGCCGCTGCCTCTTCGTCGCGCGCCGCGATGGCGGTGACGATGCCGGCATGTTCGTTCTGCGCAATCTCGCCGCGCCCCTCGGCGGCCAGCGAGGTGGTCGCCATCAGCGCCATGGTCCGGTGCACCAGGTCGAGCTGCTGCACCAGGTAGCGGTTGTGCGAGGCCAGGTGGATCTGCTTGTGAAACCGCCGGTTGGCGCGCGACAGCGCCACCGGGTCACCGACCAGCGCATCGTCGTCCTTGACCATCTCGCGCAGCACGCGGATCTCTTCCTCGGTGGCATGGCGCGCCGCCAGCCCCGCGGCCAGCCCCTCCAGCTCGCGCCGGACGACGTAAAGCTCGGCCATCTGGTTGTGATCCAGCGAGGCCACGATCAGCGACCGCCCGTCGCGCTCCAGCAGCGATTGCGTCTCGAGCCGTTGCAACGCCTCGCGGATCGGGGTGCGCGACATGCCGAACCGCTCGGCCAGCTCGCTCTCGACCAGCCGGTCGCCAGGCCGGTAGACGCCGATATCGATCGCCTCCAGGATCAGAGAATAGGCGTCTTTGGTCGGGGGTTTGGTCTGGCTCATGCGGCAAATGCTCTCCTTGCGGTGGAAAATGCATACAGTCCCGGCGTCCCCCGGATCAAGCACGCCATTGTCACAGCCCGGGTCCGGGTCTACATCGGGGACATGGTCAAACACGCCTTCAGCCACGTGTCGCACTGGGTCTTTGACCTGGACAACACGCTGTACCCGCCCCACGCCCGGCTTTTCGATCAGATCGAGGTGCGCATGACCCGCTTTGTCATGGAGGCGCTGAACGTCACCCGCCCCGAGGCCGACCGGCTGCGCAAGGTCTACTGGGCGGAGTACGGCACCACCCTGGCCGGGCTGATGCGGGTGCACGGGGTCGATCCCGCCCCCTATCTGACCGAGGTGCACGACATCTCGCTCGATCACCTCGACCGCGACACCGAACTGGCCGCGCATATCGCCGACCTGCCGGGGCGGCGCATCGTCTATACCAACGGCTCGGCCCCCTATGCCGAGCGGGTGCTCGAGGCGCGCGGGCTGGCGGGGCTGTTCGACGCGGTCTATGGCGTCGAACACGCCGGGTTTCGCCCCAAGCCCGAGCGCGCGGCCTTCGAGGCCGTGTTTGCCCGCGACGGGGTGGAGCCCGCCCGCGCCGCGATGTTCGAGGACGATCCGCGCAACCTGACCGCGCCGCACGCGATGGGGATGCGCACCGTTCACGTGGCGCCGGACCCGCATGAGGCGGATCATATCCACCACCACACCGACGATCTGACAGCCTTCCTGTCCCGATTGGTCTGACCGCCGGCCCAAGGGCGCCAGATTGCCGCGTTGCGTCAATTCGCGCGTTTCTTTTGCGGCAGCATCTCATACCTAAGCGGTTCCGGCATTCACAATCGAAAGGCTGAATATGTCCCCTGCGCCCAATCACCACGGCTCTAATCGGCCCGACAACAGAACGGCCCTCTGGCTGATCCTCGCGGTTGTCGTCTTTCTCGCGCTCTGGGCCACCTCGGTGGCGCTGTTCGGCATCCCCGGCCTCTACATTCCGGCGCTGGCGCTGGTGCCGGTGATCTGGGCGCTTCTGATCGTGGTCTCGCGGGGCTAACCCGGATAACGGCGGCAGGATGTCGTCTGGCCTCTGACCCGCCGGCGCACTAGGTAGGGTGCAAAGGCTGGAGGCATGCCATGAGCGACACCTGCGACATCCTGATTTCCGGCGGCGGCATCGCCGGGCTGACCGCGGCGGCGGCCTTTGCCCACGCCGGGTTTGACGTGATCTGCGTCGATCCCGCCCCGCCCATCACCGAGCGCGACGTGGATGGCTCCGACCTGCGCACCACCGCGATCCTGCAACCGGGCCAGGCGCTGATGGCGCGCTGCGGGCTGTGGGACCGGCTGGCCGACGAGGCCGCGCCGCTGCAGATCATGCGCATCGTCGATGCCGGTGGCGAGCAGCCCGAGCCGCGCGTGGTGCGCGATTTCCGCGCTGCCGACATCTCCGACCAGCCGTTCGGCTGGAACCTGCCCAACTGGCTGCTGCGGCGCGAACTGGTGGCGCATCTGGCGGCGCTGCCCAACGTCGATTTCCGCCCCGGCATGGGCACCACCACGCTGTTTACCCGCACGGCCGAGGCGCGCGTCGGCCTGTCCGACGGCGCCCGCGTCACCGCCCGGCTGGTGCTGGCCTGCGACGGGCGTGCCTCGCCCATGCGCGAGGCGGCGGGCATCCCCGTTCACACCCTGCGCTACGGGCAAAAGGCGCTGGCCTTCGCCACCACCCACCCCGCCCCGCATGACAATGTCTCGACCGAGATCCACCGCTCCGGCGGGCCGTTCACGCTGGTGCCGCTGCCCGATTACAAGGGCAGCCCCTCCTCCGCCGTTGTGTGGATGGAGCGCGGCCCGCGCGCGATGGAGCTGTTGCAGATGGAGGAGGAGGCGTTCAACGCGGCGATGACCGAACGCTCCTGCGGGCTGTTCGGGCCGCTGAGCCTCGCCTCGCGCCGCACCATCTGGCCGATCATTGCCCAGCGGGCGGAACGGATGGCCGGCGAGCGTC